>Ga0126337_10000999_pt1 | contig 16226 bp, 17 predicted proteins | sample DipCmetagenome_FD_92527 | JGI IMG/M metagenome (GOLD analysis project Ga0126337, IMG submission 92527) | Coral microbial communities from La Bocana,Puerto Morelos, Mexico - Diploria C A metagenome | ecosystem: Host-associated > Invertebrates > Cnidaria > Coral | place: La Bocana,Puerto Morelos... | reverse complement strand
TTTAACATAGCCCCTAAGAATAGGGAATCCCAAAAGTAAATTCATCTTCCAACCATGATTTTTTAGGAGGCTATGTTCAATTTCGGGGGTGTAAATTCTTTTTACAAAAGTAAACCAACAACCTGGAAAACCTAGTGTACCATTTTTTTAGGCAACTGGATTGCTGGTTTTAGGGGTTTCCAGTTGCTGGAAATTCACCGCGTTCCTGGTTTTCCAGGAAATTGGACCTAAACCTCCGACCGCCGGGTTTTTTTTGTGTCCTTCGGTTGGCAGGTCTCCTTCGAGGAGCAAAAAAAGTTTGCGGTCGACGAAGAAGGGACCTTCTCGCGGTGGCTACGCCATGGCTGCTTGGGCGCCATGAGACAATGGAATGGAGGTATTTGCCTACTTGCTATATAAATTCATTTAAATTCAAATCCATTATTGGGTCATATTGGATCAAACATGGGCAAAAAATCTCGTAGGTCATATTGCCTGATGTGATTATCTTAGTAAGTTTCGTTCTTTGGCTTGCGCCCTGTTATACCAGTGTTGGATGAGCTAAAATAAACGATTTGGAGCTGGTGAGTTTCTTATTTGAAGTATGGATACGGCCCTTTTGAAGGCAAACCCCACGCACTTAAAATCCAAATCTGTACGACATCTTGAAGATAATTTTGAGAAAGGTTCTACCGGTTGAGCAGTGGACATGGTGAACAAGAATCGATTTGATTTGCGAAAAACACCTGGCGGGAACTATTGACTTTTTGACTCATTGACAGGGGATTCATCAGCAGAAATTAGACTTATGATTTCATATTAGTCTCAATCTGCTGGATTGCTCTGTTTCCCATCTCACTTGCAAAGGAGAATGACTCTTCAACCACCCGCCGTTTTGTTAAAGACAGGGTGTACATTTTATTTTCATGGCCCCCCTAAAATACCATTTGCAACAGATGGAATAAATCCACACGTTGATCTCATTGTCTCGCAAATCCGTGAGCACGTAGAAATTTATATTTGGGCAAACGATTTTACCACCAAACCACTTCACTCACGTTAGATTCTCCCAAAAAAAACTGACATGAAAATTTGAGTTCCTGAATTTCACCATAGTTTTTTTAGGAAATACGTCTTCATTGGTCCATTTTCCAGCCTAAGTTTGCCGGGGGGTAAACGCCCAGGTCTGCAGGATGCAAGGACTATTGAAGATTGGTTCCTGTGGCAAAACATGGATGGAAAAAAAAATTGTTGAGATCCCTAATTTCACGGCTGGGTGGTAGTTTCAATTTTTTGTTATTTTCACCCCTACTTGGGGAAATGATCTAATTTGACTAATATTTTTCGAATGGGTTGAAACCACCAACTAGATGGTTTTATTGTTCAATTTGATGCCAAAAACAAGTTGGAGACAGACAAATTGTTGTTCGATTCCTTGGATGGTCAGAGATGTGTTCTACACCTCGCATGTGCACGTTTGTATTTACACATGCTTATGTTTGTTTCTTAGCGTGACCATCTATGACCTCTAGTCGTTTTTGCATGTTTTGCCTTGAGTATGCAGAGAAGCCAATGACGTGGCACTGTTTTTTGCAGGGTTTGCTGCGTTCATATGCAGATGGCGAATGTATGTGCTTGATACTGCTAATGCCTGAACGCATTTGATACTGTAGCACAACGTTGGTCTGAGATTGTTTGAATTGCTTCATTAGTGTCAAAGTCAAAAGATCACCAGATTGCTTTGAAGTAGTTTCAAAGTATTCCAAGTTTGGAGCAGATCTCACCCGGAATTGAACCATCCCCAAAAAGACATGTGGAAAAAACAAGAAACTGGTGGAAACTTGTAAATATGATCCCTTTTTCCCTTGAGATTTTGCATTGAAGGTGTTGATTGAAAACATTGAAACCCTTAGGCCCTTGCCGTCAGGTATTCACCACTAGGATTGGTTGAGAATCTGTAACTCTATATAGTTCGAAAACCCACGAATTTTGTCCGGGGAAGATGGATGATTGACGAGACCCAGTGTGAAACAACCTGTCATTTTGTGTTGATGTCTTTAATGTGGTTTGTGTTTACTATCAGATTTGTAAGTCCGTAGGGACTCTAAAATGGCGATGCTATTTCCTTCAAACTGGGATACATCCCAACTCGGTGGCCCAGGCCACCCAACTCTGAACAACGGGAAAAGGGTCCAACTTGATAAAGGTTAGTCGATGTCATCTACTTAAGCCAGCTAAGATGGCTATAAATCATGTGAAATACCGTATGAAAGATGTCCGCATTTCTTGCACCCACGTACAGTTTCTATGTGAGACTTGCATGTATAAACTATAAACCCATCTAATAATAGATCTTATGCAAGAAGATGTCCTTCACAATGCCAAAATCGTGTTGCCTTTTTGAATCATTTCCACCTCTCTTGCAGGTTGTTGATTTATCCCGCAATGGATGAACCTGTCCTTGAACTTTGGATTAGTTCTCTTCGCAGCACTGCTGAGAGCGGCTTTAACATGAAACTGGGCGACCCCCGCAACTTGTCGAATTTTGGGAAGGCTGAAAGGATGATCAAGAAATGATTTCTCCATCTTTGAGATGTCAGCTAAGTAACTATATATTCCTGAACCCTGGCTCTTTCTTTTGAGTTGTGGGGAACTCCCCAGATGAACAAGTGCATCAATGTAACTTGATCAAATTCCGAGGAATCACCGGGAAGCTTTGAAGGGGTGCAGATACCCACCAAAACTTGGAGTTCCCCATTTTTTTCCATAACTTTGGAGGAGATCATGTTTGTTTAAGAAACTGCGAGTTTACTTGGAAACCGTGTTGCATTCTAGGGCCAAGTTGAGATGTTTTGAAAACAACATGTGAATTGAATCTTTGTGCTAGGATATGTGCGTATAGTTCAGATATCACATGCTTATTGGTATTTATTGGTGATATTTGGTCAAGATATGGACTTGGAGACTCCTGTGAAACATAAATTACCATAGAAACCACGTAGTGCCCCAATGGAAGATGACAAGGAGGATTGTTTTGAAAAATTGTCACATTGATTCAAGGATGGTCGGTGGTGACTTTAGCATGGTGGTATAGTCACATGAAGCCACATGCTGCGCAAGTTGCTGACAGCATCACTCTACACCATGTTTTGAGGTTTGTAACAAATTCCCTTGTCGAACAACAACAACAACAACAACAACAACAACAACAAAAACGACAACAAAAACAGAACCATCATCATCATCATCATCATCAGATGGGTAGATCCAATGCCTTTCGTGTCAAACCAAAAGAAAACACCTATATAGGCAGTTGGTTTCAAATGTTTTTTCTTCACACAAAAATGATCCAATTTGACCAAGAGCATATTTTTCGAACCGGTGGGGACAAAGCACCAACAAAACAACAGCCACGTCCCAGATCAGCTGTGTTGTTCCGATCAACGGTCCGAACTACCGACGCTCCTGCAGACACACGTGTGCCTCGGATGTTTAACATAGCCCCTGATATGAAAAATCAATAGATACCACAAAATGACAGTTTGGAAAATGTATATCCTTTCAAACATGGTTATTTTTCTGGTATTTGTGTTCTATTTTATATGTAAGTCCCTGTTTTTAGTATGAATTACATCTTCGAATGGTCCATTTTCAATTGCTATGTTAGTTTAGAATGATGGTTGGAAGACTACGTTCCCTTTGGGATAGTAAATTTTCAGGCTCGGGATGTTGAAATTCTAGGGTGTAAAAGTTGGTCGATGTTTTCACTTACTGTGGTTCAACTTTTGAAACACTTATGAATTATGTGCTAAAAAGGTAACGATTATGAAAGGAGTCGCTGCCTGACCTCCAGGTTAGTAAAATATGGTTTGTTTCACCGCCGAAAATAATGGGGAAATTTCAACTACAAGGGACTGTTTGTTCACATTGGTGCAGGCCAGGTCTTTCCTGGCTCCTCCCATGGTATGGTCTCCCACACATGTATGTAGTAATGTAGTATTACTAGTACCACCCACCACAGCAGGGTGCCGGGGGCATTGCCATTGGGAGGGGTGTCTCACATTTACATATAGAGTTTGTCTTCAATGTACAGATTTTTTTAGATACCTAGAGAAAACCCTGAAAACCCAGCAAAACCTTGCGGAGTTTTTCATGACCAACCCGCCCAGTGGAGATCTGATTCATGTTGGTTTCTGTATAGAAATTGCCAAAATGAGCTGAACATTCCGAACTGAGGATTTATCTTTCATTTGGGCAAGATCATTTATTCAGATAACCATAATGGCCATATGATTCAAATTTAGTTGAGTTTTATTCAAATCATAACATCATCACCTTGGATCTCTTTGGTTTACTATACCTTGGTTTGACAACCGTTGTGCCCCCCTTTTTGGACATCCCAACTTCCCTCGCCGCAGTCCAACCAAGGACCTCCCAGACACAGTTTGTGGTGCTGTTAACTCCACCCAATGAGAGTTGGAAGGTGCAAACCGATAGCGGGTTTGCATGATTTCAACCATGTTCAACTTACCCAAATCTGCGGTTTTTGTTGTACAGGGTACAGGGGATGTTGTTCAATTCAACATGGATGTCCAAGAGGTGATGTCATGTTTAAAACACGTGAATTTTAGGGTTGGTTGGGCCAGAGATTATGAGATCTGGCCCAATGAAACGGGAATCTTGTAACCTTCAAGCAAGATTCTAGATTTGATTGACAAGATGATGGGTGTTTGTTTTGTTTTAATGGGTCAACGGATGTATATACAAACACCTCGCAACAATAGGGGTTCAAAATAGGGAGATGTTGGGAATTTCCTATCTTGACAGGGGAAAGATGTATGAAAAAACATTGAAAAAACAGTTGTTTATGGTAGGGTTTTATGATGTTTCAGGTATCTTTCCCGTTTTGTGAAGCATTTTCTTCCGCAGCGGCGAGTTTGAGACCCTAACACTGGATGCCAGATCTGATGCTTGTGGGGTGGGCACATCCCAACCAAGAATATGCTGAGGGTCGGCACTTGAGCTGTTCAAGTTGGCGAAATCGCTCAATTTCCCCATTTTCTTCGATCATTCCGCAGCAGGTCTATCGGACCTTCAAAGATTGGATGCTTGGCTTCGTAAGAATCATTTTTTTTAAGCATCGAGTGTTTAACAAACTAGGTGGTGCTTGCAACAATATATGTTTGTCTCTATTTGCGGGAATTATACAGCTTTATAGATATTTTACCACTTGCAGAAGCTGTGTGAGTTTCTTTGCAGCACAGACTTGCTGTGCAGGAGTTGTCCTCAAAAATGTAGCGTCCATTGGGAAGCATAGGGAAGCGCATTGTATAGTTGTATCTATCGTCCGCTGAGATTGGCAAGCCAGACCCCTCCCTCTTGTGAATGTGGATGGTAGTTGCGAAACTATTCTTTACAAACAGAAGAAGGTACAGTTGCTGTTCAATAAGGGAATCCTGCAGCAGTGCGAGGGAAATCCTTGATGGAATATTTTCATTTACCTCCCGCTTTAAGGCGGGCAAATAGTTTTGAAATTCATAGTTTATGCCCATATACATCGTTCTTTGGGTGGAAACATAGCGACACCAGATAATGGAAAGCACCGTCGCTGAGCCGTTGAACCTTCCAAATTCCTTGTTTTAGGTTGGTGAGATTTTAGTACAATTCAACCCGACATGACAGACAGAAGGATATGTCACCACCCTAAGTAATGTAAGTATTGTGGTTCCAATCTCTTCCCCTCGAAAACAAAACACAACAAGCATCAACAAACCATCACATATGCATTGTGTTCCTTATCATATTGGAGTGTTTTGATGGTAGTTAGTCAGCTAGGACTGATCATCGAAAAACAACAAACTGAAGAATCTATTCCTGTCCCTTCACCTTTCAAACCATCCTTGGTGGGGAATGCCCAAACTGACTCATTCCCTGACTTGGTCCAAAAAAAATCCTTCGTCAGGATGTGTTGTCGTATGCCAACACCTTGTCAAGTGATTAAGAGTGATACCATACGAAAACGTCAGTCCACTGGTGCAATTCTGGCCAGAATCGTTCAGCAGTGCCTGGGCCAAGTTGGTGTTGTACTGGTGGTTTTTGGATGCAGCCATGATATGATGAGTCCAGGATGTTTTGGGTGGTTCATGAGCATAGCAAAGCATCATTTTTTTGGGGATATTCCACGTACAAAGCGGTTAAAAAGAAAATCCAGTCACGATCTAAGTGCGGTGTGTTGATGTGGCGTAAGTTGACTTGGAAGGGTAGTTTCAAGATGAATATATGGGGAGAAAACAGCCCCAAAACGATGCAACTCTCATCAACAATTCAATCATTCAAGTTTGGGAAGCTTTACCCCGTACTATCCCAAGAATGAGAGTTCAAAGTTTGAAGAGTGGCTCAATATCTTTTGTTTTGCCAATTGAAATCTTCTGCGCGAAGAGTTTCATGCAGAAACCTTGGCACCAAGTTGATGTAACAACGGGATTCAACGAAACGTCACTAAAACATTGCTACTGGAGGAACGATAAATAAATGAAGCTGCATCAAAAGTCTGTAGAATTCCAAGAAAAGGAAAGTTATTTCGGCGGGGCTTCAAATATTGTGATTTTTACTTTACTTGGGGAGATGATCTGATTTAACATATTTTTCAGATGGGTTGAAACCACCAACTAGTAAGAAGTTGTAGCTCTATATATCAAATATATATATATATATATATATGTATGTGTCTATCTACATATAATATATATATATACTGTATATATATATATATATGTACCATAAGGAGGTATGATTCGGGTTCAGTTCATCACATTTTCCCATGTTTTCCGTGGATGTTTTGCTTTTGGACATTTTTTTTCACCTGGAAAACCAAGGATGAATGCGAAATCTTGGGGTCCTTTATGGCACATTCATCCCGAAGAGGCGGAGACTCCAATCTTTGAGGAATTCTTGTCAAAGCCTGCGATGGTTTTAGGAATCAACATCTATCAAACGTCTCTTGGTTGCTGGGAAAGTGTTGTTCGAAAACCGAAATGAAAAGCTGGAAGCAGGAAAAACATCATGGTTTTGTAGAATATCCATGAATATCCTAGATTCGGAACTTGGAAATCATTTTTGTTTGGTGCCATGTAAACTTGGGGAGTCTATATATGTTTAAATCATGTTTGGATATATATGTGTGTCAGTGTATGGCATGGGGTGAATTATTGCAACTTCACGCAAAAAATCCGCCTGGTAAAGGAGTGACAAAATGTGTTCTTTCCTGGTTCTGACAGTGGTGGGGATTCCATCATATATAATTATATTATGTGTATATATATATATTATATATATATATATGTGATCCCAACCAAGACAATAGATACCTAGTGCAGTATACAAGTAGTATATTTTACTGCCAATTGGGTGATTAAATCCTATCTTCCCAGAACCAGAAAAGATCATGGTGATAATTTTGCCAGGTGTGCATATGTATATATATATATAGATATATAGTATGTAAAGAGTGTGGGATTCTACAAGAAATTGCTAGCATTCCAAAACCTTGTTTTTGATATGCTTTGTCAGCGTTAAGTGTGAGTACCACATGACTTTGAAGATCCATGATCAACCTGGACAACACTCAGGCCTGATTTGTTCAAAGAAAGACCAGAAAAAATCACCACTGGTGATTGAAATGGCAAAATCCTGAAAAAACTTCTAGACTTTGGTTTCATTTGTTCATTCCCCTAGAAGTTACGGTGTTTCATGATCCGGCTCCAATCTTGTTTGATTGGATTCTCTAAAAAAAGATGGAAAGGAACTTAATCATTTTGAATTTGAAAATAATTGACACACTTCAGGTCAAGTGAGAGGCGTTGGATTGGTTTGGTGGCATCCTTAAACAAAGCTTTTTCACAATACTATTCCATGGCCAAAGACACTTGGATTCAAGTTGGTGGATTTGTTTCATGCCGTTCGGGTTGAAGGAGTTGGGTGTTGTTTCTTTTTTGAAGCAACTCTTACGGTGGTTGACCCCGTTGTTTTTTTTTGCTTGGTCATTAACCTCGTTCAATCACATGAAGGTTTCCTAATCTGGAATCAGCACCACTTCAAAAGTGTGGAGGAATGACCTAAGTAATGTACATGTTACATTCGTGAGTCGACCAACTTTCTGTTTATCGGTGATGGTTTTGGTATTGTCATACGGATGGGATTGATAGAGATTTAGACTACCCAGTTGTATCAGTCACATACATATTATAATGCGCCGGCTTTAAGGACCCGTATTACCCAACCACTATCATGAGGGGTTGATAAAGTGATGGTGGCTGATGTCGGAGTGCTATCATCAACTTTATGGCAGGCAATCGTTTGACATGAGTTCAGATACCATGAATTCATACTGTTGATGGAGACAATCCTGCACTTGGGATTTATTTAGAATGTATACCCTCCTGAAAATCTAACATATCCCTCCCCAAAACACTGTTGAAGCCGTTTCCTTTCCTTTTTCCAAAAGGTGGAGAGTAAAACCCTGTGAATTAACGGAAATTGCCGAAGTTCTGAACCATCACCAATCTGATTGCAGTTTGCCCAGCTCACCCAGTCCGCCCAGATCAGGAATGTACGGACAAGGGAAGCCTTTCCACCCAGTTGCAGCAATTGTTTCGAGATGCTCTGGTGGCGTTTGCGGAAGCACAGCCTAATAATTTATTCTAGTTGACAAACTTTGTTGAAGTTGTTTTTTTTAAGCGGGCTGTCTGCGAATCGTCTCAGGCAGCGTGAACTTGGAAAGTTGTTTTTTTACCAAAGGAACATCTTGTCAAAGGGACTGCGGGTAGGTTCTTGTAAGAATGTCATTGATTAGCCATCACACAATGTCATTGATTGTAGACAGATTTGACATCACAGGGCTGCTCAAGGGAAACCTAAGTTCTTCCTTTCGAATTTGGTGTTGAGTTCACATTCATGTTCCCAGAGGTCACTGACACCCATTCAAGCTGATTCTCTCCCATTTGCAGGGCTGAGTCTTGCCTGCTCTGTTGCCAGCCTGAGACATCCCTCAGTCACTACCTGCCAGATTACGAAGGTTTGGAGAGTGAGTTCTATATTTTCTCAGTTGAACCTCTCGTCTTTTTGGTTTACTGGAACCTTGACTGCTATCACGTCTCCAGATGTGATGAGTAGGAGGTATTGCAATTTGTGTTAACTTCGGTGGTATTCAGCTTGTATGGCACCTTATGGAACTAAGCAAGGGAGAAACTGATCAGACTCCTCTTGATGTCAAGCGTGCCAATCGGAATGAAATGTTGAGAGGGAAGCGGCTCCTAATAGGATGCGGAGGCGGCTTTCAACAAGAATGCTCTCAGCCACGCAGTTTCTTGTTGACTCTGATTGTCCTTGGCATTCTTGTCACCTAGGATACTTGTGACACCTCTTTGTAATTTGGGCTCCAAATGACTTGAGTTGAACCGCCGGTTGGCTCGTTGTGCACGTTTTTTTGTGCCCGGTCTTCAAATGAGGTGCTGGAGAGGCGGATCCCAGTGCTTCCTTCTGGTATAGCGGGTGCACGTATGGCTTCAGCGCCCAGCGGCATCTTGGATCGCTACTACAGACCTTGCTCTCGTCGACGACGGCTAGCTTACAGCAGCCTCGATGGTGCACCCCAAGCCTGTCTGCTCATTTGGACAGGAGACCACAGGCAAACGCCGGGAGGGCTCAAGAACACGGAGGAGGCCAAGGCATTTAGACGAAAACTGATGGCACGCCCGCTGGCACTTCGATGTGGCACAACGTATGGTCACCTGGATGCACTCGCAATTTTGTCTTGCACCCGGTCTTGCACAAACGTTCCCCTACATTTTCAGCTCCATCAGGACCCAGCTCAATTGCTGAAGCTTGCGAATCACTGAGCCTTTCACCTGTCTTTGTTGGCACCGCATTGCAACGTGATCCAAGCCAGTCTCTCGATACAAACTGAATGTGACGGCGAGTTGCACACGTGTGAACCTGAATTCGTTCTGAGAGTAGCTGTTGCAGTTTTCACATAGCTTTCGTTTCTGCATTTGGATTCGTGGATTCTGTCTTGTTCTATCTGACCTTGAGGAAGAGAACGATGGCCTACTTCCGCAACGTTTTGTCGTCTACCAAGCCTTCATTAGTCCAGATGAATGGCCAATGGTAGAAGAGGTGGGGCCAGGAGCAGGAAAATAGGAAATGCAATTCCACTGACGCATGATTTTCTGTAGCGTAAGGAGGTGTTTAATGTGCGGAAAATTCCTGAACATTTTGTGGGGTGAGATGTTGCCAGCGGGCATGTTTATTTCCATATTATTCATATCACAGATGAATTTGCTCACCGCAATGAAAGTCGTCATGCTGATGGGATAGCAGCTCGTATGTTTTCTTGGTCATTTTGTTATTGGCATGCCCCACCTCAAGAAGCTGAAACTAGATGATTTCAAGCAAAAGATCATAGGAACTTTGTTTCAACGTCATGGAACTTCTGTGGAATTTGTTGCGGTTTAACTGTTCAACCTTGTAAATTTGAAGGAAAGGAACGTCTGACCGCGTCCTACAGGCTTTTGGACGTCCAGCAAAACCTTGTCTAAGTCAAAGGTAGGTGCACTTGCTGGAGGCATTTCAGACAATGGTCGGATTTTACCACTTTGGGTTCACTCGGAAGCCTCGTTTTTGAGGTGGAGTTCAAATCTCTGCAAGCCGTGTTGGACATGGCGAAGAAAAAACCTGCCGCTGACGGTCCTACATACGCGCCTGAAATGACGTACATTGTCGTGTCCAAGAAGGAGCTAAATGGGTCCGGTCCGAAGTCAGGGATCTTAAGGAAATCTGAAGGTTAACCTGTGTTTGAGGGATCAAGTTGAAATACTCACGTTTCAGGTGTTTTTCTGGACATGGCAACAGGTTGTAAGAAATGTTGTTGGATGTTGGGGGCTTCAATCCTGAAATATTCTTATCTACAACACACGCAAGAAACATTTGTTGTTAAGTGGACCATTGGGACTTCTTTTTTTGATAGAGGTACAGTAGGTCTTATTGTGTGTGGATGTTTTTATTGATGGGAAAATTGTGCGCCAATTGAGAAAGATGAACCCCTATTAATTTGCAGATTTCCATTGATTTTTCACGTCGATTGGTGCATGTTTTTCTCCATAGATTGTCTAGGGCCTAGGGGGGGAACCATTTGAAGTTTTTGCGATGTACAGGGCGTGCAACACAAACAGCAGCAGAGTTTGCATCCAATCACTGGGTGGTTGGGGTTCCATTTGGTCGTTTTTTTGGTTGGAGGATCCACCAAACCCGTTGCAAAATTTCCGTAGGATGACATGCGTATCTTCACACTGCGGCCTGATGCAGCAAACATCGCAAATCCAGAGTCAGGTGTGGATTTTTGTCCCTTGGGGAACGGGTAAAAATTTGCTACCGGCTGAGAAAGAGAGAGAGAGAGAGAGGGAAAGTGTGAAGTTGTTGTTTTCATTTGGTGCATGTTTTTTTGTTGATATGCCCTATAGTTCCAACACATGTTTTATTCAAGCCCCCATACTAAATTGTCAGCATTTGATCTACTTTGACACCGCATTTCTTCAATCCCAGGTTCATCGCACGCCGCCTTGAAAATGGTGGTTTCAAAAAAAACAAACTAATCAAATTAACCTATCAAATCTGTTCTTTAGTTGCAATGAGTACGTTTTTCCGGTTCCTTTGACACCAATCTCACAATTTCGGGACGTAAGCACTAGAATTCATGAGCTTGGCGGTAGTTTCAAGATGTTTTATATATATTGTTTTTTTACATCCCGATCCTGCGAAAGATATGGAAAGATGATCCAATTTATGTGAATATATTTGAGGTTTTAATCTTCACCGGGTAATTTTGGGGGATCTTTTAAAATGCATACACCGCAACGTCCAATTCATAGAATCAAATGTGACATTTTTGTCAGGTCCATTTTCTGTTTCATAATCCTACCTCGCAAAAATAAACAAATTGAAAAAAAACACAACCACCATCTTGAAAAAAAACATGTGTCTTTTTTCGGTGGTTGCGCAGGTACAGTGGTAAATGATCCTCGAGTTTCTTCTGGTCCTTTTCCCAACTTCTATGCTGTGAATCAAAGCTGTACACGAGGAACCGCGGCACCTCGGTACGCAGAGGTACAAGTTTACACCAAGGGGAATGCTTCATATATGTATAGGTAATATGTATATTTACATTTACAAAATCCACAAGAGGATATATGATATAATGATATATAATATGCATATGTCATAGAAAGAGATCATATCTTTATACATAGTATTTGCACATGTGTATACATATCTTATCATATGAAAGTTGTTGACTCCCAAGTATGCGTTTTGCAGCCGGAAACCTGAGGTCTAAGCGTTTCACCAGTGATGATAGCAAGCGCCAAGCTTGTGGTTTATTATGGGAACCCCTCCCCAAATGCCCTGAAAATTCAGGTTTAGATCAAGGACTAGTTCCATTTTGAGAGATGACAGTGACGTGACCAGTGACCAAAACAAATATCTTTTACATGTGGAGTGATCAATTAAACTCGAAGTCAGCGAGTTTCTAACTTGAGCGATTCTATGATGATGTGTGGTCCAGGGTGCCAATTTATGGGTCAAGAAGCGGACACCAAGAAGTGAAGATTGGGAATGTTAGAAGAGTGTCTACATCAATCGAACTTATACCCAGCTCACTAGTGATTTTACTCATGGTTCTCGTAGTTATATGACTGGCCAATATGCTTTTGGTTTGTAATGAAGGTTGTATTCTCAAATTTGCGGGCAGGTTTTAAGTTCCAATTCTGTAGGGATGAAGAGGCGTATGACTTCCAAGCCGCGATCATGTACTTAGTGGATCATCACGCAATATGAAACACTATGAATTGAATAATGATGGTAGACAAGATATAGAGATATAGATACAGTACTACTAAATTGCAACAGGAAAAAAACAGTACAAGAAGTCATTTGTATGTCATTTCTGGCCATCCCTAATTTTCCCATGATCGAAAGATTCCCTAAGATCCCAGAAACTTCAATACCGGAATCAACCTCGTGAAGAAATCAAGTTTTAAGATCAGCTGGGATCACCCAATATGTTGTTGATGGAAGAACTCCGGCTAACCAGTTGAGGTACCTGAAACCTCGTCAACTATGGGAGATTCTCTATATCAACGGGTTAGCCGGATTTCTTTTCCTATGCTTAGGGGCCTCATGGGCAATTTGCGCCCCGGTCATGATGTAACCAGATTCAGGTCCCAGCGCACTTTACAGTGCTGAAGCAACCGGAAAAGGGTGTCAGCATGGACTTCGTAGAAGCGTTGACCTATCGCTTGTCGTTGTGACTTTGGTAGCAAAAAATGGGTGGGTGGGGGTAAGGAAGAAACAGCCACCCCAGATCCATTAAGTGTGTGGGCTGATGTTGAGAACATTCCCCCGCTGACCCACCATGTTATGTTTTTTTAATTTGCTGGAAATTTAACATTTGAAAGGAGACCGTTTGCCAAAGCAACATTTTTTAGGCTCCATGTTACAGATCCATGTAGGTCGTAGGTATTTCTTCAATAATATTGGGCTTATCAGTAGTTATTCATGGTCAATAGACTAGATGTTTTCTTGGTGGTGATTTGAAATATGTTTTATTTCTTCATCCGTACCTGGGGAGATGATCCGATTTTATGATTTTATGAGCATATTGTTCAGATGGGTTGAAACCACCAACTCGAAATGTTCGTTTGTCAAAAAACAATTTTTGCTCTTGGCTTTTTTCCGGTTTGTCGTTTCCATCTAAATCAGAACTATTCAGTTCGATGTACTTTTTTTTTCGGGGTGTGTTTGAGTGTTTTTGTTCTTAATCTTTGAGACATCCAAAGGGCAATGCTGGTGGACCCATGGAACATGTGGGCGGATGAGAGCCTAGAGATTGATGATTTTAGGGTTTCAAAGGGTCGTAGGCATCACAGGACCCCCTAAGTACTGTCATTTTCTTGTCTAATGAGCTAAACAAAATGTGCATGGTATTTGTGGGAAAACTGATATTAAACATCGGTCCCCTTTAACTCGGAGTTCCTTTGAACCATGTCTTTTCAAGTCGTCTCAATGTGCACCTTTGTAATCATAGGTCCACTCTGATTGGTCCTGGCGCATTGTTATCTCACCTTCAAACATAGTGTTCCAAAGAACCAACAGATGACCAATGATATTGGGGAGCTAAGGTTTCCCTATACAGGAACCGACTCCAATAGTAGCGACCAGAGTTTGACTTGGCGAATGATTACAGTTTACCCTTGACCTAGATAGTTGAGTTTTAGCTTGTTTGTCCATGACTTCATGTACCCAAGCAGTTGGTTTTTTCCTCATATCGGATTTTTCTTCCTCACATCTCAGGTGAGGCTAACCAGTGATTAAAAATCACCCTCCAATGAGAAAACACAAGGCATTTGCTCCACGTGCTTATCCAATCAACCAACCAACTTGCCCCGCAGGTTGTACTACAACTCCAACGCAGCTGTTCGTTTACCAGCTCCTGCCATGTATGCGTGTCGTTTGAGTCACTTTGTGGGAACGGCATTGCAACAGGAGCCAAGTACTGAGCTCAGCAAGACGCTCTTTTATTTGTAAAAAAAATGGCCAAAACTCCTCCTTGAAAAGAAGTTTTTGGGGGGGTGGTCAAGGGCGCTTTGTGGTGAAGGATGTACTGGTACATCTAAGATCATATACTATAAGTTTTCAAGAAAATTGCAGAGTTCAATGTTTCATTGTTTTGGGAGGAGTGAGGCGAGTTCATTTCCAGAAAACAAGCACCAAGGCCCCTAATAATCCCAAAGGCCGGTAAATAATGATTCTGTTTCAAAAATGACTTGTAATTTTTTGGTGAAATTGAAACAGGCCAGATTGCTATACTCAAAATGATGGAGATTTACCCTTATAGACGGTATATTTATTTGTCTATTTGCATGTCCTATACATGTTATTTTCTATATCTGTAGCTTCAAGATGGTTTTGAGTTCGGTGGTAGTGAATCATGGTGAGGGCTTCGCAGCTTGTCCAGCTGGCCCCAGCGATGCAGAAAAGGTGGGGCCAACTCGTGATGTTGGGGTTTTGTTTGAAATTGCACCCTAGTTACCCTTTTACTAGGAGGTGGTTTGAAATATTTGTTATTTTCACCCCCAATTTGAGAAGATTTCCAATGTGACTAATATTTTTCAGATGGGTTGAAACCACCAACTAGTTTATTTTCGGCCATTTATAGGGGTCAAAACCAACTCCATTTATAAATAGTTGGGGGCCCATCTTGTAGTTGATTACCCTCCCTTAAAACCTAAAAGCAAGTTAGGTGCTGAAATAGGCCTTTTGCCCCAAAAGGAAGCTGGATCGTCTCTCAAGACCTCATTTTCAGGGACAAGCTGTTAGTTTTAGGGAGTGTACCAAAAATAGCTGTGTTTTAAAAGAAGTTACCTTTTCCCGTTTCGGTAGCCGTGCTAAATTTCTAGGGGGTTATACGACCCAGTTTGTACAAGTCGCACAAGGATCTCTATTACCAGTACAATGGAAGGTCACATGGTTCCATATGGTTCCTTTTTCGTATGTGGGTGTTAGTTGAGTCTTCATCTTGGGACCCATATATAAATGGTGCTTTTGAGTGCTTGTTTGGTTTCTATCCTGAGAGACCCGTATGCCTCAAAAACAGCCTCAACCATCCCAAAGTGCACTTTTCCTCCAGTCACCGTTCAGCAGTCTGCAAGCCGATGCTTTCCTTTTAAAACGTTTTTTTTTCCAGCATGTGAGCATGTACGAAATCATCACAATTATCATAGATCCAACGTAATTTCCCATCTTGAAAAGGGTTTCGATAGGAGATTTCGCAATTCGAATCGATGGTGATGGACCGTTGCTGGCGATTCAATCTCTGAGAACTTTCAAAAACACCTGATACATAGATTTGTTTTGAGGGGAATTTTTCCACTGCCTTTATGGCGAAATATGTATGGCGCCTATGAGCATTTGCCATATCTCATTGGGGATATAAACCAAATCTTGAAAATGCAATAGTCCAGCTAGTCGAAGGAAGTTTAAATAGAAACTTCCGACAATATGGACAGTTGAATAGCAGAGTAGAGTAGTCAAGTCAGCAGAAAGAAGATGCAATAGCGCGAAAGTCAGAAGAAAGAAGATACATCCGCGCCAAATGTTAGAGAAGTCGCGAAATGCTGTGTTTTTTCAATGATTCG
>Ga0126337_10000998_pt1 | contig 16233 bp, 5 predicted proteins | sample DipCmetagenome_FD_92527 | JGI IMG/M metagenome (GOLD analysis project Ga0126337, IMG submission 92527) | Coral microbial communities from La Bocana,Puerto Morelos, Mexico - Diploria C A metagenome | ecosystem: Host-associated > Invertebrates > Cnidaria > Coral | place: La Bocana,Puerto Morelos... | reverse complement strand
CTTGTACCCTTCCGACGTCTGGTTTTTTGGCAAGACCAAGGCTCGAACCGCTAAAAACAAAAAAGAAAAGTTTGAACCGTTATAGTTAACGTTATATAATCGTGTACATAGCTAATACGCGATTTATCATTGGCCCGTGCTCGTGAATATTATGCAAACAAGAAACTGACCCCTTCACGTTCTCGGATCTGCAAAACGCAGCACAGTTAGTTAGATCAAACTTGGGTTCAACCACGAAGCAAATGCGATAAAAGTCTGTTATAATTACCATTGCTGTTTTGTAGCTTACATTAAAAAAAAATCACCTACAGTCGAATCCCCGGTTAGTGCGCTTGTCTCCGGGTCGAGCCGTCCGGGTTCGAGCCCTGGCCGGGGACATTGTGTTGTGTTCTTGGGCAATACGCTTCACTCTCACAGTACCTCTCTCCACCCATGTATATCAATCAGTACCGGCGAATTTAATGCAGGGGGCAACCCTGCGAGTGACTAACATCTCATCCATATAGGAGTAGAAATACTCCTGATCGCGTCATGTTACGGTCTGTTTGGCACTTGGCTCGTACGCAGACTTTCCCTTTTACCCCGGGGGTATGGGAGGTAGTTAGCCATCGAAATATAGGGATCATGTACTTTGAATATCTTTTGCTTTGTGAAATTAGAATCACATTAAAACAATCATAATAAACGTGTGTTTGAATGTTTTTTATCAGTCGTCAAATTCTGTTTTGGACTCTTATCCGCCATCGTCTTTTCCAACTACCTGAGGTAAATTTTGGATAGCCGTTTATAGGGGTAAGGTTCCTTCATCAGGACGACCAGAAAGTGGCCGCGGCCGCTTCCTAGTACTTACTAGAGGTGGCCGTTTAATGGGGTTTTATGTACAGTATTTTACTGACAGTAATTTCAGGACTTTGATAACTGGCCGCTTAATGAGGGGTGGCCGATTAATAGAGGTTCGACTGTAGTGAAAATCGCTTTTAATTGCATAATTGGATGAACGCGAGATCGTGTCCAGCTGTGCCAATTCGTAGAAAAGCCGGTACACCGTCAGGTCACGCGAATGATGTTGTTGAAATCAATGATTTCCGGCCATCGGAAGGTGTAGAAATTCCATTTCCCGTAAGTCGTAATAAGTTTCTTATCACTCGTAAGCGTGACTACAAAGCTAAGCTACACGCTGATGAAACGAACTGAATTGTCTTGACGATACTGATAAGTACGAGAAAAATATGTAAGGTGGCACAATCAGTAAGATTATTCTTTTCGATGCATTAACGTCTTCACATTCATGTATCCGTCGTTAATCCGTTGTCCTACGGGCTAAGGTCACTGACTTTCTGCCTGATACTACCGTTAAGCGTGTGCCTAATATTTTAGAGAAGGTTAAACGCTTTCACGGGCTACAAATCCAACCAGACAGTACTCCTTGTCCATCCTATGTTAGTACACAGGACCAAATGTGTTCTGCAAACTTACCAAAATCTGCCGAACAGAACTGTTCTTGCGGATGCCCTTTGAAGAATGTAATTGCCTCGCTATCGGAAGCGTGCACCATAGTCATAGAGCTCAAAAGAAAAGCAACGCGAAAGATATCCGAGTTCATTTTGTGTTCCTCTCTGTATCTCAATAATTCGGCGATGGTGACTTTGAAAACTTAATTTTATACTGTCGTTTGGGAGGTGCTGCAGTGCGTATGACACTTAGATAAACATATGAAATCTGATGAATTACGTCAGAGTCTGACGTCATTTGATGATAACTGATAACAAATCATGAACAAATGCGTTGCGTGACGCATTTCCTGTCCTCTCTTCTTAGCAGGGGCTTCTTTCTTGCTGACTTGACAATGTAGGCTGGTAGTTCAGAGGCTGGGGAGAAGGAAGAAAGAGAGGGCGCATTCCTACTCCCAATTCACTTCCTTCTCTGCGGGAGAGAGTTTTCCGTCCATATTTATATTGGACCGGGACAGGAGGCTCCTGACCGGGAGAAAGGATTGGGACTAACAGAAATACTGGAAGCAGTTTGATAGTTGAATGTAGACTGCCAGTAGCCCCTCTTCCGCTTTGGCCTTCGTGCGCGACGCGAAAACAAATTGCCGCTTTAGGTCCTGGGAACAAGCGCGCTTCTCACCCCCAGGATTTCGCACGGCCATTTATTTACGGTCTCGCTCGATGGAATAAGCGAATGAATTAACAATTTTTAGATGGTAGGGTCTGTATACGAGCCAAGTGGCTCATCAGGCCGGAGCTTATCCCGGTTTCAGTAGCATGAAGCGACTAACCAGGATGGGATTCTAGTCCATCGTAGGGTTCCCCGCCCCCAGCATTAAATTCGCCACTACCCATTTATACACCTGGGTGGAGAGAGGCACTGTGAGAGTAAAGTGAGAACACACGCAACGCATGTCCCCAGCCATGGCTCGAACCCAGACCGCTCGATCCGGAGACGAAAGCACCAACATGAGGCAACCGCGCCTCCCATCGATTATATGGACGAGGCTGAGGAAATATCGTGATTAGATCAGTTATTTTGATCTGCGAGACATTGACTAATCACGATATTTTGCTGGCAGTAACCGAGTTCAGTAATTGTTTAATCAATCGATCACCAAGTTTCTACCAGGGAAGTGATCTGCCATTTTTCAATTACACAATTTGTAATTACACATAAGCAGAACATTTGCCAATCTCGTTTCCAGGGTCTCTCTCTCCCCGCCCCCCAGAGCGAGGGGGGCGGGGAGAGAGAGACCCTGTGAACGAGGTTGAACATTTGCAGCAAAACACGTTTAGACGGTATTACGCATGAGCAGACCATTATTTGCAGGCCGTTATTTTCAGGTCACGTGTTGGGCTCGGCCAATGGAAAAACGAAAAAAATGCATCGAATGATAAGGAATATTGGTAGTCTATCCAGCTTACTTTATGAAAGGGTTTCTCATCCGCGCCCGGGAGCAACGCCCGCCCACCCCTTCCCGTAGTATCAGTCCTCTGAGCACCAAGTACAAAAGTCACCATGATGATCCCTGCTCTTTTACGGCGTCTACCAGCACTGCAGGATCGAACTCATCGCTGGGTTGTATTCCTCCCAAGATAGAGGTGGAAACCGGTGTTATGTCTCTGGCCAAGTGGCGAAAAAGCCGACTTGTGAGGTCATGAATAAAATTGACTTGGTTTGTTTGCAAATGGGCGCATACTTTAAATATTGTTTACACTGCGTGAGAGAAATACCGTGTAAATCTTTTCCTGTCTGGTTTGGAAGTTAAAAAGACGAAAACAAACTTAATCCTCCTTTTAACATTTAATCTGCCCTTGCTGTGACTACCTCCGGCCCCTTGAGCAAATCCCTCGAGAAGTCACCTGGTAACTCTCATTCCTCGGGAAAACTTTTCCCAACGATTCAGCGATAAATCTCTCTTCTCGCCAGTGTAGAACTTCAGATCATGTTAACGTATATAATCTTTTTTTTGTCAAATAAAGCCAAAGAAGACATTCGACGGGCATTGCTCTTCCTTGAAACATTATACCTCTCCGTTGGGCATCCTTGTTAGTAAAATGAGAGAAACACTCCTTAAGGTCTTTTGCAAAGTGAGTCAGGCTCGAGACTACAACGTTATCGGTGTTATTTAGCTTAATAATAAAGACTTTAAAAGGCTCACGTGAAAAGGATTTGAAATTCGCGTTACAGCATTTCAATGATCAAACTTTGAAAGATCTTATCGGATTACAAAGTTCTCTACCACACATTACGTTCGTAAGTTACCAAACTTATATCTACCAGAATTTCAGACGTGCAAATATTCGGCAGATTGTCTGCAAACCTCTTGATGGAATGAAACAAGACTGCATACTGTGCAAGACAGAATTTTTCCACGTTTTCACGAGGTGATTAAAATTCCGAGACTGCAAGGAAAACAATTTTAAGCCCCTAATTGCTTACCGTATATTTGTTCTATTAATTCTATTAAGGGTGTTTTCAACAAACCGGATTAATGAAACATAAGATTTTTGATTACCTCGAGTTTAACATTGTGAAACTATCATGAGTGACTTGAAACTTCAAGACCTCAAAGACATATCTACTTCCATGGAAACTTAAAATAATGGTTCAGTTTCGTTGAAAATTAAAGTGTAAGTGTTATCAAGAGTTACGCATGCACAAGATTGAAAAGGTTTGACAGACTCTATAAAAGTCTAAGAAAAAGCTCTTTAAGTGCCAAATAGTGCTTGTTTAGCAGGAGTTTCGAGCTTGAATCTTCTTCTTCAATGTGTCATAGAAGTGTCAAACACGAAGCGTCTATTAAACAAGCAGTACTGGACACTTGAAAAAAGCCTTCCGAAGCCGGCAGAAAAAACAACAAAAAAGGCAACACAAAGATACAGATTAGAATCACAAAGTAATCACTCTTCTATTCTCTGAACACGCATACCTTTTTATTCAAAGTGCACAATGCATAATATACTATACAACAACGATGAAAACAAAGCATGCACCTATAAGGAACATATAAGTACAATAATAATTACATGCTCTCAAACTAATTCGTCTTAAAGACGTACATGTGGTGTTCAAAAATGAACACATATTTTTGATAATTATGAACAACACTATTATAAGAGGTTTCTAATTGTGTTCGCAATGGTCTTTATGGTTTTTATATTCGTTGTCCAAAGTTGGCCTTTCGTAATACGCGCCCCATGTTGAAAGCATTTACCTTGCGTAGAGACAGTTTTTGCCTGCGGACCTAACAAGCAAAATTCGTTACGTTCCCTTTTGAAAGCATTTTTTTGCCGCGTAGAAGCAGTTTTTGCCTGCGAAACTAACTAGCAAAATTCATTTGAACTATATCTGGGCAAATCCTACTGAAAAGTACAAAAACGCGCAAAGCTACCGTCCACAAGTTCGATTGCTTTGCTTAACTGTACTTCGAAGCACTATTCATGTGCTTGTCGTCGAAATGATAGAAGAAACGAGACTGGCAAGATGTCAGGTCATTTTGAAAGATATATGCCGGTGCCAGTTCGAGAATGCATCGAAACATTTAACATTTTGCTCTAAAAATGAAATTTGCCTTCCTACTTAACGGATAAACCCTCTAAGTTTAATCTTAAGTTTACAATTAATTTCCTTAACGATAAGTAAATGTCATTTTTATAGCAATTTTTCAGCGCGCTGAAGTAATTTAGATTAACTAATTATTCATTTAGATTAGCTTAGATTAATCCAGTTTAGTCTGAAAAGAGATACATAATTGACGAATATCGACTATGAATGTCTAGCAAAACGCCGCCACACACACGTTTTAGTTGCAAAATGACTTACAATAGCGATAATGCTCGTTACACCACATACCAAATTCAGTTTCGAACTTCAAAATATTTTACGATAATGAAATTCATCTAAATAAGCACTTAGCTTGCAGCTCATGGCAAAAACAACTTCTGAGTGACGCACCATAAATCGAAGGGAAAATTGGACGTGAAAGTACTTCGTGACAAATAATGTTAGCGTTAAACTATGTCTTTTCTGCAAAATTTCATACGCAATTAGCTCGTACAAACCGATTTACGTTTCGCGGTCCAGTCGATTGAAGATTTCTTTGGGTCGTTGTAAAATTAGTCCGATCGCAGAGTATCACGGGATTTTTTTCAGGCACTTTTTGTAGTCGTCTGATATTCTCCACGCGCACGTGTTGCTGCCCCAGTCCCTCATGCAGTAAGACTCTCTTCTCTTGCAACTTTCTTTCATTGGGGCCCTCCATTCCACCTTCTCGCAACCCTTAAGCATTCTATTGCAGTTACTTCCGAAACACATACCGACCTGGCACATGCAATTCTCGCCATAAAAACGTCTGATTCCAGCGCGTTGTTTGCGTGTGATAGAAGACCACTCCGTTCTCCATTTGCAGCCGCCAGTCCTCATCCTACCGTTGAGAATCTGCCCTGTCAGCAGATACACCGTGCCGTTGCGCAGGGGAACGTGGCAGGATGACGCCCGTGCGGGAGTGTACAACTTTGCTCGCAGGGTTCGTCGTCTCGATCCGTATACTTCAACCCCCTCCGTACTGTTGATTTCTAACTCCCCCTTGTATATCTTGAGTACTCTTAATGTGTACACTTGCTCTTGTATGAATTCCGCGGGGATGTCTTCCAATTTAGCTGTCTCTGGTGATTCGGTCTGTCGGGGCTCTTCGGTGGTCTCAGAAAGGACTTTGGCTCGTATGACTGTTTAAACAGAAGACAAGAAACAGTTGAGTGCTTACGTTAAACACAGGAAAAAAGTAGGAATAGGTGTCAAAGTACTGTTTCATCCAAAGAACTAAAAGTTAGAGCCGCCATAATTGGGTGGCATAATTAACAGCACCAATGAAAGTAGGGTTTTATCCACAGACTAAAGAGTTCGAATCACCTTGTACAGTATATTAAACAGTACCACATGAAAGTACTGCTCGATAGCTTTCATTTGAATCGTCACACACTAGGGTTTCATCCACAGACTTAAAAGTTAGAATCACCTTGTACAGCATAATAAAGAGTACCACATGAAAGTACTGCTCAATAGCTTTTGTTTGAATGGTCACATATAGTATGGTTTCATCAACGCACGAAAACGTAAGAAGCACGTTGTACAGCACAGTACCACATGAAAGTACTGTCAAATATATTTCATTTGAATGGTGACACACGATGGTTTCATTCCCAGACTTGAAATAACTGCGTTATAGACTTCTCAGTAGCTTATATTTTGATAGTTGCACTCTAAAGTTTCATCCACAAAACTAAAACTTAGCCACCTTAACTGTGCAGCGTACCAAATAGTTCCCCGTACAATTACTGCGCAAAATCGTTTATCCGAATGGACACGGCCTGGAGTTTCGGTTTTCAGACCTAATAGACCTGGGTCCTAATATAATTCTACTGCACGGTATACAGTATCATTTACTTTCATTTGAATTACGTAATGACAGGGTGTAATTGTATAGCACCACATGAAAGAACTACGAGAAGAACATGAAAGAACTACGAGAAGAACATGAAAGAACTACGAGAGCTACGCTCTCGTTTGAATAGTCACACGCCAGAGTTTCATTCGCAGACCTAATGCTCGGGTCAGAGCCACTTTCATTTTGCAACATACATGATCAATAATATATTTAACGATTAGTTCACAAGCTGACTAAGACAGTATTTCAACAAAGACTTGCGCCCTTATAGCATGCTTAACATTGTCAGTTAACAAGATTCATTTATAAGGCGTGTGCAGCGAAATGACCTTTTAATCAGCCCTATTGGTTATAAGATAATGTGAGAGATGAAATAAAAGTTTAAAGTTATTTTCCAGAAAACGTAGGGTTATAATCTGTTTTAGTGTTACGTTTCTTTGAATAAATACCTTACACCAACCTAGTATTACCTTGTTAAGAAATCTGACGTGAAAAGAGGTAACGCAGCTAAAGCGCATCTTTTTGTAGCAGCAAAACCGCAGCCTAATGCTAGTTTATTTCATTGTACATTTAGTAGTCTGTTTCTGGGAGAAAAAAAATTGCGCCTGAATTGGATTAGGCACGAGCTAGTCTTAAACTGAGATTACAGCGTTGAAAAACATGCGAGACAGGAGCCAAGGTGAAATAATTTAACTCAATTTAATAATGAAAGGTACCCCTGGGGGTACTTGATGACAAGGCTAGCCTGTGTAGAATTCTTTTCATTGAGAAGCGGAATTGCTTTTTTGCTAATTTTCGGCTCAAAGACCAAAAAGAAGACGATGAAAAACAGAAGGTGTAATATCATTACTCATTCCTTGATATATCCTGTTAACCTCTTTGTACCTCTCGTGTTTTCTTCACCTGTTGCACGCGACAGCTGATTTGCGACGAAACTAAAATTAGATCGCGAAACATCCAAAGGGCAAACACGATGTAAGATACCCGTTGCGTGTTGTCTATCCTCGATTGGCAGCCAGGAATTCCGTTTTCTTTCCTTGGTTAGGCTTTTTCCCCACGGTTTTTAAAGTTTCATTCGATCTAATCAAGGGACTGAACCAATGCTAGCGTGACTTAAGCATAATCGCGTGACCGAAGAATTATCAATTAGAAAAACAAAGGCAACATACTTTTTTCTCCCAATTCAAGCTGAATTACGTTGAATAATCCACAACATGTGTTTCTCTCTTAGTCGTCATCTTAAAATACGGTCTTAAGAGAAAAAAGGAACTGTTTCTGGACAATGTTAAATGCATTTCAAATTTTTTTGAGAATGTTGTGTATTTCATCACCCTACTGCCGCGCAAGTTTCCGGTCTGTGTTTTTCCTAAGTGGTCCTTATGCTATGAGGGCAAAAGGTCTCTCTTTCAAGACACATTTATCTTGACAATAAACCCTTACTAAGAAAATTCCTATTTGTTGTCTCTATTGTCTGAAAAAAAACTTTTACCTTCGGTCTCTATTTGTCTTTGGTGGAAGATAAAACCGCAACTAATGCTGCTGGCCCCGGGAAAAATACGGACAGATTATCGCACGCGTATCGATGTCAAATATTCCGAGATTTGTCTGGACTTATCCCGGAGAGTGCTGGAGATTTATCGCTAAGTCATGCATTCGGCAACTTTGTTTAACCTCGACATCACTGTTGTTTAAATATTTCTCCGCTGTCGAAGGTTTCCGTTGATCAACTGTCTCACTGTGAGACACTGTGAGCAAACGCACCAAACCGGTGTTGTTTGAGATAAGCGAAACGGACTCAACGAAAAAGCGGGAGCAAATTCTTGTATTTCCTCGTCAAATCGCATTAATAACAATAGAGGTATTATGTCCACTAATAAAAAGATCAACTCGCGCTTCTTAAACTGTTTTCATCCGTAATACCCCCTACGAAAAACAGCTTTAAGCCATTCTGCTTCGCAATGCAAGCACTGAACGACATCCGAAAAATGTGTTACTGTATTCCGCACGCAATCAAATGTTGAAATTAATAAACACGTATAAGTGATTTTATTGACACCTTCACATCTTTATATGTTTCAACAAAGCTGTTTCTTTTAACGCTTCGTTAATCTCGAGTTTCACCGTGAAATGCAACCGGACGAAGAGCCGTTTTTTTCCGATAAAATCTTGTTGATGTCTAATGATTTGAAACAAGTGGGAATGGATGTCTAAAGATTGAACAACATGCTTTAGTGAAAACTTGTTGTTGACATGAAAGGAGTTGCACAACGAGATTGCTATGTTTTGTCAAGAAAGTTCAAGAAATGAAGTATACTCACCGAAAGCAGAGTTGCAATACTCATTTTGCGGATGACTCGGCAAACACGAGCAACTTCGACACACTGAGATGAAAGCGCTGCACAGGAAGAGCGATAGGAGAAAATAAGCCATCGCGTTTTTCGTCAGAATCACGCTTCCTAAAATCCGCTCGCCGCGTTTCAATTAGAAGGTCGTTTTTCACTTCCTCGCAGCGTCGAAAGCCAAAAGGTGTTATACGCAATGGTCATGAATTTCAGTTATTGCCTTTGCAAGCGAAACGCGGGTGAAGGTCGTTTTACGGTGTCGCTCTGTAATCTGATATAGGGCGTCTACAAAGGATGAAAAAATGCAACCTTTTTCGAGAACCCATGATGTCACCACGTATTAAAAATATATTTCAATGGACAGGGCAAAGTCACGCCTGACAAGACCACACGGGCCTTTTTCATATTGAGTAGGCTTACTCGCATTGTGCCGGCTTTTCCGGGTGAAGTTCCAGTCTTAAATGATAAGGGAAAGAGACAGAAATTATCCAATATAAACTGGTTATTTTTAAACAGTTTCCACTCTGAGCAGAATATTTCTGCTATAATATCGATGTGCTTATTTTTTTATGTCGCGTTCAAGAGCCGCTTGAAAATAACAAATTAGGCAGTTTTTGTCAGAGTCGTTTGTTTTATCTAAATACGTCTGGACATATTTCTATTTAATTTCTGCTTGTCAACTTCTTTTTATCATTATTTTAGCGTTAAAAAGGAATCTATTGGAATTTGTAGGAAGTCGTTCGTGACCCCTTGCCAAGGACGTGTTTAGATTGTCTTTTCCTGAAGAATCAAAAATATTTGTCCTTAATTCAGCTGATAAGAACATTTTTTGCATTTTCTCTGACGTTTTCTAAGTGGTTTTAATCGAGTACACGTAATTTCGCATGGACGGCTTATGGTTCATTGTCCTCTAATTTCCTCCTTATTTGTATGCATATTTTTCTCGTTTTCACCTCTTTAAACTTTCGCTTTTTTCAGGAAGCTTTAAAACAGTCATCGCTGGTTGAAGTCTTAATTAGATTCTAACATGGAAAACACATGCTTTCAGTGCAGCCAAGCGTTTGTTGCTACGTTAAAAACTGAATTAAAATTGTCAATTCTTGTAATATTATGATGTAAAGGACCAGGCGGTATCCACGCTAGAGAATTCACCAAACCTGTTAATTTTCAAGTGGTGTGAATTTCGACACATTATCACAGTCATTAGAAACAGAAAGAAAATATTTAGCTGAAAGGAGGCAAAGAACTCAATTCTACGCGTGTGGTACACGGTTATTTCCTTAACGTAGGAGGCTTTGAGCACTTTCTAGCGGTTTTTGCTCTTAAGTAATTCCTAGGAATGTTTCCTTTTAAAGTTTGTTTCTGTTGATCGCGATAACTATATAAAACGGAAGCTACAAGCTTTTTTGCAGTTCCGTGACGCTGGTAAATACCTCGAATAACATTTCTTTGTATGGTTGTGGTGTGTAACTTATCTCTTATATGACTAGTATCAGTAAAAAAATTAATTGTTTTTCTTATTAAGCGATTTTGGGGCTAACTCTACTCGGTAGATACCTGAAGTAAAATTTTGTACAATTTTGCAGCATTCGTATTTCAAATATGAGTTTTTCGTTGTCTTTTTTCTTTCGTTTTCCGTGTATTAATCATGAATGGTTCGGCTCTTTGCCAAGTATTTATTCAGAGACGGGCTTGCAACGACGGCAATTTTGGATTACCGGGAATTATGCCGGATTAAAAGACCCGTGCCTGAGGCAAAGTAAAGAATTGTAATACTTAGAGTGATTGCCGTCTATTACGCAACCGAAAAATGAAATGCACAGTTCTCCGTGGAAGGGGTGTGGTTGAGAGAACTGTAATCTACATTCTCGCTGGCCTTGCTTTGGTTAAAATATCATCGTTTGCCGTTTAATTCAAACGCCACATTTTGCGGTGTCCATTAGTTAACCACCATTAATCGATCTTTGTTATCTTATCCTAAATAATCTTTATTGGAACTCCTTGCGGTAAAGCCGTCCCGGTTCTGTCGTATATTATTTTGTTATCGTTTGTTACGTTATCTAACGGTCAATTTTAACTGTATTTAATCCAGGATAGCTAATTGGCTATAAGGCTGTTTCTTTGGGTTCATTGTCAATTTGTTAAGGGCCATGCACTGAAGAAAAAATATTTCAGATGCCTTACGATCTACAATTCTCATTAAATCCGCAAAGATCTAATTTCCAATAGTTTTGAAAAAAAAAAAAACCTGAAGATATTTGGGGTTAATAACCTTTTGATTTTATATACCTAATACAAAGGCAATTCCTGCTTTAAGAGCCGCCATTTTTAACAGCATGTTTAGAGAGCGTTAGCAACAAAATGAAATAAGATAACATTTATCATAAAATTGAGCAAAAGTTTTTTGGCCCTTTTAGATGTCTAATTCACCCGCCATTTTGAGCAAAGATGTCGCGATATGTTTGCACAGCGGGATTACAATTTCCAATACTTTTTGTCGGCAAATTTTAATTCTGAACTATTCCAAGTCAGTCGAAGCCATGTTATAAACCGAGGAAAGAGTTGAAAGGCTAAATTAGAGCAATGCCGATTTTTCAGGAAAGCAATTTACAAGTTTTCAGCCGAATTTATACATTTATCTCGAGCAATGTTACGTAACAGCTTGCTCTCTTGTAGGAAATCTGCAAATTCCATTAACGTTCTAGCAAACTGTTCTGGAACTGTGAAACGGTGAAAATATCACTGCCAGCGCGGCAGCATTTTTACGCCACTATGTTATTCACTCACTGCTCCTTTCAGAAGAAACGTTCAGTTCACAGAAATTCATTTAAGGCTCAGCCACTAGAATCACACTTTGGCGTCTGAATACTGATGCGTCGAATCATGTCAACAACAGTAAAAGTACAAAGATGAAATACACTCCACTTGTCTCAGGTATTACGTAAGATTGGCAACATTCTCTGGAAATACAATGGACCTCCCTGGAATAAGTTGTTCCCTGGGTTTTGTTAAACCACATCTTATTTCCTTAAGAGGTTTATGTGACATTTTTAATCTGAGTTATTTTATCTTTCTTCTTTGTAGCGTGTGTGATTAGTTACTCTTAAACAAAACTCCACCCTTTTGATTATCTTTTTGTAATACAGTTGGGATATTCAGAGTAATTTAATTAAATTAAGTTGAAGTTAAAATATAACACTGATAAGCGAGCCTCGCCTTTGAGTTATCTTTAATTTTGCATACAGTTGGGATATTCAGAGTAATATAATTAACTAAAGTTAAAGGTAAAAGTTTACTCTGATAATCAAACCCAAAATAACGTTACAAATTCCATGTCGCGTAAATCTATTGCTCTACTGACTTAATCAGATAACAATGATCTAAGTTCTGTCCTAAGGAATGGATTTTATCCTATAGAAACACATGCCGAAATCTGATCAATCTTTTTGCCCAGAGGGAAGCATGCAAGTTATTCGGCCGTTACCATTTTTTGACCAAGGTTTTATTTAATTTACAAGAACCTTTCGTTGTTTTTAAAACCGTTGTCTAAAACTTAGTGATAGTCAAATCGACCCCTTCCCTTCCCCCCTTGGCCGTCCCCTCCCACCCCACACACATAAATTATTTTCTTAAAAAAGTTTGTGTACTATTTTCAATCTGGGTTATTTTTTCTTTCCTCGTTGTAGCAAATATGATTAGTTATCCTTACATAAAACACTGCGCTTTGATTTATCTATTTATTTTGCAATACAGTGAAAGGATAAAAGAGCACTCTGATAAGCAAACCGAAAAGAAGGTTAGAAATTCCTTGTTGCGTAAATCTGATGCAAAAATGCAGAGCTCTACTGACATACATCAGATAACAATGAAGGCTTGGACTTTATCCTATTAAAACTCATGCCGAAATCTGATCAATCTTTTTTGCCAGAGGGAAGCACATAACGTCCATAAGTAATTCGGTTCGCGACACTGTTGACCTGAAGATTGTGTTGTAGTTACGTGAACTGTTTTATTTAAATTTTTTTATTATGAAATGGTGGTCTAAAATTGGGCGATAGTCAAATGACCCCCTCACTCCCACCAACCATCGCTACACATTTAAAATGATATATTGGTCATTTCAGTTAAAAAAAATTTCCCGCGGTATCATTTTTTGTGGGGAGAGAAGAGCCCCAATCATTAATTCGATAGACCGCAAAATTTAATGCCATTATCGTTTGCAACTTAGTAATCTCTAAGTTATTCAAATAATGATGTGGAGGGCACGTTTTGGCATCATGAAACTAAGAAGACGGCAATATTGCAAATGTCCATTACCAACATGCGTTGATGACGTCACATGCGTTCATCATTCATCAATTGTGTTTCTCAAAGCTTAACGTTTGCGAAAAACACGTCGCCATGTTTTCAAACTACCAAAGGCTTTGTCGAGTTCTACAAAAGTAATGTTGGCATCGATAGTGGTTCCTTTCGCGACTCTATAAATTCGTTTTAACACTTTTCGCGTCATTTTGGTTTGTAAAATGTTTCACTGACGACCACAAAATCCCGGCGTTTACATGACATGGCGAAAATATTCGAAAAATAACAAGAATGACACGATATTAGTTTGAAATAATATGCGGAAGTTTGCTGAAATAAAATCTAATACAGAAATGTCCTTTACCAATCATGTTCTTAAAGCGAATATTTTAATTGAATTCTCGTTTTGATTTTATTTGATGCGTTTTTCGGAGTCCTAATTCTGTTATTAAAGGTCGCTTGCTTAATTATCCTGTACCCTGTGTTATCGTGGCAACCTAGGGAGAAGTAAGAGTCATAATCGCAAATAGGAACATGAGCTTCTGTAATAGAATTGAAGTTAGCGCACTACTGAATCAGTGTAATTGTGATGACGTTCTTCACGTCGCTTGCTGTGTTCTACGTATTGCGCAAAGTCATACGTCATAGCGACTCAAGGCTTAAGTCTCAGGTAGTCACTAAATATCCACACTAATTTAACTTCAGCTACTCATGCTGCAATATAATTTGCAGTACTTGACTTCAGTATTGTCGATGCGGTAAAGCAGTAGTTTGTTATCACGAACTTGTTCTGGCCCCACTTTGAAAGTAGGAGGAACGTAATTAGAATTGCGCTGACAGAATAAGTCGAATATAAAGATTTGGCAAAACTTTTAATGCCAGAATGTTCTTTATGATGAATAGAGAAATAATCCGAGGATAGATTCGTTAACTATTTACTCGTTGCTTTTCTTAAGTGCTACAAAAACATTCTAGGGGACGCCAGAAGCGATTGGAAAAGACTCGTCAGTTTTTCGTTGTTTAGCCTGCGCGATCGTCATCTTTCTAAAATCGAAAATCAGGGGTTTTGTGGAGAATAAAAGAGCTCTTAAATATTGAGTTTATATTGCTTTCACAATGAAGCCACCTAAGTCGTTAATTAATATAACAAGTACTTTGTAAGTATTGAATCATTAAGGTTTTGAAATACTTTAAAAGAAAAATCAAACATATCTCATGTTATGGAAACTCCTGCGTGAAAAACGGGTTCTTAGAGCAGTTTTCGACGAAAGGAAGGAATCCATTGCATTTCACGTCAGTTTTCAAGTAAAGCTAGATTTTCCTCTGACATTTTATTAACAAGACCTACTTACAAATGGAAATCTTAAGAGATTACTCTCTATAGTTAGTGATAATGATATGGAACCGCCTTTGCTTGACCACCCATTTTGTGAAGTCTTAAGTCAGTAGGTGTCAGGGCACTTAAAACAAATGGGCTGTAAGGAAGAAATCCTAGAGCTTCACATGTGGTCATGTGAGAGAGTGTGAGGTTCAAATGCAGTCATTTCAAAGCGTATTATTCCGTGAGTCGATGAAAATTCAACTGTACAAGTCTCGTGCAAATTTGATGTAGTTCTTTGATCTTGCTTCCCGAACTTTCGCAATCTCGTCATAGAGATTAATCTTCCTTAAAGTTAATCCTTGTAACCTAAGATAGCTGTTTTCGCAAAATCTTGTTTAAATTCCCAAGTGGTTTTATATTTAATCTTCATCTTCTGAGGTAATCCACGGACTTTGTTGGATCCGCGGATAGCTGCTTCACACATACAATCTATAGGAAATTGGACTGCGACACTAACTGAGCAGACAAATTGGTCACGATATTGCGTGACGTTGAGCGTGGCCCTTTTTGTGACTCTTGAGCCACTGCTAGGCATTGCCCTGCATTAGGAATGAACCATTAATTTTATTGAAGGGGTCTGGTACAGAGGAATTGGCCAATGTTCTGGGGCGTTGAATTTTTTCACAAACTTGTACAAGAGTTCTTTTTCGGAAGTTACCGGCATCGCCCACCGTACCACCCTCCCCACAAAAAAAATATGGTCCGTCCCTAATATCATCATATGGCTACATAAAGCTTGCTCAGTATTTTCATAATTTGCATCACCCATCACTTGCTGCCTGAAAATGCTGTCGTATTGTACGGAGAATTGAAATGCGATCATTCTGAATCTTTGAAGCTTGTCATAGCATGTTTTATATTTCTTGTTTCACCTTCTTGTTGCAGCTTATTACCCCAAAGTTTCCAGTTGTGGTGAAGGTCGGCCATGCAAACGGAGGATACGGCAAGGTAAGGCTGTCAATCATGATGAACTTCTCCTCTTTGTAAGGTACTAGTAGGGGAAACCCTGCCAACGGTTAACGGAAGACCTCCGCTACTGAGCACCAAACAAGTCTGAGCACATTTTATCTGCATAAGTTACGTCTGCATACAAGCCAAGTGGCCCATCAGGCCGGAGGTTATTCCGACTTCTGTAGGATAAAGCGACAAGGAGTATTTCTGGATACGATGCTAGTCCTTCGCAGGGTTACCCTCAGCAATAATTTTGCCAGGGGGGGGGGGGGGGGCCTGCGGGAGTTAAGTGCTCTTTCCCAAGAACGCAACAAAAT
>Ga0126337_10000997_pt1 | contig 16235 bp, 13 predicted proteins | sample DipCmetagenome_FD_92527 | JGI IMG/M metagenome (GOLD analysis project Ga0126337, IMG submission 92527) | Coral microbial communities from La Bocana,Puerto Morelos, Mexico - Diploria C A metagenome | ecosystem: Host-associated > Invertebrates > Cnidaria > Coral | place: La Bocana,Puerto Morelos... | reverse complement strand
CATTGCATGCATTTAAGTTCAATATATAACATTTTCATTACAGCCATATTCGTGTTTTCAAGCAATAAGGAGTTTTTGAATAATAATCAGTTTTGTTCTTTTTCGAAACGAAAAGAAAATCTAATTATGTGGAAAACGATCATTGCTTACTCGTACATGGTTTTGATAATATTTTATCTTTTCTTAATTCTAGCAAACTGCACCTTCGATAAGAGCTATTGTGGATGGCGTAACGTTCTAAGTCCCGAGGACGACATTCAGTGGATTCCAAGAAAATCTAGAACACCCAGCCTAGGAACTGGGCCAAGCCAGGACCATACTGGTATCTAAATACTTTTCTAGAGGTAGAAGTGCGCAAGTGTAAGCTAGTGTAACCTTTGGCACTTCCGGGTACTTTTACTGACAATAATGAACTGTGCTATAAAATATATCGAGAGAAATTTTCTGCCACTTTTAATTTTTGAAGTAACCCCTCACTTGTTTTATATTGATGTGTTACAGCTATTTTTCTGTTTCAGCTTCGTTTCAGAATAAGTGTAAGCAAGTTAATGATTCTTGCTAAACGTATTATACATTTTATTGCAAGGTTTATCATAGTTACTTAAAGCTATCGTTCTGGTTTTATCTGAAGAGCATCTTCGACCGATCTGTTACTCGTTCTATGGTCTCTATGCATTTTCTTCCCCACCCAGGCAAAGGATACTACATTTATATTGAGGCGTCACAACCAGCCAAAGAGAAACACTCTGCAAAGCTACTGAGTCCACTCATTTGGGGACCGAAATGTTTTCGCTTCTATTACCACATGTATGGGAGTCACATTGGAAAACTTAGTGTGCTTCTTCAAATTCGAGGACCTTATGGCAATTACTTGATGTGGCAAAAGTCAGGACAACAGGGTAATCAATGGAGAGAGGCAAATATCGACATAGGCTACGCCAGCGAGTTTCAAGTGAGTATACCTTGACTACTATTTATCAATTCGATTATGGCTCGTGACACGATATTGTTTATCGGTGGATAGACAGTATCTGTCCATATAGTTCACCCACTAAATTTTCTCCGATTCTAATTGGTTTAGACTGATCACTTGACGCAATAGTATTCATCCGCGGAGGACACTATTATAGTGTTCGTCCGCCGAAAATGCCCGGATAGATAGTACTCGTCCGTGAAAATTTTGCTTTTAACAAGCGGGCATATCGAAAATAAACAATTGAAATTGTATTAAGTTGGTTTTTGACTGTTTTTTCTTTTTCAAGTTTTACACTTGGATTTAAAGGTTGGAAGTAATTCGATATGGTTTTTGAACTGGCGCGCGGAAGAAAATTCAGTGTTGAACAATAAAGAAAATAGAGTGTTTATGTCTCGGAACTATCGGTCTAATAGTTGCCCCCCTGGAAAATTGATGTTCATAAAAGTAGCTTCTCTTCTCGGGCAAATATTTGTTTTAAGAACATCAAATTTCCAACGGGCAACTATCAGACCGATAGATCCGAGACATAAACACTCTATTGTCGTAATTGTTCAGCACTAAATTTTCTTCCGCGCGCCAGTTCAAAACTCATATCGAATTATTTCCAACTTTTTAAGATGAAAGTCGTGACAGCCAAATGTAAAACTTGAAAAAGAAAACAGGCAAAACCCACTTAATACAATTTCAATAGTTTTTTTCCGGTATGCCCGCTTGTTTACAGCAAAATATTTACGGACGAGTGCTATCCATCCGGGTAGTTTCGGCGGATGAACACTATGCGCTGATAGTGTCTCTCCGCGGATGAACACTATCGCGTCACTTGATCAATGTTAACCAATTAGAATCGGAGAAAATTTAGTGGTGAACTATAATGTTTAAATAGTGCTCGTAAGAGCAAAACACCCGGATGGAAAGTACTCGTCTCTGCCAGAATTTTTTTTCTGTAAACAAGCGGGCTTATAGACAAAAAGACAGATTGAAAGACGCCTTTTGTCTGTTTTCTTTTTCCAATTTTACATTTGGCTTTCACAACTTTTATCTAAAAAAGTTGAAGAAACTCTATATGATTTTGGAACTGGTGCGCGGAAAAAAAATTAGTGGTATATGATATGTCTTCTCAACCGAAACTAAACTACAGAGAATTAGATGAGATATCCAAACATTTTCATGAGCAGTATTATTTCCTTTGTTTAAACGTATTAATTCATAGGCCCGGTTCAGACACCGTGCTTCACATAAGTCGGATCGAATTCAAAACATTAAGTTCATGTGAAGTACGGCGTCTGAACGAGGGCCTAGATGAACTTGATAATGTTAAATGTTGAATGTCTTTGCAGGTTGTATTGAGCGCCAGTATTGGCAGAGGATTTCAAGGAGATATAGCAGTCGATGACGCCACTTTTACTGACGGGCTATGTGAAAGCGGAAGTGCATCACGAGGCGGGATAGGTACGAACTCAGGCCGTGATAAATACTTTACTTTACTTTTTAACTTAAGCTCACAAGAATTTAAATGGCGCATATCAAAAAATTCATATTAAGCCTTCTGGCTCTGTCCTGATTGTTTTGTTATGTTCCCTTTCTAACCTAAAGTAATTTCAGAAGCAATTGGGTTTGATATATTTTATCTGTCAAACCGATATCAAAGATTTTATTCTCATTAATGTCGTCGAATCCCGATATTTCGAACCACCTTCAACTTTAATCTGAAACAATTTGGTACCTCAGAAAAAGAAATGCTTAAAATATCGAGGCATAACTAGGCTGGATAGTTTATTATGTGGAACCTTCTATCGTCTAGATCAGTAAGGAGCTGGGAGCTGAATATGTCAATAGTTTCTTTATTTCTTTTTCCTTCTTTTTTCTCAAGGAAATTGTAATTTTGATGTGAACTTTTGCTTTTGGAGGAATGTCTTCTATTTTCAATGGACACTCAAACAAAACGCTACTCCTAGCTTGAACACTGGACCTAATGCTGACCACACATCAGGTAACGCAAGAAAAAGTCCAAGTCTTTGAGAAAATTAAAACGAAGCGAATTTCTAATGGCCATTAGAAGTCTCTGATTTGTTAATTTCTCAATTTCTCTTTGTCTTGAAAGCAGGTGCGGTACCCTCCATCTAATCAAAGCAAACTAATGTACTTTTATGTTGTTGTTTTTGTTTTTGTTTATTATGAATTACCTTAAGCCTAATTCTCAAAGCGAGTCTTGTTGCCCACCTTTCATATGAAAATGAGAATTCATTCACAAACAAATGAACCCAATATAGGTGACACCAGCCGCCACTTTCTCCTGCAATGATGACTCGACTGAGGTCTATTCGTACTCCTCCCCACCTGTTTTACATCAGTTGCCTTGGTTCATTAAATTATTTTCACTTAGTAGACTGATCAGATACAGGGCTTCTGTCAGATGATATTAATTTATTTTTATTTCACTTCAAACATAAAAGAGTTGGAGAGACAACCACTTTTGTGGTAAAGAAAGTTACTTTTTTTTTTAATTTCATTTCAGTAGTAACGATCATGTATCAGATTGCAATGTTCTAAATTTCTGCGTCATTAGAGTGGGTATAAGAACAATATCGGTGTTCCAATTAAGTCTTTATTTTTGGCAATTGCGTTACTTAACTTAGCCTTTTTTACATTAAGGAACCGGCAAGTACATTTATATTGAGACTTCTAGTCCACGTAAACCAAGAGACAATGCACGACTTGAGGGTCCATGGATGCGGGGACCGCAATGCATGACGTTCTACTATCACATGCGTGGCTCCACTATGAGCTGTGTCATCATATACATAAGACGCAGGTACAACAGGTACAAACTGGTTTGGCTGAAGTCTGAGGATCGAGGAGATCATTGGATACCAGGGCAAATAAGCATAAACACGACTGATATCTTTCAAGTGAGTTATATTGAGTTAAAACCTCAGTCTCTGTCTTACATTTGACACAGTGGAAGACTAACAGTAGGGCCTCTTATCATTAACCCATATTCCTCATTTCGAAAGAAATGTTGTCATACAAAAATATTCTTTTCCCTCGGTCAACTTCAGCAGTTGTCCACTTTTATTACTATTCTTGAGAGTAACTTTCTAATAGTCCTACTATCTCTCCCTCTTGTCCTAATAAGCCTGATAACCCACGTTACTTCCCTCCCACCTCTTATCATTCCTTTCAGGAGAATAAAAACGCTATTTTAATAAAAGATTGATTTTTCGAACTGTTTCTTTCCCTAAAAATGAAACTTTAAACTTTTTATATGATTAATCATAATTTTACCATGACGATATTTCTCGCAAATGCCGTTGAATTCTTTTTAGGTAATTATCTATGGTATTAGAGGCAGCAGTTTTCTTGGAGATGCTGCGTTGGACGACTTTTCTTTCAAAAAAGGGACTTGTCAACAAAAAGGTATTGACACGCAGAAAAGAGACATACTACCGGTGGATCTTTGCAAATTGTTGAAAGTATGTGTTTATATCCCTACTAAAATAAGAAACAAGCAGCAGTGATAGACATATTGAACTTGCGCGTTTTTTGATTAAGACTTGACGTTTCGTTATCACTGCTGTTTGTTTCTTATTTACCCTTGCCTTTCGGAACGGGAAACCCCAGTTCCACAGAACAAGGATAACGTGGGCTCTGAGAACGCGATTGCAGAGATAACAGATAATTGCATGCGTTCAACAGCTGCGATCTGGGCTTTCAGAGGTGATGTTTTATTTACGTGCTCTTATCTGATGTATCTTTCTTGGACAGTCCTATTTTCTGAACTGTTTCCTTTTTTAGCAGTTTTATTAGTACGAGAGAAGTTATATTGTATGAAGTGCTCTTTTTAATTAAAATTTGATATTTCACTTGCAGTCGTAACAACATTTTACGTGTCCTCATTCATGGGTCGAGGCTTCCGACTTTCGTCTCAGCCCTTCGACCACAGTCGGTATTCGGAAGAGTTTCAATTCACTCTCGAGCATCCAAGTGGAAATCCGAGAGAGAGTCCATACTTTATCTACTCTGGATTGTACAGCAAATCAAGTTTCGTCACATCTTTTTTGGACCTTTCTAACACTGCAAACTTTCCTCTAGATGTTGTTGTTCTAGGCAGGGCTGGAAGCAATTCCACGAAGATTAATTTCATAAGCAGGAGTCCCTACGGGCCGATGATTAGTGTTGGCGACTACACGAACGATTACTGCTGTGCGGGAAAAATCGTGTTCTCCTTTTATGCCCGGAATGTCACTAAACCAGGTAGGAGAGCAAAATAAGTTTATAAACTTTTCATGCTGCACGAATCGTTTTTCATAATGTGAAACAGGGGTTAATTTTCAACTAATATAAAGCCATTTGCAATAATTCATAGTACATTTTTCAACTTGAAAACAATTTACCTTCATACAAACATTAAAATTGCAACAAAAATACCAATTACTATATTAGTTCCAACCAAGAATTTTCATGTCACCATCTATTACTCTAACATTTTTAACAATAACCACTCCCTCCGGCTTCGACTTCGTTTCTTCAAGGCCGTGTTTTGCTGGCTTAATTTTGTTCATATGCGGGTAAACGTTTTATCCAATATCGGAGGGCATTTTATAAGAGCTTACTTCCGAAAATTAAAGGAATTTTACTTTGCAGGTAGCATGCCATCTAATGGTTGCGAGCCGGGTTGGTACAAGGCCAACAAATCGTGTCATCTGTTTTATTTATATTCTCGACAATGGGGCGGCGCACGAACCATATGTCACTCGTACAGTGCTGAACTCGCCGTTTTTAATGACGCTAGAACTGTGCAGGACCTTGCTAATCGCAGAAAGGAACTAAACCTTGATGACCGCGACTTGTACCTTGGTTTAAGTGGGAAGTTGAAGTGGATTTGGTCAGATGGGAGCGTTTTGTCCAATAACACACCGAATCAGTGGGGTCCAAACGAGCCAAGTAATGACGGCAAATGCGGGGCATTCTTGAATGCTATTAGATGGGATTCTAATTGGAAAGGGTATGGTTGGCGATGGAATGATATACCATGTACCAGCCGAAAGGGATACATATGTCAACAGCTGCTAGGTATGCTTGTAATGCTTGCTATTGTAATATTATATATAAATGAGGAAGCGTAGCCAAGTGGAAAGGGGTGCTGGTCTCGTAATGTTGGTCACAGTTTCCAGCACTCCATCATGACGTGACTGGTTCCGAGTTAAACTCCTCATATGCTATTACCGAAAACACGCAGATGAAACTTTGAAGTTCGTTTGTCTAGTATTTTAGCTATAGCTAGCGGAAGTTTTCTAGGGAAACAGATAATACTGACGTTTAATTTAGGTTTTGAAAATCCTATCTGAAATATTATCATTTCAATTTTCAGTCTACGTAGTTTTCTTTTCTTACGTTGTCAAATTTTCAAATGTTTAGAGGAAGTTACGTCCAAAATCGTTAACTGATCACTCTGTAGTTACAGAAAGCAAGCATGGCCCCCATTCTGTGTTTCCACAAGGACCGCAAAGACATCCTTAACACCCAGCTGTCCAATTTAACAAACAAAAAAAATCAATGGGGAAAATCCCGTGAAGATATTATTTCAACTATCGCCAAATTTAAAATGAAAAGCAATACTATTGTTTAGAAGAAAGGCTTGTAATCCTGGCTTACGTATAACCGTATGTATTTTGTTTCTATTCCCAGATGTTCCTCTGCCTGTGGCTCTCTTTTCACTGAGTGGAACCAATGGAACTGAGGACATGAGTCCAAATGGAGCCATCAAGGCTGATTCTAATAACATCAAATTTGCACCAGGTCCTTATGGAAATCCAAATGGTTCCTTCTACTTTAGCGGTATTAATAGCAGCAGCTATGTAAAACTTAGGAAAAGTGCACAACTGGACACAAGGTTCTCTATTGGTGTTTTCGCATGGGTACATCTTGACAACTCCAGTGGCCCAATTTACATGCATGAACTCCCAAACAAGTATTATGGATTATCGTTGTGGGTTTCTCATTCAACTCTGGGTGTCAAAGTGAGGTACGTTGACAGGACAACGCTTTCTAGGTATATACTGCTTAAGGCAAACGTTTTAGAGGAATATTCATGGAACTTTGTTGGAACCACGTATGACTACCATACAGGTGTCGCTTCTATTTTCGTCAATAACAACACTGTCATGCGGAAGTATACCAAATCAAAAATGGAACTAGCAACGTACTCCATTGTTAGAATTGGTGCGATGAAGAAACGGAAAGTGTTCTTTCGTGGGAGAATCTCCTGCTTACAAGTTTATGATCAAGCATTGTCGGTGGATCAAATTATCAAAGTTAAAGCAAGGTGCAATCAGTCTGGTAAGTATGTTATATTACGTGAATTCAGAGCAACTTCATCATCGTTGGCAAAAAAAATAAACAAAAAATAAGCAAACAACAGAAGTTTATCAATGGTGATGAAAAGAAATCTGTAGGTCTTAAAAATTCAGCTTATTTCTCCAGATCCTTTAACGTGCAGTCGCGACTATTTTGCCTTCCACGGTGGTTGCTTCTCCATAAATACCAAGAATATGCTGACGTGGAAAGATGCTCTGGAACAGTGCAATAGTGAAGGAGGGACCATGGCCAAGATATCTCGGGAAGGTTTGAGATATGCATTTACCACCCTCTTAGAACAAATGAGACCAAAACCCGAGCAGTTGCACTTTGGCCTCCTGGCACGAGACAATTGGGTGTGGATAGATGGCAGCTCGTTTAATGACTCTCTATGGCTGAAGGGATATCCTTCCGCTTACCATGGAATCCAGAGCTGTGCTGTCTTATCAGCTGGCTCGTCGGGGATAAAAAACGTTGACTGTCGGCTAATGAAGTACCCACTCTGCCAGAAAAAGCTCGGTAGGTTCATTCATTTGTTAAATATTGCTTTGGTCTTTGCGTTAGCAAGTCCTCACATTAATGCCATATATGAAAAATCGTTTACGTGCATTAGCAATCAGATTGTAGATACTTTCTTTGTTTAAGTTATAAATTCCAATACTAAAGCAAGCTGTGATTTGGCCTTGGTTTGCGTTGTCTGCATTGGTAACTGCCTCATCTGTCAAGGTTATATTGTTTGTGTGATTGCTGCTGGCTGTGGTTATGTTGTTTTACGTTCAGCTTCAGTCTCTCAGTGACGGTTTGATTATAATTAAGTTAGAGCGAATTCGTGCACTTTTTAAAGCAGCAGTCTCCTGAATATTGATCACTTTGAGATTGGCTGATTTCTCGTATTGGTAAGTAATTTGTTTGGTTTTGGTTTTTCGACTTTTAATTGAAAACCGCTCTAAATATCCCGGTTTTATACCTTTTTTTTCCACAATCTACAAAAAGTTCGAGACCCACGGCCGAAGCAACCAAAATAGCTCAAGGCTGCTCTCCGTGGCCAGCGGCATTCTTTGTGAGCCAAATTTTAGAAATTCTTCACGAACTAACACGGAGTTTAGAGCTTTCAGTGTCTTCAGCTCAACTTACTGCATTTATGCTATTTAGCTTGGTTAACTTTATTAATGGTGTTAAGTACTTTGCTTCCGTTTACTTGTGCATCATTGGTGGAGGCGAAGGATTGTAGCTATAGCTTGTCACTTCCTTTCCCAACTTCAGTGTTTCTTTTTTTGTCAGTAAATGTATTGTCACACCATATTTTGACGCAAAGTTCAAGTTTTCTGTTACCTCATTACCCCTCTCTGGCCATTGATAGACTCTACACCACGTGTTTTCGCTCGAAAAAGGTAAGGAATTAATCAAACTTTTAAAACAACAAACTAGTTGCCTGTTTGACAATTATTTATCTAAACTGGATACTTTGTGAGAATTGTTGGTCGCCTTTCTCTTCCAAGTGAGTCAGACACTTAAATTAAGTAATCTTGTATTAAAAGAAGCGTAAGTCATTCCAGCAAACAGAATTAAGATTTCGACTCCAAGTTGAAAAAATTGAATTTTGAATGAGACTTGTCTGAATGATTTTTGAATGAGTCTTGTCTGTCTATCTGTTTGCCTGTCTGCCTGCCTGTCTGCCTGTCTGTCTATCTGTTTGTCTATCTGCCTGTCTGCCTGCCTGTCTTGTCTGCCTGTCTTGTCTGTTTGCCTGTCTGTCTGTCCGTCTGTCTGAGTCTGTCGGCCTGTTTGTCTGTCTATCTGCCTGTCTTGTCTGTTTACCTGCCTGCCTGTCTGTCTGTCTGTCTGTCTGTCTGTCTGCCTGTCTTGTCTGTCTTGTCTGTCTGTCTGTCTGTCTGTCTGCCTGTCTTGTCTGTCTTGTCTGTCTAGTTTATTTCTATGATTTTTCGTATTCTTGGTGTGTGTATTTTTTTCCATTTTCATTTAGGAGTCCAATCCTTGGTGGCAAGTAACCTTTGAAAAATCACTGTATGTTGAATCTGTCGAAATTATCAATAAACTCGACTGCTGTGCACTTGACAAAGGAATGATCAACATCAGTATATCTACCAGTAAAACTGCTTCTAACCCAACTTGTGAAGAATCGATGCGGTATGGAACATCGTTAATCTACAAAGGACACTGCTCTCCACCGGCGCGCGGACTTTACGTGACAGTTGCGTTGATTGGAAATAATGTCACGCTAGTTCTTTGCCAAGTTGTTGTTCGTACAATTGGTAAGTCACGGTAAACTTTTAATAATTTAACGACCTGATATGGTTTGGTTGTAATGACCCGAGCCTAGTTTTGGCCTTCTCTCTGTACTTCAGCTAGTACTACTTTATTTATCCACATTACAGTCATGTAAAGGAAGAGAAAAATATGTAATTATAATATATTACACGAGCACAATTGTTTCTACTCTTGTATGTCCAGTTTCTTTTGATTACCAAACGTTATAACTAAAATTTATACAGGTGTTATTTACTCTGGAGTTATCTTACACTTGGTTATCACTGTAGAACTTCCTGAAGAGGCACGCGGCGTTTCACGTGAAGTGTGGTATAACGTAGATTACGACTCCACGAAATCACCAACTATGCGGGGGAATCCTGTGTTTAAAGGTGAAAGTCGGAGTCAGATCACTCTGCGGGATTTCGATGCACCAGCCAATGTGGGAACAAAGTACGTTCAGCGACTTACAAGCTACTTACAGGTAAAACTTCATTTTCGCCGGGGATACTCCCTTGTATAGGCTATAAAGGTTTCTGTGTCCCCGAAGGTTTTCATTGGTAGTGTAGTTAGGAGAGGATGTGAAATCCTCTCCTTTCATTCCCTTTGCTAGAAACTTGTTCTCAAAATATAATAATAATTTCATGATGAATCACGTCAATCAAAATTTTGTCCCAAGTTGCGTGACAATTCGCTCGACTTTCAATTTTATGAGGAGTTGCGTTGGTATGACTGATGACAACAAGTCACATTAATCTGATTTCGTGATAGGTCCCATGACCCTAATATTGTGTCGATCATTATTCCAGGACTGATTGTTTAAGAAATAGTGAAACCCAAATCATTTTGTAGGTTCCTGAAAGTGGAAATTACACGTTTTATCTGTCATGTGATGAATTCTGTGAGTTGTGGAAGCACGATGTTATTGAAGATGGCATTGAAGACAGGAAAGCCGAGGAAATTGTAACCAAACAACCAATTATTTCTGTCAAAAGATTTACAGCACATCAAGAGTGGGACAGGTGAGCATGACAAGGAGATATTAGGGCTCGAAAAAAGCTGAATTTTTAACTTGCCCTCAAATTTTACTTGCCTTTGGCAAGTCTAACTTTCCTGGGAGTTTTTTTATTTAGTTGGAAGTCGAGGTGCCTGGGTCCTTACCCATTGGACAAGTGATGACTACATTCCAATTCGGTCGAGAAAGAGTGGATAAAGAGCCTCTCCGTGGGATTCGCCACTACAAATTTCTATTTATTTATTTTATTTATTTATTTACTTGTCCGGCAGGAAAATCTACTTTTATCCGGATGACCTGACGGCACTTTGTATGAGCCCGTGTGTTCGTGTTCTTGGACTTGTAACAGTTTTGTTATACAATATAGGACGTCTTTATCTTTACTTTGATGACTTATCCAGTCTTGCCTTCAAAGGTACCAAGAACAAATATCGCAGTCTGTATTTCTCGACAAATGTCGATTGTATCGAATGGAGGCCTTTATGAGGGAAGAATCGGGCAACGACCACATATCAGTGGGTATGCGCTCACCGAGTGGAATATATGAACGACCTATTCCAGGAACAAGACTGTTCAGGACTAAACCAGGTAAATTGGTATGTTTTTGACATACTGAAGAAAGGTTAGGCCTGAAACGTGTCCATGTTACACGGACTGTTTGACTTTTTAATACACTTTTTCAACCTGTCGCGCATCATAGGCGTTTCTTGGATTTTGAAAGAAAGGAGTAAAATGTCGCTGTTGAGCGAATCCGTTAATGAATCATAAAGCTTCTAATATACTGTATTCACACTTAGTATTCGAGCTAGGTGTGACTGTACACCGTTACAATATTGTGCTGCGTTCAGACACTTAGTACTCCAAATACAATGTAGAGTGGTATGGGCACTACCCGAATTCTGATGTGAATACTTGGAAAAAATATGTTTCACACTAATGCCCAGTAGGAATCGTACTTAGCCAACGTACGCGGGCACCAACTGTCAACATAGCCTGAGGCATTGACGTTTTGTTTTAAGAACATTCTAGTTGTAATTTACCCAATGCTGTCTCACTATTCTTCAATTAGTTTAGGTAGGACAAAGTATTTTGATGAAAGCTTGCGGCTAACAACTGACTTAGGTAGCAAAATTCCACATGGGGAAGAAATGATCTTTCCCTAAAAATTCGGTCTTCTTTTTCAGCTATTTAACCTACTGTTGCAAAAGATACTTTTCTGTCTGATTTGAGCGTCAACATTTTGTTGCAAGTTATCTGCAGATTGTAACTGTATCAAAGCTTTAGAAATAATGTTAGATGAAAACTTCGTAACACATGTTATTAGTGTACACTTCAATATTCTTTCTTGCCAGAATGAACTATTCTGAATTGAATTTTGAATCGTCAACAGGAAGACGTAAATTGGAAGTGACACTTCAGCATCCCAAACCGTGGTTAACTGCCTTCGTTGGTTCAGATTTAAGTATCTCAGGTTGGTTTACCGGTCTTGTGCGACAATTGCGTAACGAAAAAATAGCATTAATGTAAAACAACCAGATGGAGTCTAAGACAAGAATCCATTGCGCAGAATTATATATATTCCCGGGGAGGTACTCCCTTATATGGGCTATATAGGTATGTGCGACCCCAAAGGGTATGGTTTTTAGCCATTTTGGTTATAAATAGGGTATCAATTTTAGCTATTTTGCCGCCATTTTGGTCATAAATAAGGTATCGATTCTTGCACTCTAGTCTTCAATTCGGTTTTTTAGAAGAAACTACTTCTTCATCACTCCCTCCTTCTCTCAACCGCTCTTTGCCTTCCTGTGCCTGCTACGCAAGCTAGATAAAGCCAGCAACAAAAGCCCTTCCCCCAATAATCTAAGAGTCAGGTCATAAATTAGGTATCAAATTTTTGGTCAGGTGATAAATAGGGTAGGGAAAATAGCAAATTTTGGTCATAATTAGGGTAAGGGTTTTGGGAAGCGGGCCGCACACCCCTACCCAATTTTTTTGTGCGTACCCCCACCGGGTATATATGTCACTAAGGAAGTTTTTATCTTTACTCTATATAACTCTGGTGACGTCTCCATTTCTTCCCTAACTGACAAGCCCAGTTTTAGTTTGTTTTAATTAAATAATATTTCAGTAAATATTATAATAAGCTTTTCGTTCTCAAAAGAGAATCATATTGACTAAGACATCTGACAATGTGTTTTTTCCACGATGTTTAGTTGCAAGACTAGAATTGAAATAATTTATACCTTTAGTTGAATAGTTCTGTCTCTTATTGTGCAGGTTTTAGAACCACATAATCTCGTACGGATATTAGAGGAGAACCTTTACTTTTCTTGCAAAACAGGCTATTACAGGTTCTGTTGTGAAGGTGTATATTGCCCGGAGTGCCCATTGGAACTGAACATCTCCACCCTTGGACAAAATGTGACAGTGAATTCGGCGCTTAACTTGTCCTGTGTAAATACATCATTTACAGCTACTTTTAGCACGAACAGGCAGCCCGACAATTTCACAATAAAGGTCAGTGGACAAAGAATTGATAATTTTAGGTTCAATTATCTCTTTCATAAACGAGTCTCTTACATAGTCAATACGACATCTCACACTTCGTAACCAATATGAATACTTGTAAAATCCTTCTAACAATTCTAACTAATACGCTTTGGTTCTTTTTCTCACAGGTCAGATATTCATTTGTCAACAATTCAGAGCACATTGTGAGCGAGAGAGTGTTGGGACGCATTCATCTTCAAGGTGAATTTTTTTATTTTTTTTCCATGCAATTTTTATTGAGACGGGTCAAAACGTTATTTCATTTTTTTTTTGTTTTTTTGTTGCCTTCAGCTGTGGTGATAAAAGAGTGCTACTTCAAATCAGAATATTGCGGTTGGACCAGCCTTGGTGACAACGGAAAAAATTGGAAGTTGTCAAATATGAAAACATTTGTTAAATTTCCTGGTAAGTGGGAAAACTTTTAACTTACACTTTGCCGCTAGGATGGTTTGACTCCTAATCGGGTCAGTTCTGTGGACTCGGGATCGCCAGGTTCCGTTTGAAGTGTTGGGTGAGGTCATTCAAATGAGCTCCCATGACATGCTGGATCCACTAGAGCGTCAAATTTAACGAAGTTAACCACAGACTACATTTGTTGGTTTTAAGTAGTTATTAAAATGGGTTTCTTTTTTAAAATCATCGAACAGAGACATAGTTTTAGGGTCGTCACGCAACGATTCTCTCTTGCGTGACGACCCTAATAACGGCTGCGAAGGAGACTAACAGGGCCCATGCTAACAAATAATAGCATACTGCATATGATTTGGAGAAAATATTTTTCTTTCAGCTCACTTTGCCTATATTGGTGACACCGTTAAAGCAAAGTTGGAAGGTCCAATGTTACCGTGGGAACCATTCCATCAATCCGTAGGCTTATGTTTGCGGTTTAATTATCTTCTGCCTACTCAGTCAAAGTCCACCCTGAAGATTTTAATTCGAGAACCAAAGAGAGAAGAGCCGGAATTAGTTTGGCAGTTGGTCGGAAACCACGGTGAGAAGTGGTCAGCAGCTCAAGTGGCTTGTTCAGGCGCCAAGGGAATTCAGGTTAAAAAAATTCTCATTGGTCGTAAATATTGAGAAAGTTGCGTCAAACTCTAGTGGTCTTCTGTTTTTTTTTTTGTTTTTGTTTTTATTATTTTTTACATGTTTTGCATCCAATAGAAATAGTGCTAGAGAGAGAGACTGACTAACGAAGGTTCACATGATATATATTGATTGATTGTTTTAGTCTTTTTGTTTTAAGACTAGGCCATCAGTTTTTTAGGGTTTTAAGATCATTTGATGTATTTGTCATTGCCATTCGCAAGACCCAGACATATTCTTTAGCAAATAATAACATTTCGAAGTAGAGCTGTAAAACTGTAAAATCTTCTTTTACCGTTTCTGTAGGTTATATTTGAGGGAGAAGGCTTTGTTGATAAGAAGATCAACGTAGCGATTGATGACATCATCATAACTACCGAGATTTGCTCCTTGAGACCTTATTTTGCTGAGCCAGGTGATATTTGCTTCTCTATCACGTTTTGCTAATCATAACTATGCAAGGACAAGTGCCTCAGAAACAGACTTAAGGTGGATACAGCTATCCACCGGATAAATCACTATCCAGTGGATAGCGTGGTTTGTTTTGTTAACGTTTGTCCAATGGATAGCAATTTATCCGGTGAACAGCGTTATCCACCTTTCGAACAACTCAGGCTGAAACATCAAAGAAACATCAAAGCATGTAATTGGCTTTTCCAGCAATTTAGTTGAGCAAGGAGCAAGGCTTTAAGACGTTAAGCTTTCGCGCTTTTTCTCTGTTTTTATTTCCGATCCTTTTCACTGTCCTTATTCAACCTCAGAGTTATTAACTATTTGAATGATCGGTAACGCGATATAATGTCTTAGTCGGTGCCGTCGTTTCAAAGTGTCACAAGACATTCTCAGTCCGGCCTTCGTGTTTGTTTAATAAAGTGTATTCATATGGCGTCACAGCAGCCATATTGGTGTTCCAAAACAATGAAACGGTGGCCATGTTGTTGTGCCAAACCAATCCTCTCAGAGTTGAACTCTTTTCCTATGTAAATTAGTTTCTTTTGTTTCAAAACACTTGCATAGCTGCCCGAGACTGGAGTGAAAATACTGCTTAAGTCTTATTCCACTCTTTTGCTCTCTTAGGTTTTAAGTGCAGCGATAGCAAGTTTACTTGCAATAATGGCGAGTGTGTCAAGAAGAATCTGCTATGTGATGGCGACTTTGCTTGTAAAGACGGTTCAGATGAAGAAAACTGTGAATGCCCCTCTGATATGTTCAATTGTAAGGAGGGAGGATGCCTCCCAGCAACATCCGTGTGCGATGGAACAAAGGATTGTTCCAATGGAGATGATGAAAAAAATTGCCGTACGTTATTATTTGTTTTTATTTTTAATAGACGGTAATGGTTATGAGGCTTGGCCAAAAAAGAAGGAAAAAAGATACAGGGAGAACTCGATTTAACGAACCTCTATAAGTCCTCGGTATAACGAACGATGTTGTTCGCCCCAGCAAAAGTAAAATGGATGCAAAGGAACCTCCATACAACGATAGCGCGTTATTGCGGACAATTTTTTCCAGTCCCTGGGCCCTTCGTTGTATCCAGGTTCCATTTTGACAAGATTTATGTTGGACCGTATACAATCTTTTGTTTTGTGCTCATACACGATATTTGGATTACGTAACCGAAACATTTCTATTGGTTAGTTCCTCAGTCAGAAATGGATAACTATTTGTTGTGTACACGGTCAAAGCCAAAACCTCTAAAAATAACATCCAACAAAGAACTTTGATGAGCTTCATTTTAATAAGCAGACCTTTTCAATTTGTGTTCAATTTCGTGCTTTAATGCTTCTGAGTCAGCTAGAAGCCTCTATAGTGGAAGAGACAAAAAAATACAGAGGGCTCTAATGACCAAAACCAAGAGACCATATTTACGATTTCACTCGATTATGCGACGGCGAGAAAAATCTTCACAGTTTCTTCGCTTTCCGCTGATACTGTGACCATAGGTCGCGCGGGCATGAGGACGAACCGCTAAAACTAAAAATATTT
>Ga0126337_10000995_pt1 | contig 16236 bp, 10 predicted proteins | sample DipCmetagenome_FD_92527 | JGI IMG/M metagenome (GOLD analysis project Ga0126337, IMG submission 92527) | Coral microbial communities from La Bocana,Puerto Morelos, Mexico - Diploria C A metagenome | ecosystem: Host-associated > Invertebrates > Cnidaria > Coral | place: La Bocana,Puerto Morelos... | reverse complement strand
CTGACACTCGCTTTTCGCAAGTGTTGCGACCACAACAGTATTTCGGGAAATGAAATCCGCTGACTTTTTCGGGTATCAGACAGCAAGCGCATCAGAATAGCCAGAATATCAGGAATGTTCGTTTGTTTGGCAAACGAAAACTTACCAATTCCGGAATATATTCTTATTCCCAAACGAACGCGCCCCATGTAACACTGAAGCTGCAGGAGATGGGGCCTATGGTTTATAGTCCTTATCTGAGAAGACTTGAACATCTAACCATTTGCAGATGTAATTACAAGGCAACACACTCTCATCAGTTATTTAATAGCTCTCCACTAGTTAAACAAAAGATGACTTGCTCATTCCATTCACACTCGGTTTTCTGCCTTGTTTTCCTGTGAAGTGTGGATAAGGGAACGGTCCAACCTTTACACCTTCCCTAAGCCAAGCTGTTATATTTTGGCTTAGTCTGCTGGTCAACCATTATTCCCATATCTTCTTGCCACAAGTGTCGTGAAAAATAGAATTATTCTCTGAACATTGAACATTAGGACTTACCTTTGTTAGTCCAAAACACTGAAATTTCACCAAGGCTGCCATAAATGAAGAAAAGTGTTCATCTACACAGCCAATTTTGTTGATGTTTAATCTCCTCTCCGATTGGCCAGAAAAATGCAGAAAGCTGCTGGAAGCCATGTTTTCCTGTTGTTTTCTTCTACCACTTCCAGATTAAGTGAAATTGTTTTATCAAAAATGCAATTTAATTGTTACAACAGAAAGAAATAGGAAAACACGGGTAGTTAAGGCATTTAAAGAGGAGTCACACGATAAGGACACATTTGATGTTGTCTTTGACAAGATATGATGTAGGCACAAATTTTGCAAAACTATGGTGTCTTTGAAGGGCTTTGACATTAGAGATCAAAGGTATGCAAAGCCATGGTGTTATGAATGCCTTTCGTGCTCACCAAAGCTGGAGTCAAAGTTATTGACACATTTGTCCGGGCCTTTGGCAGGATCAAATATATGGTAAATCTATGCGATATTTGATTCCTCCTTTGATTGATTCCTCCTTTGATGTGTGTCAAAGGTGGAATCAAAGTGAAAACATTTTCTTTTAAAAAAATGCACATTGGCATAAACATTGGCAAGGAAGCAAGCTTTCATTTAATCATTACAACTGAAAACATATGAAAATGTAAAGTCTCAGGACATGGACATATTTGACAATGCGTGACATAGGATGAAAGCTTTGCAAAGCTGGAGTTAAAGTTATTGACTTGTTTGAACCTGCTTTTGACATGGATGAAATGTATGACAAACCCATAACTAACAAAGATACTGATTCCTCTGTAGTCAAAGTAAGGCCACATTTGACTTCCTCTTTGACATGGATCAAATGTATAAGCAAGGCCATGACACTTTTTTTTACACACATTTGATGTGCATCAAAGTTTGGGTCAAAGCTATGATCATATTTGATGCCATCTTTGACAAAGATCAAAATAATATATAGTAAATCTAATTTTTTGTGTAATGTTATCTCCTAGCAATTGGATTTCAAATCTTTGGGATGTCAAAAGAGAAGTTTATTGTGATGAAATATGAAATAAAATAAACACCAGGACAAAAGAATCATTGCGTGATGTAAAAAAGTTTTTGTCAAGGGACCAGCCTATAGCTGCTAATTTCCATTCTTGGAAAACATGAATATAATTGTAAATTTTTGGGTTCAGTTGTTTTTGTGCAAAAAACAATTGTCAAAGTAAATAATACTATGATCACTTGATACTTAAATGTCGCAGCAATTGACTCTATGTAATGTAAGCAGTGGCAACTGTGGGAAATGGCGTGGCACTTGTGTGATGGATCATTGAAATCATGATGACATGTTACATGCCTTTTAGCAATTAATTATCTTCTGTTTTGGGGAAATCAGGAATTCAGTTACTCAACAGTCTATGAAGCATTCAAGCAAGAAAAATTGATATTTAACAGCAATTAAAATTGATATTTAACACATCTTTTACAACTGACAATTCCTTTGAACCTACCGGTAATTTAACCATACATTTGTAATCCACTCAATGATATTGGTCTGCTACATTACTTTTTGCACAAATCTTTGAAGTGCTGGGTTTTACTTGTGCCCTTGATGACCTTAGAGAAAATAGACAGTCTTTGAACATGCTAAAGGAGAGATGTAAATTAGTTCAAATAATGAAGTGGTTTATTTTGTTCTTTTGACAGCTCTGTTTACTTGCCAAGTGTTTAAAGCCAGCACTGCCCTACCTAGATACAGATATAACGGACATTCATAAAGAGGTACTCAGTTTTTGATGGTTTTCAAACATGTTTTAAAATCTTTCTATGCACTGAAACAGCAGACATGTAACAAATAGCCAGCATTATGGTGCACCACTAAATTTTCTTAAATTCTTATTGATTTCAATAAATTGATTCAAATGATGTAATAGTGTCAGTGGAGAGACACTATCAGCACTTAAATTGAAAATTGCTTTAAATTGATCATGTGATGTGATAGTGTTCATCTGCAGAGAGACGATATCAGTGCATTGTGTTCATCCGCTGAAATACCTGGATGGATAGCACTCGTCTGTGAAAATTTTTCTATTAACAAGTGTGGAAATGACAAAAATAAATAGCAAATATTAAATTGTATAAAATGTGGTTTTGTCTGTTTTCTTTTTCAAATTTTACAATTGCCTGTCATCACTTTCATCTAAAAAAATTGGAAATGACTCAATATGATTTTTTAACTGGGGCACAGAAGAAATTTTAGTGAGGAACAGTAAAGACAATAGAGTGTTTATGTCTCAGAACTATCGCTCAGATAGTTGCCCTGTGGAAAGTTGATGTTCTTAAAACTAGTATAGCTTCTCAGGCAAATATAATTATGTTTTAATAACATCAAATTTCTGCAAGGCAGCTATCAGTCCATAGTTCCTTGATAGAAACACTCTATTGTTTAAATAGTGCCTGTCCGAGGAAAACACCCGGATGGATATTACTTGTGCGTGAATTTTTTGTAAACAAGTGGGCTTATAGAAAATTTTCACAGGTTTCATCTAAAAGAAATTGAAAATAATTCAATATGATTTTTGAACTGGTGTGCAAAGGAAGATTTATTGGTGCACAATTAAGACAATAGAGTGTTTACCGTAATTTCTGGCCAATTACCCGCGGGTAATGCATTAATTTTTCAGTAAACTATTGTTGCTGCGGGCAATAGGATGGTGCTCGTTATCTGATAATTAATCGTTCCATAAGCCGAGTATTTAACAGTAAGTATAGTACTGAAAGAAGATAAAAGAGAGATGAGAGTCATTAAATATATGCTTGCCATGCAAACATGTAAAATTTGTTTAAGTAAGAAACGCTTCTTATTGATTCTTGTATCATGCCTTTTTTTCTCTAGTATGCATGTGACAAATCTCAAAATAACTTTCTTCTTCGTGAATATTGTTTGTATTTAGGTAATGTCCTCTCAAATGCTATTACTTTTCCTTTAACAGATCGTAGCATTTAAGCATATCATTGTTGGAAAGTTTGACAACGGCACCGGTTTTGTGTCTTAGCAAATTATCTTTACCTCTGAAATAGTTTATGCTTGTCAGCATGGTCATTTATAAACAATTCCCTTGCTGCTCTCTTGCTTGTACTTAAACATATGAGCAACATTTAAGTGTAAGCTGGAAAGTTTGACAACAGACAGTGCACTTGTTTCTCAACAACTAATAATTATTATAGTTTACAATTCCCTTTCATCATCATTCTGACTTTGAATTGAAAGGTTTCAGGTCTAAGGTCTCAACACTTTATTCATTGCTTCGCTATGGCAATATTTGGCTAGACTGATATATCGTAGAATGATAAGAACAATACATCTGTGAAATATCAAAGGGAAGCAACGATGCCTTGTGAAATTGTTGCAATATGTCACTTGTGCATGCAATAAATTGTTTATAATATTACAAGAACAAAACACAATATTCAACAATTACTTTTTCACAATACTGTATACTTATCTCATGATACTGTATACTTAGGGTTTACTGTTCATTGTATACCGGTACTTATCTCATGATTTTTAGCCTTTTTAGAAGTTTACAGCTTTAGGAAAATAGACAGCGAAAGTAAGCTCCAGATGTTTACACTATTTTCTGGTCATCACATACATGTAGGTACAGCAGCATGGCATTTCCATACTGGGCTCTGTAAATTTCTTTGTAACCTTTCAATGAATATCTGAAGTTTGAGAAAATGCTCACACCTAAAACTTCGCAAAGTGTCTTCTTTATGTATTTTCTATACAGTGCAGCTCAGATATAAGCGAACTACGCATATACGTATTATATGAGCATATTTTGCGTATACGTGTATGTCAATACATGCACATATACGAGTATATACGCATATGTACACGTATATGTCTCTTTTTTATGCATTCCAAAAAGTTTATTTATGTGAAGCATTGTTAGTCAAACAAAGGAAACATATTTCTTGGGAATGAAAATGCTTCAAAGCGAAATTTGCATATTGTTAAAACATCATGCTGATCAATGAAAGCTATCATATTTCGAGTATTCGATCACTTTGCAAATTCACTCTGCCAAACTACCGTTTATTAAAACTTTCTTGATCTCGATCTACTAAAAGTGGAAAGAAAATTGAAACAGTCGCTTGAACTCTCTATTTTAATAGTGAACTTTATGTATCTGTATTTTGGCACTTGTTGGCAAGTCATTTGCGAAATGTTTATTGTTTCAATTAGCGTTCTGAAGATCCTAGTCGAAAAAATGATATCTCCGGTTATATTTGGCACAGATCGTGCATTCAAATGGAAAAATACTCTTTTCTTGACAAAAAAATTGTTTATCAAACTTTCTATTGTGCACCGCTCATGTTTAGTTTTTTTCTTCAAGGAAAATTTCTGTGTTTCGGCATGCGTCGGCAAGTCGATTGCGAAGTGTTTATTGTCTGAAGATCCTCGTTGAAAAAATGATATCTCCGGTTTTATTTGACAAAAATCGTTCATTCAAACGATAAAATGCTCTTCTTTCAACCAAAGGATTGTTTATGGCGCGCTGCTCTCGTTAAATTGTTCTTTCTTCAAGGAAAAGTTTGTGTTTTATATCCATGCGTCGGCAAGTCACTTGCAAGATGTTTATCGTTTGAAGCGTTCTGAAGACCTTGTCGAAAAAATGATATCTCTGCTTATATTTGACAGACGCCGTTCATTCAAATGGTAAAATGCTCTTCTTTTAACCAAAGGATTGTTTATCAAAATTTCTATGGCGCGCTGCTCATGTTAAGTTATTTTTTCTTCAAGTTCTGTGTTTTAAAGCCATGTGAGTCGCTTGCGAGATGTTTATTGTTTGAAGCGTTCCGACCTTGTCAAGGAAATGATATCTCTGGTATCTGACACAAACCGTTCTTTCAAATAGGAAAATACTCTGTCCCCTGACAGAAAAAGCAGTAAATTTGTGATTTAACTGCAAAATACACCCCTCTTTTAATTAATATTCAGTCAGTTAATTTTCGGTCAAGTGGCCAATTGCAAAATGTTAGTTTCAGCAAACATTTTGCTTAGAAGTCTAGTCTGAAGGTGTACGCGCGTATTCTGTATATGTGTATTCAAAAAAAAAAGAAAACTCTCGCTCTGTGGCAAGCTGTCAAGCCATTGAATACAACAATGACCTGTTAACAGAAGAAAAATCAATAGGTTAGCTCATACATACTAATCAAGCATATGCGTATGTACTGTATACGCGCATGTGTGTATATGAATACGCGTATATGCGTATATCCATATGCGTATACTGCTTCGGATATATCTGAGCTGCACTGTAACATCACAGTTTCTTGACTTGATCCACCAAATGGTTTTAGATTTTCTTTTATTCTGTGACATCTACATGTATTGAAATTTAAATTCATATTTTTGTAAAGAGATCTGAAGAAATTGTTTCCAAATTTCAATTTTGTGTCTTGTTTTTTAATTGAAAAAAACCCAGTATCCATAAAGTTCAGCAATTCTTTAGTTCCAGGAACGTTTTTTTTCAATGTGAAGCACTTTGGTTATTATTTTGTCTATTTTGTCAATTTGGAAATGACACATTCTATTTTAGAGAGCCTATTGTATAATTTTGCTATTTTCCTGCATAATTTGTTCCTGACACAAGCTTGACACAAGCAAGGTTGGGGCATACTCTACATGTAAATGAAATAGTCTCATATTGACAGAGTTCAACAAAACAACTCCTCACTCCATTGCATTCAGTACTAGTCTTCATATCTGGATACATGAAACAGAATATTAACCTCGTACTAACCTAGCGTTAGGGCCATACTGGGAAATATTGGCCTTAGGTTGTGGATAATGACCAAGGGCCAATATTTCCCAGTAAGGCTTGAGCTAGCTAGGTTAGTAAGTAGTTTATTATATGGCACTCAGGCCATGCTTGTTTGTTTTTTGTTAAAATGCACTTCTGGTCAGTTACCACAAGTTTGAAAACAAATGTATTGAACCTAAATCAGTTGAATATAAACAGGACTTCAAGCACTATTTGTAATGGAATTTGGCAAAAGTCTCAACAGCTAGAGGTTGTTGAATTTCTGTCAATCCTGGAATGTTTAAAATATCGGTCAAGAAGAGTCAGAGTTTGTTGATAAAAAAGTAGCCTTAAAGTTAATCATCCTCATCACTCTTGATTACAATTCAATGCCTCTTTTCATTCTGGACAATTTTCACATTACCATGAAGTGTCTGGAAGGTGCATCCACTGATGGATCCTATGGTTGCACCTGTAAAAACTGGAGCAGTAGAAGACAGTAAAGGATCGTTACACTGATCAATCAATGAATTTTTGGTTGTGCTTGTGGTGATTCCTGCAGTCTGGCTACTTGAAGATCTTGATTATGCACACTTAAGATAGGTTCATCTTCGTATCCAGAACGGTCAACTCTGCTGAGGGTCAAGGACACCCTCCTTTGGTGTTTTGAAATAGCTGACTTGTTTGATTGCAAACTCTCTGTGCTTTTGTGGCCACTCAGCAGGGCTACAAAGTATCTGCATCAAGGAGCCTTGAAATGCAGGTTTTCCTTACGGAATGATTGGTTACTCTTTTCCTTCTTGCTGATGGCCAGCATTCTTTGCTGCAGTAAAGAGAAACTTTCCAATTTCATTTAGTGAGGGGTGCCATCATATACCAAACTTTGCCATTTGAGGATCGATTATGCCAGACCACCAAGTAAAACAGTGATTCTAGTGTATTCATCTCCACTGGCCAATTTCTGTGGAATTTCTTGAGAAGCTGACTGGACATCTCTCTGTATTGGTGGCTTAGGTTGGAATGCTCTTTGGTGACTTTTTTCTGATCAAGTTGGGTCTTTGTACCTCATTCGCCTAACTGAACCAATATTTCCTGGCCTTCATTCTGCGGTTGAAGCTGAATGTCTCCCCAGTGTAACCTATGGCTTTCATCTCTTGCAAGGAAACCAAAGTGTAGGGATATAAAAACCACCATACACTTCTTTGAAGTACAACTGGATTGGAGTTGCCAAATTCTCTCACTTCAAAAAAAGCATCATCTTCATTTTCGTCAACTGCCTGAACAGCTTGTGGCTTGTTTCCTTTGGCATGCTCATGAAGCGGTGACTTGCACTTTGCAGTTAGTGTGCTTGTCAATTTTTACGACTATTTTGCAGAATGCGAAATAGGATGTTAATGAGCGGGCGCAAATTCACTCGCTTGGTCGATTGTTTGATCCTTCCTTGGGTCGTAAGCTTTTGTTTGTATTTCCGGTGACCAATGCACAACTTCACCTGACAAAGAGAAAAATGTTGTTGAATGGTTCGGCAAATGTGAGACATAGTGAAGCAATGAGTGATGAGATAGTTACTGCTATGTCAACAGCATGTGGTGCGAGCATTTTTTTATTTGAATTGTTTAAAAAAAAACCTAGAAAGCATTTGTTGTCCTAGTTACGAAATGAACGCGGGCTCCTGGCAAGTATGGGTTTTAATAACATGATGCATGCAATACATGAATATCGAGCAAAATAATAAATTATTATAAGTGGAAAGCACTTATTAGCTTCATGGGGGAAAGAAAAAGGAGTAACTGCAGAATACCCTGCCACTATTGTTCCTGATTCTACTTGCGCACATATTTTTAAAGAACGAGCCATGTGCAGGAATAAATTAACTCAAGTGGTAGGGTATTCTGCAGTTAAGCTAAGAAAAAGAAAAAACACGTCGGAGGGAACAAAGAAAAGAAAAAAGAAATTGTGCGTTTGCAACCCCAAGACTCGAACTCTTGCCCTTCACACTTTCCCAGCTTTCCAATACAGTATACCAAGGCATTGAGCTAACTTAACACATAGGTCCACAAAGCGTGTATGTGTCTAGAACATTATGCATTATTGTATTGCGGAGTTAGAGTAGTGATTAAAGTGTGATTTTAAGAGGTTTAAATAAGGGACTGAAGAAAGAAATTTATTTTTGCAACAAAGCCAAAATATTTATATATTTTTATTATTAACAGGAATAAATAAAGTTTTTGAAAGGCAAGTCTGACAAGTACAAGTAGCTCATTTGCACTAAGCAGCATGTGCAAGTCCAAGTTTTGATGATAAATTGAAAACTTTGACAATGTTTTGACGAAATTTATCTTCAATAAGAGGAGAAATGCATAAAAAACTGATGTCAATTTGTTTTGTACAACAACAAGCCCGAAACTGGTCAAATACCGGGAATAAATAATGTTTTTTTGAAAGCCAAGTCTGACGCGTACAAGTAGTCATTTGCATAAAGCAGGGCATCCAAGTTTTCAAATTTTACCCGTCTATCCTCTTATCGATGATAAAAACCAGCCAATTAGCGTGCGAGAAATTCGACAGTTATTGTAAAAATACTAATTGAGCTTCCACGTTGCACAATAATAGGCCTTTTTACGACTATTTTGCAGAATGCGAAATAGGATTTAAGTGAGCGAGCGCAAATTCACTCGGTCGGTTGGTCAGTCAGTTGATCCTTCCTTCCTTGGGTCAAAAACTTTTGTTTGTATTTCCGCTGACCAATGCACAACTTGACTTGACGAAGAGGCAAATGTGAAACATAGTGAAGCAATGAGTGATGAGATAATTACTGCTATGTCAACAGCATCTGGTGCGAGCATTTTCTTATTTGAATTGTTTAAAATAACCTAGAAAGCATTTGTTGTCCTAGTTACGAAATGAATGCGGGCTCCTAGCAAGCATGGGTTTTAATAACATGATGCATGCAATACATGAATATCGAGCAAAATAATAAATTATTATAAATGGGAAGCACTTATTAGCTTCTTGGGGGAAAAAGAAAGCTTTCCAACACAGTATACCAACGCATTGATCTAACTTAACACATAGGTCCACAAAGCATGTATGTGTCTAGAGCGTTATGCATTATTGTATTGCGGAGTTAGGGCAGTGATTACAGTGTGATTTAAAGAGGTTTAAATAGGGAATAGAAGAAAGAAATTTATTTTTGGAACAAAGCCAAAATGTTTTCATCTTTTCTGCTTATACTGATGCATGCACTTCATCATGCACTTCATCATGCAAAATATTCGTAGCCTCAAAGAGGCCTTTGATTATTTATTGTTGGACAATATTTAATTTGCCCCCACACCCTACAGAAATATGCTCTAAATTTTCCCCAACAGTCAAACAATGACACAATTATAAATAGGATTGTGTGGCATGCTTACCTGTGTTTCATAAATTTTGTTCAAATAGAATAACCACTTCATAAGTTGAATTATTTGTTGAATTCTTGCATCCTCGGTTAAAGCAGGTATTTCTATAATTTATTATTTCTGGTATTAGCTGGGATAAAACTAAGGTTGGTTGTTCTTTTATGCAGGGTGGAAAGTTTGATGCAAAAGCGTTACTTGGCTATTGTTATTATGCTGGAATGATTTACACTGCACTGAAGAAGTTTGAGAAAGCTCTATACTTTTATGAAGTGGTATGTACCTCAAGGGAAACCCCATGATCAATTTTACTTAACTGCATTGTTATAAATATGGGTAGAATGTAATCAAGCCCCTCAGACATTTGTTTGAGGAGTATTAAGCCTTAGGTGTCACTCATCCATATTATATACATGATGATGAAATGACAGGTACATACAGATTTTATTATTTATTTCATTACCTTTAATTGCAGGCAGTAACATGTCCTGCTGTTGATGTGAGTCACATAATGCTTGAGGCATACAAAAAGTTCATTCTTGTTTCCCTTATTCTTCATGGAAAGGTGAGATCACCTTGAACTTTGTTATCAGTGTTGTTTGTAAACAGTGTTATTAGAACTGCTTTATACTACCAAGTGAAATTCCTTTAAATAGATCTAGAAAATGTTGGTATCACACTATGTACATGTATCTAGGAATTGAATTGAAGAATACTGGAAACTAAGATCACTCTCATAAATAGTTTGAATACAACCACCATTCCCCATGCAGTGTTGATAACATAATGTGCTCAACTCCTTGTCCACTTTGATTCAATTTCTAAAGAGCAGTTGAAGGTGGTTATGGGAGGAGATGTATTTAAAACATTAGTGTACAACCCATGTGTTGGTGATTGCCTATACATAACAAGCGTTAAATTTCAGGTCCCAAAATATAGCAGTTGGAACAATCACAAAATGCTTGTGCAAAGATGGGTTTTACCTACTACTACTAACTACTGGAATAATGCCCAGACCCAGCTTGTTTCCTCAGATGTTTCCTTGACAGGATCCTTCCAGGGAAAAATTCCTCTCACGCATACTCTACAGTGCAGCGCAGATGTAAGCGCACTACGCATACGTGTATCATACGAGCGTAATTTGCATATACGCATATGTTAATATGCACAATTGTACAAGTATCTACACACACATATACGCGTATATGTCTCTTTTTTATGCATTCCCATAAGTTTCTTTATGTGAAGCATTGTTAGTCAAACAAAGAACATTATCTTTTTTGGGAATGAAAATGCTTCAAAGCGAAATTTGCATATTGTTAAAAACATCATGCCAATCAATGAAAGCTATCATATTTCGAGTATTCGATCATTTCACAAATTCACTCTGGCAAACTACCGTTTATTAAAACTTGCTTGATCTCGAGCTACTAAAAGTGGAATGAAAATTGAACCAGTCGCTTGAACTTGTATGTACAGTACCGTTCAAATGTAAGTTGACAGTCTCGACTCGAAACTCGATCCTCGATACTCAATACTTTCGTATGCAAAATACGTCTTAGATCACAGAGGGTCCCCTATACCTCTTCTGAAAACAGTTTCACGCAAAAGTAATTGGCCTTTTCATGTATCACGAAAAAATTCGAAAAACAGCTTCACGTTCACAGAAAAAAGTAAGAAATCACATTTCACGCAAAAATGCAAAGGCTAAATCAGTAAAGGCTGGATACTGACAGATTAACTCACCTTTTCCACAGAATCCTCCATTTTCTGCCTTTTTTCAATTGAAATGATGGTGTGATGCCACGCAAATGTGACACAGCGTGACTAGATTCTAGGCCCTCCTGGTTCACTGTTGTTGTGGTTAGTTCTCAGTCCTTCATCCATCAAGCCCGTCGAGAGATATCGAGAAAGGCATGCTGTCACGCTTTTTACATCCAGTTTGGTAGTTTACGAGCTTTAATGACGCTAAAATCTCCAAAAAAGTGAAACATTATTCCCACAAAAGTCGATGGTTCTCAAATCACGCGCAAGTAAATGATTTTTCACAGATCACGAAAAACTTGAAAACCAGTTTCCTGAGGACGAAAAAATAAAGATTCACGAATCATGGAAAAAATAAATCCTCATTCATGTTTCACACAAAGAAAAAACGCCCATTCATGCATCGCGAAAAAAGTATAGGGGACCCTCATCACAGGTTCTGTTGCTACTCCAACCTGCTTATTTCTGATAAATTAATTAACTTATTAAACTTACAAATGTATTCACTCTTATTGTCATTTTTTATTTTGGCGCAATAATTTAATAAATTTATAATTTTATAAGGAAACACAACTTAATGTAACATTGGTCATAGACTTTATTTCAGTTGGTGGCTCCTAAAGGAGCCGTTTGTTTTGTGAAAAACCAAGTGAACTCAGTTTACAGGATACATCTCAGCCATGTGAACCAGTATGTGCTCAAAGTGGTGTCCTGGATAATTTTTCTGCCAGTTGAACTCGTCAAGGTAGCCCGGAAGTTTACCTTTCATTACGAGTCTGTTCAACCCAGTTTAACATGTCTCAGCGAATTCTGAAATGCACTATTTGCGGCGACAATCACTCGCAGTTTCATTGTTTAGTTATGTGCTATAGCTGTAACAGTGATAAGCGGAATTGCTCTTGTGAGTCACTGTCGCAGCCAAAATGCAAACGTAAAGCACCCGCAGACAGGGAGGCCAAGGAAAGCAATGACTGAGCTACAAGCAGCTTGACAACCTGTACGTTGATCTGGTTAGGCGGCATGAAAAGGTTGGTTAGGCCTTTCAGACACTCCAAGAGCAGATTGAAGCCCTCGCAAAAGAACTCAAAGAAAAAGAGAAGGAAAATGAGGCGATAAACCATGATGCCGAGGAGCTAGTGGACCTCGTCCTGACAAAAAATGAAGTTGTTGCTGACCTTAAGAAGTCCTTACAAGAAGCCAAGGCCACGATCGTCAAACTGAAAGAAGAGGTGCAGCGTCTCTGACAACAAAAAACAAACTAGAATGCAGAAGATGAGCCCACCAGAGAGCAGAATCGTATCAGTACCAACAGCCTGGCAACCATCCACCAGCGGTACGAGAAGGTACTGGCAGTATTATGAGAGAACCCCTGTAGCATGGGTAACACATTCCGCCTATCCGGGTGTCCGAGAAGTATGCTCTGTGACTTTGTGGCAATTGCCGAGCTTAAGATCATCTGTGGAAGGGAGCATGATCAAGTATTGTCAGACTGGCAAAGTGGTTCAGTGAGAGAGTTAGAGGTGGCGTGCAGGAGGCAATTGAAGTGCTATTTGCCTGTTGTAGCAGATTTGCGGCAGGAGGGCAAACTGTTGCCATTAAAGTTTGATGATCGGTTCTATGACTGAACAATGATGTTCAAAAACAATGGCTTCTTTAGGAGCCACCAAGTTTTCAAAAGTCAATGATCAATAATGAAATCATTGCTATTAATAAAACAGTTAAGTTGCTTTTTTTTCCTGGGGAGTGGGACGTAACTTAACTTGAAACAGGGGGCTGAGACCTAACTTAAAAAAAGAATATGGCAAAGTTTTCGTTGAACATTATCGTGGTTGAGGAAATGCATTGAAGTGATGTTCCACTAACCAAACCATTGAAAGTGATTGTTCCAAGAAAAAGTATCCTTCCTGAGTTAATTTTGGATCCAAGTCTTATTTGCTAAAAACTTTGAATACGCATTTGTTGGCTGTTTGTCGGCTGACAGGTTCTTCTGTTAGCTGTTCTTCATTTACACCGAATTGTCTGAATACTAACAATTTTGCTTTTGATCTTATTTTGTAAGATAACTAGAATCAGAAACAAGCTCTTGTTTATTAGTGATAATCAAAAAATACCAAGTTACAAGAAAGTAGTAGTCATACGTAGTAAATAATGTTTGTGAACAAGAAATATGATGCTCTTTACATAAGTAAAATAGCATTTTTGTAAGCGACAATCATAAACTAGTAGTATGTTTGTAAATTGCAAGCTTTTGAGGTTAGTATTTTGTATTTGTAACGTAATATATGCTATGTAGCTATTAATGTAAAAAAATATGTATACTTAAAAAAGGCATAACATGAGAGTCATGAACAGTTTTGTGAAAGTGTACAAAGAATGATCCATGGTACATGTATTTCACAAGAACTGATACATAGAACTTTTCAGCCTCTGTGTGTTTGTTATGCTTTTTCACAATTTATTATGATTTCAGGCTAATTTAAATAAAATATGACTTAATGTTTGTTGTATATTTTTAACAGTCCAAATCATAGAAAATCATTGAAAATTGTTAATTGTTTGGAAATTGTGCTCATGTACAAATTTGTAACCAAAAATTATTGTTTTCAATTTTCAAACACAAAAATAATTATCTTTAGAACAGAAATGAATTATTGCCACAATACATCTGTGTTGCTGGTACTCAAGCTTAGCATGCAAGACCAATGACATTTGAAATATTAAGAGAAACAAGGGATCATCTATTGCACTTGCCTACATGTATGTATTTGTGCATTTTCTTAGGTAGATTTGCTCTCTTAAGCATTTTTTTTTCAGGCCAACCCCTTTTTTTTCTCTTGTATTCTTCCAACATTTCACAAACAAGTGGTGTAATGTAGTTTGCCTTAAGTACTACATGTATGACTGCAATGCAGAAGTCACCCTTCAATGTGATGCAAGCAAAAGAGGGCTGGGTGCTTTCCTTATTCAGAATGGCCAACCAGTAGCTTTTGCATCAAAAACACTCTCACCGATGGAGGGAAGATATGCTCCAGTAGAGAAAGTGTGTCTTGCAATCCATGTTTGCCTGTCAGAGGTTCAGCCAATACATATCTCCAGACAAGAAAAAGATAACTGTACTATCCGACCATAAGCCCCTTCAAGCAAGCTTCCAAAATCGTCCATGTTGATGATACAAAGTGAATGATGAAGAGGTCTCATCTTGTTGCACATAAAGATTCCTTTGATGGAAATGTTCAAGTACTTGCACAAGTCAATCAAATTAAATTTGATCACCCCACACCCCAACTGCTGAAGAAAGGTGGTGGGTTAATGTGCATCCCTTTTCCACCTTTTGGTGGTGGAGGCAGCCCGACATGCAGCCCTTTCCCAAACAAATGCCCTATCATATCAATAGCGAAAGGGGATACCAATAGACACAAGCTTTCCGAGAAATCCACTGTCTTGAGCTGTTCCGCTGCCAAGAACTACACCAATGAGGAAGTTTTCAACAGCCTCTTTTTCTGTTTGGGGGACATCACTTGAACAAGTTTGTAGAGCTTCACTTCGTTTTTAACCATTACCAAAAATTCTTGAGTGCCTTTTCTGCCCCAAAACTAAGCCCTATGGTTGTTAAAGCTTCAAAGCTTCGATTGCAGGTTTAATCAAGGGGTTTGCCAACCCAAGCAGAGTGGAGAAAGTGCTGTCACAGTGGCATTTTTTTCCATCTGGGTCTTGCTCATCGAGATCAGTGCCTTTTCTCTCATTGGCTGATTTTTTCTTATGGTTGATTTGAAGAGAAAAGAGCTCTTCTCCACGGCCAATTTGTTCCGGTTTGACTCAAAGTGTTACAGCTGTTTTTTTTTGGGAAAAGTCTGTCAGAGCTTTAGCTTTTGACCATCAGTCAGTGCAACCTTGAATGGGTGGTAAGCTCTCACCATCGCGTATATCAATGGCTGAAATTCTTTCATTCTTTTTGTTTCACTCAGAAAACAACCAGTTCATTTACAACATGCTTCACTTCAACTTCTTTGTTCAAGACTGCAGTGAAAATCAAGTACATTTGCGGCTTCAGCCTGTAATGCAGTCAAACTCTTTGGATCTCCTGTCATGCTTCCTTTGGCTGATCTGAGGTCAAAGTAAATGAGGGGAAAGTAATATGGGAGAAGTTGGGGACTTGCAGCTCAGTGCCTGATTTTTACTCATTCTTTCTGTATCCAAAGTTTATTAGATCATTGAGAACTCACCTTCATAATCCAGTTCTGGGTAGTAACTGGTTGAGTACTGTAGATGGCAAGTTGACAGTTTTGCTGTGTTGTCTCCATCCAGGTATTGAAGGTGAAGGAATTTTTCCACAGAGAGTTTTGTTTTTGAATTTGTTGAAAGAAGACAAAGACATGCTTGGGATTTTTGACACTGTATGTTTTCTCGTTAGCTGGAGCTGTGGTGTAGCATTTCTTTCAAGTACTTCTATTGTGCCGGTTTCAAGAATTTCTCATTGCCCAGCTTTTGTCCTTCAGATGTCAGAGTCAGCAGTGGAACCCACAGTTCAAACTTCCAGACAAGAACCCTTCGCCCAGTTGAAAGTAACTCTGTGCTAGCCCCCTAGTCATCTGCATACTCATCTCGCTGTGCCTCCTTGTGAACAGCAATGCAGTGTCAAAGACACAGGTTGTCATTGTAATAGTCTGGGAGCTAGAACCCGAAAAAAATCAACTCGTTCAACCCACTCCACAGTAAAGGTTTGACACTGGTTT
>Ga0126337_10000994_pt1 | contig 16237 bp, 9 predicted proteins | sample DipCmetagenome_FD_92527 | JGI IMG/M metagenome (GOLD analysis project Ga0126337, IMG submission 92527) | Coral microbial communities from La Bocana,Puerto Morelos, Mexico - Diploria C A metagenome | ecosystem: Host-associated > Invertebrates > Cnidaria > Coral | place: La Bocana,Puerto Morelos... | reverse complement strand
GGTGGTTTGTTGGTTGTGGGGGGGGGGGGGGGGGGTGTGTGGAAAAATAAACTCCTAAAAAAAAGGTTTGTTGTGGTTTTTGGGGACACCCGGGGCCCCCCCCCCCCCCCCCCCATCCCTGGATCCACCCCTGGTCTGAACTGGGAAACTAACAAATTATAAAGCAGGTATGAAACAGGAACTTGATTTAAGAGTTAGGTCTTAAATAGAGTCTCAAATTTTTGTTCAGGTAAAGAATAGGGTACTACCCATTAAGGACAATTGTAGATTTTGGTCATAAATAGGGTAACGGTTTTGGGCCACAGGCTACACAACCCTGAATAATTTTTCTGGTTAAGTAACCCTTCTTACGACTAACCCTCCGATCTCTTAGAGGGGAGGGACAGGCTTAATTTAAAATATAGTGTTATTTTTCAGCAGAATCTAATTACCTCCAGCACCTTAATATCTGGAAAAATTGTTTCGGACAGTGACACTAGTTCAGTTATGGCCCTCTCTTGTCACACAATGCTAGACTTTCAGAGAGAGAGAGAGAGAGACAGAGCATAGAATTGCGTGACAGAGAGAGGGCCAGAACTGGACTTGCAGTGACACTATGTTGAGACCAGGAAACAGGTTGAAGATTGAATGAGCAGTTGCTGCAGTGGAATCCTGATTTTTTTTTTACCTTCCTGATAACTGGAACCATACTCATTTCCCTCTTCTCAGTCGAACGCTGCAGTTTTCTCCCTGATCTCTCCAACTACCAGATTTTTCTAACCAATTTAGTTTCCCCTAAAGGTTCAAAAAATCGGGACTCCATTGTGTATTTTTGACCACATTTTTTAGGTGTATGTAGGGTTCAAAGATTTTAAAATTTGGGCATATTGTACCAAACATATTAATGAACCTAATGTTCCTCCCTAGCTTCATCACAAGAGCAGAGTTTTAACCCAAAGTGCTGTTGTACAGGCTCAGAAGGTAGAAAGGAAATTGATATTTGTTCCATTGTTATTTGTCTTCTTGCGCATTTGGGGCACCATACGATTTTTCCTGTTGATTGCTGATGGACCAGATTCTAAGTCATATGACTGGCTACTTATTTTGCAGGTGAGTATTACAATCAGCATATAGTTAAAACTAATTAGGCAATTGATTACCCCTGTGAGCAGACCCTTTGTCATGATCTAAGCAGCACACAAGCATTGTACATGTAGCCTGCGAGTGTGTTTACCTTTGAGTCACACACATCAGTGATGAACAAGTTCTTCAGCGAAGTGATGTTCCAGAGGGGCTGGTGCTTAAAAATCTAGAGTAGCTCTCACTGCTATCCTGAAGAAATGCCTTTGCTTTTTTTTGTGTTCTCCAAATTTCACAGCACAGTGTGACTTCATTGTGCATGATAAGTATGAACTTAAATTAAGTGGAATTTAAGAAAGCTTTCAGTCACTTATTGTCTTGGTTACCAGTAATTGATCTTATAAGAAGTCACAATATCCTGTCTGTTCCTGAGTTTCCAAACCTGAGTTCTTCTGTGATGCCTCTGAAGTTGGCTGAAATGATCTCTCTTGTTATCTGAGCCCCAAAAATGGTCAAAAATAAAGAAACAATGACCACAAAAAGCCAAGATAATAATTGATGGTTTCCCTGTTTTTATTGTTTCAAGTCCAATTACTCAGCTAAGGATGTTTACCGGTATTTATCATTATTGTTAGTTGTCTAAGTAACCATTAATTGTATTGTTGTCTTAATTTTAAGGGCATTGGAGATAACGCCCCAGGGTTTGCAAACTTCCTTCTCTTCTGCTTTTTTACGGAGAAGTTTCTTGGGAACATTCGATGGTGTCTTGAATCTTGTAGAATCCACTCTGCACAAAAACAATATGTATACCCGTCCAGCTTCTCGGCAACTTATGGTGATGATGTGACAAATACTCAAGACCCAATTATTATCAATAAGGACGATAGAAGCAGAGAAACTGATTGTCTAAAGGGACAAATTAACCCTGATTATTCATCAATGGTTTCAACTTAACTGAAATGTGACTCACTCCAGAGTAAAACATGGTGGCCTGAAGTTTGAGAGTGTGGTTAACTGAACAGCCCATACACCTTAATAAGGAAAAACAAGTTGCATTGTCTTGGTGCAGTGAAAATTGTGTATCGATGAATATATGTAGCCACAAGCATTTAGCCTGATAGCAGTCGTGCACTGCAGAGGCTGAATATGATTGGTTGGCAGTAATAGCCTGTTCCTGCTAGAATCTAGATTACAGGTTGACCAAACAAAATTAAACTAATGTATAAGATGGTTGTCAGCATGCTGATGGTTATTTTTACACATAATGGATTACAGATGTCAACATCAGCATGGTTGACATTTTACATTATAAAGTGGCAAATTTAAAGTTCGCTTAATACCTTGACTCAATAGTCATTCCCAATAGAAAATATTGGTAGTTAGTTATCTTAGTTTGTTATATCAGTTATATTGTGCAGTTATCAAAATATCTATTTAAGAGAAGAACTCATTACAATTCTAAATGTAAGTTATAAAATATTTTTGAACAGATGTGTTATCCTTATAGTTGGCACATCAGTTGTTAAAGCTAAAAATTATGCAGATTTTAGATTTATTTAGTACTACTAAATATGATAATATCGTATTATGGATAAGTATAGAGGTAAATTAATTATTTACCAAAAGGCACATTTGAGATAAAAGTAATTTTAATAGTAGATAGAAAATGGCCTTATAGTAATCGTGACTATAATCATGGTGCTATTATAAGGATTTATTGGGTACAAACAATATAATATAAACAATCAATATGACACAATATGTTTGACAAAAATCTCAGTACAGGTTCTATTTCAGTGGAATAACCTTAAATGGGCATGGTTTTGACAGAAACTTTAAAGCTTACTTTCAGAGGGAAAAGAGTCGAATCATTTGGGGGGTTGGAATTCACATCTTGATACTTTATAAAGACACCAAAACCAAAAATTCCCTACGGCAAGTAGTTCATGTATGTGTCTTGTGAGATCAGACTACTTCATGATCATTATATCTTCTAGTGGTTTCCTTTTAATGTCTGGTACCATGGCATCACTAGCTGGGTAACCAATAGGAAGCAGTAACATCAGCTTTTCATTGGCTTTCCTTCCCAATAAATCCCTCAACCGTGGCCCAGCATTCATTGGAGTGGAAGTTACTGTCACCAATCCTGCATTCTGCAAAACATTTAGGTACAGAAAATTATGTTACAAACGGCCACCCCTATTAGGCAGCCAGTAATCAAAGTCCCAATGAGGCCTTTTCGGTTGCGTTAACGTCTGTTTAGAGGCCAATCCCTTTTAAAGTGGTCACTATTTCCCAAGAGGTAGCCATTTGGACATTTAGTCGGGGTTCAACTGTATTTGTTGTTTCAAGACTACCATAGATAAGTGAGAGGCTAGGGTGATACTAAAATATTACTTGCATACCAGAAAAAAAAAACCCAAAAAACCCAAACAAACAACAAAAGGTAGGTAGTATTGTAGGGGTATCTTGTAGGGGTAGAAATGATTTTGTGCCACACCCACAAGGTAGCATTCTATTTTACCTGAATGGCTGCAAGAAGAAGGCCTACTGAGATGCAGACACTCATTTCATGGTAGTAATGTGCCTTCTTACTGCCGTCCTCTCTGAATCCATAGACTTGCTTGAAAATCAGGATAAGATATGGTGCACTGTTCAGGTATGGTTTAGACCATGTTGTCTTTACAAACTCTAAATCCTTTAACCACTTTTCTCCCATTCGCTTGGCATAGTTCAGTTTTTCTTCTTCTTCTACAATCTCACGGATGGTCGCTTTAAGTGCTTTGTCTTTCACTACTACAAAGGTCCAAGGCTCAGTATGAGCTCCACTAGGGGAGGTTCCTGAAATATTGAACAGATCAAGCTATAGCCATAACCTTTGCCAAGACAACAAGGGACTCCTGGATGCCAAAAATTATCAATTAGCGACAAAATCTTGCAACAAAGTTCTTAGAGAGAAATTTTCCTGAGCATCAATCATGGTAATAGCTGGTTCCCAGTTTGAAATAATTGTCACAATTGGCTGTTCTTTTCAGAACACTAGGTGTAAACATTTCTGTTAATTTTTTTTGATGAAAAATTCCCTAGTGAGGTACAGTGCCAGTCATGTAAGCCAAGCACTGCCCACTGGGTCCACTAATGCACTAATAATGTGCTGCTTTAGAAAACCATTTCGAGCCACACCCAAAAAACAGGATCTTGGTACCACTTAGGGTTTCGTTTCAAGATTTCCAACAAGCATCCCTCAACATTCTCTAGTGGGGTACAGTGCCAGTAGTGCAAGCCAAGCACTGCCCACATGGCACTGGGTTCACTAATGCACTAATGTGCTCCTTTAGAAAACCATTTCAAGCCACACCCAAAAAAACAGGATCTTGGTACCACTTAGGGTTTATTTTGAAGATTTCCAACGAGCACCCCTCCAGTGTTTTTTTTTTTTACATAGGAGCCCCCCTGGGGCTTTTGGTGCCAGTCTAGAATAGGGTAGCAAAATCCCGCTGATCATTGTCTAGTTTAGGGTAAGGATTTCAGTGGCATATCTCCACCTAGAGATTAACAGAGTAAGCTTCGCCCGGGGAGCGACCGCCCTCTGGGATACAAAAAAAATATGAAATAATTTGCTCAGTGACATGCTTGCCTGCAGTTCTGATTATATTTTCAAGGACCTCCAATGGAATGTCTTCGTCGCTGATTTTCCGAACTGATCGCCGTTTCTTCATCTTTTCGTAGAACTCGACCGAACGTTTCTTCATTTCTTCCTCGGTCAAGCGATCGTCAAACCAGGGATAAGGTATTTGCACAACATCAGCTTCTCCACTGGTTCGAAATCCCAGTGGATCTGGAGGAGGTATGGCAGCGATGTCAGTATCCCCTAGAGGATCCACGTCAACCGTATAGCTGGGTGACCGAGATTGAAAAACTCTTCTAATAAGCTGGGCAATAAGGAATCCAGCCAAAATAGAGACGATATAAGGCCAGTAAGTGGCGAGAAAAGGTGCAGAGAATTCCATAATCACCCCCGAAACAGTTTGAACTGAAACAACAAGGTGTCAGCGGCGTTTTGGTGTAGGTCGTGTAGGTCACTATTTACGAAAATCTGGATTCGCGAATCCGGATATGGAATCTACAATCTAGAATCGGAACGAAACCTGAACGTACACCCTGCCTCCACTCAAGGACAAATTTCTCTATGATCTACACAGAAAATTACTGAACAGAAACATGCTGGGAATGACAATGCTCAACCTCTGTCCTAGGGTCTCCAGGGGACGGAAAGACGAGACACCCTGGGAACAAGGTTGTGCTGAAATCCCGAGCGAAAGCCGACGGCATCTGATGGGGAGGGGGGAGGGGGAAATAAGCGTGCTCGAGAGTTACAAGTTTAGTAAAGTAAACCTTTATTTCTACAGCGAAGCCCATTCTGCTTAGCCACCGCCGGGTTTCCGATAATAATGTGAAACGCCCAACTTAACATCTAGTTTATTTACATTCTAATCGTCGGCCGTTTTGCTCTTCATTTCAATCTCGATCTGAATGGAAAAAATTGCAACAGCTTCGTAGAAAATCTAACACAACTAAACTAAACTAAACTAAACTAAGTAATCTGGGATGTTGCAGTATTGAAATAAGTTTTCTTAATACATGCTATTGTTAGTTTGTTTTTTCTGAGTGATCCAAACAGACCTTTAATGCATTCCAACGAACAAATGGCGCCGAGTTGACCTTGTCAGGGGGAAAAACTGACTACGAGTGAACATATGGGCACAAACCTCTCTCTGGTGTAATTCTTGGTACACTCTGCTATGCTGGAAACTTTGATCACGGGCATACCACCACAACAAGGTCAACACGCAGCTAATTTTATTCATTATAAAATGCCAGTAGTATTTTTGCTGGCTTGAAATGCCAGTTTTATCCCTAAAGCCAAACCCTGAGACGGCTGACCTTTGAGGCTTGAATTTCGTCATACTGAGCCTTACCACCGCGGGCCAAGGCTAGAGACGGAAAGTTGTATGATGCTGTGCTAAATAAATAATTGTAGGCAGAAATAGTGCCAGGAACTGACAAAATGTAGGTGTATTTATTCAAAGTTAAAGCTATTTCTAAAAACCATGGCTTAGCATAAATACATACACGAAAACATTCCTGTTTCGTATGATCCAATTATAAAATAGATCGAGTATTTCAAAAGTTTTCTTGTCGATTTATTTAATTTTACGCCAGCTAAACTTCGTCAATCGTGCTGCCTATAATCATGTAACTAATCAATTTACATTCGAGCCTATGTACATAAGCCGTTACAGTCTGTCCCAATCACTGGTAATTGATTTATAGGGTTTGACACTTTTTTGATTGGTAAAGAAAATGGCACAACATTCTGATATGCAAATCTAAACTGCAGATCAACATTGTTAACTGCGTTGGCCAGATGCCTTAGGCATTTAATATGGTGCACACGATAAAAGCGTCGTGCCCCAAATAGCCCCAGTTCTTCAAAGCCGAGCTTTTAATAATCTCTCGTACTGTGATAAACACCCTGATTTGCTAGCTGAGCACCGAGGTATTAACATTCTTTCACCATAAAAATACTACTGCATACTATTTAAAATGCTTGCTAATTGCCATTCCATGAGGGATTGATTCCAAACTGTGTTCTCTACTTCTCCCCCGCCCAAAATGCACATATCACATCATGTTACGCTATGCCTAACAAATAAGACCTTTAATGCTTCTATGTGACTGATTTTACTATCGATTTAAAACCTGCGTAATGTTTGTCACTGATTTATAGATTCAGAATTTTAATAACACGCGCTGATTGGTACTGTTTCACCTACCTGGTGTCTCAGAGCGTCTGATAACCTTATTAATTAAATATACCGCGAGCATTGCCGTAAGTGAAACTCTTGCGAATAATTATGTTAAATTTCTCATTCTTAGTGCTGAACAGTACTAGTTTGTCTAAGCTATAATATTTCTTGCCTCATGTATAATTGAAAATTTCTGCGCTCTATACCATTTACGTTTTGACCTCTTATCAACCATGCCACTTGCCTTTTAGCTTCTTTTGTCTGATATGTTTTTGTATTAGCGCGGAAAACTTTTAAGCCATCGTTATCCAAATAATTCAGAGTTCTATCTTAACCACTGTGTTTTTAAGTCGCATTTAAGTTTTCCTGTCCAAAAAACTTAATTAGGTTGTCTGACATCATCTGTAAAAGCTGATAAGAAAACTTGACCAACCTAATATGGGAAACTCGTGGCTATTTATAAATTGTGTAATTGATAGGAGTCGTTGACGCTTTTTAGGTTCATAGCAAGCGTGAGATTTTTCACTCGCGCGTGACACGAAATTGACATACACGCGTGGACGACGACGTAAAACTCAGACAAATTCACTTGCAGGCAAAGCTCAGCTAAGGAGTGTATTTGCATATTGGTTTTATTTTGAGGACAGGATTCATTCATTTATCCATTTATTTATTTATTTATTTATTTATTTCATTTATTTATTCATTTATCCATTCTTTTATATAATTATTTACTTCAGTCGTAAGTGGACACCCTCGAGACCAGAAAAAGGGTCCTTGAGATGTCCCCCGGTATGGGAGGTTAAAACTGCAGTGTTTGTTTCTGGCCTGGACCATTACTCATTATCCGCTTTCATTTACATACTTACATATAGCTTCCTTACTGACTTACTTTTTACCACTTACTTAACTAATTAACCGTAAACATACGCACTAAACTTGTATGGTCAGAAGAGCATCACAAAATGTCCGCTTATGGGAGATTTCCCAAAAGAGGGGCGTGTCCCCATACGGGAGATGTCCACCTACACGAAGTGTCCCCCTACACATGGGGGACGTGACGGGACGCTTAGTATAGTAGCTTATAGTTCCGATACGCCTCCCTCGGCACCTTAACTGCATTCCGCAATGTACTATATAAATCAAAACACAACTGAATCAAAGCCCTTTTTTGTTTACAGTAAAAAGCTTCCTAAGCTTAACAAATGTTACACGTGCACTCAGGTGTTTATGAAGTAGTGATCCTAATTTTGTCTTAATATAAAAACAACAACAAATAAAGCAACAGTACCATGTTAGAACGGCCACCGAAATGCTAAGAAGAGAGAGAGAGAGAGAGAGAACAAACGAAAGAAATGACCGGATACAGTATATTATTATCTGAATTTTAAAACTCTCCAAGTATAGAGTTCCTAACTGAACTTCCAAATGTTCGGTTCTGAAGGCCTTTTGGTGATATGTTGGTCAACTCAATCCCATACTTGAAGATTCTGTCAAAAAGTGTACATCTTTGTAACGGTATATTGACATTATAACCTCATATTATATAAATATATTTTCAAGATTTGATCCTTTTTGATTTGATTGTTGATCTTTTTCCCTCAACGCACACATAAAACTTATAACGTAAACAAATAGTTTTTTTGTGTCTGCAGTGAACGAAATCCGGCCTGACTCAATCTACGCATGAACTCTTCTTAAAATCCAAAAAGATAACAAAAGAACCAAGGCGGGGTTGAAGAAAAACATTGAGGGCGTCTTATAAAGGGATTAAACACCCGTTATAACTATTTTGCTTCTATATCTTCATTAGATCTCATTGTAATTTAGCCAATACTTGAGAAGATCGAATAAAGCGCAGAAGAATTCAGACTAAAGGTGACTTAAGGTGGATTAACTTAAAAGCCTTCTTTCCGGATTTAGATCATATCAGAAAAAATCTTCCCTCCTCATCGTCTGATTTTCATTGTGTAAACTTTTTAAGTGCTTTGATGCCACCTTCGTGTCTTACTTCTGTTACATTTTAATGTAGATTCCATGCAGTTGTCTTGGTTTTGAAAAATTATTTAGCGTAAATAATAAAATTAGAACACAATCTTCTCGTTTTAGGTATTTATTTTGCAATACGTTCTAAGCACTTCCGGAGACTCAAATCTTCACGCACGTATGAAGCAACAGGCTACGCGCGCATTTCCTTGGATTCTCGCGCGTCCGTCCGCCGCCCTCGCGTCTGGTTATGACATCCGGCGCGCCCTGAGGGAATGAAATATGAAAACCTCGTCGGATAAATATCAAGAAGAGATTTAATTTCGGGAATGCATCGCGCTTCGCTTAACCTTACCAGTGCATGCGACTATGAACGTAGGGCACTCCAAGCCGCGCGTTGTCGATAATATGGACAATTTTCAACGGTTCTTGAGTAACGATGAGATCAAAATGAGTTCTGAGCGATCATCTGCGTCGAAGAAAGTAAGCCACAGGCTTAATTTGAATTATTAAAATCACGCATCGCAATCTGCTTGCCGCGCGCCGCAGATTGCTAATGGCCGACGTATTCCTAACACGTTTGTTGTTCTTCGCTCTCAGGGAATTTTATTACAGAATCTGGATGAAGGAAAACCTTGTCTGAAGTGTGGAGAGAAATGTCCTGGATTCAGCTTACACGTGTGGCGGTAAGTGGGGCAAACTCAAGTATCTTCAAATTGTTTATTTTTGAGTCCATTTTAGGTATACACCGCGCCGCGTTGTCATCAAGAGGCAAGTTATTGAAATATAAATTTTAATCCTGTTGTTTAGACTAAAAATTATTCTATGTGTCTCTTAATTAAGTACAATAAAGTACTTCAAATTTCTTACGGGCTGCTTCTCTCCCCACCCGCGGTAGTAATTTTAATACAACAAATTATTTGCTTTCGTGAGAGTGAGATAAGTTAAGCTTTATTTTTCGAACCGAATTTTCGTATAAAAGCAGTTACTGTACACTTGACTTCAGAGCATCTATAATTCCCAGCTGTTCCTGTTATCACTGCGTTGGTTTTACAAACGTGTTTTGAAATTGAAAATCCGCGCTTCGATGGTCAAACAGTAATATGTCAGTACAGGCACGCAATAGCGAGTTGTCATTGTGGATATGTGTCAAGTTTTGAGCTGCCGCGGGGCACAAACATTCACTTTTCATTCATTAAGCGCTTCAGTGCCTAAACACATAAGCTGTATCCATGTAAAACCCACTGGTGTGAACCGTACAAGATTTTTTTCTGTTCAACCCCTGCCGGTTCGTTGGTGGATTCTGCACATTTTGATTGCGCGAGAAGGTTGTTTGAACTCGTCATGGACACAACGAAAACAGAACACAGACGAAAGCCCCCGAGAAAACCACCCAGGCCGAGTATAAGGTTTGTTACTTTCAATTTCGCGAATGAGTGCACACAGTCGGAAAATATGTCTTGAAAATTACTGCGGGAAGATACAAGAGTTGGGCTTACTCTTTGCCCCCCTTCACTTTATACAGCAATTTTCATAGCACGAAAGATTTTTGATTCCAAAAACGGCTAAAGAAATCACGACGTGGACCTAGTTTGGTGTAGTTTTATGACATACAAATAATTTTAAATGCGAGACGACACAATTCTATTCTTAGCAGTAAAACAATCCAGCGATATTGCATTGATATATTCATTTAAAAATCGTGACAACCGAACAGATATCGCTGGTACGTGGTTGTCGACCATGTCTTCAGTGTGTGATATCTGCTCGCCAGCGGAACTTCCTTACAAGAGATAACAAACTGCTATTTTCAAAGCTGACAGTGTTAAGTAGTTACAAAACAGTGCCATTATGTTTTGGACATTTCTAGACCTTTGAATTCGTTTATTTTGTCTGACAAGTAGAAAGGTGCCTGTGAAATAAAGCGTCTTAATGTAAAGAAATTAGGTAGGCCACCAGAGACTCGTGGGCATCTTTTCGTTGGTTCTTGGGTGTCAAGTATAAAGAACAACGCCTGATTCTCGAAAGTTTGACCGAGGAGGTCTTGTGTGAATCCCTCGGGCGTGGAGCGCCAACAGAATACCTGTCTTGTTCCTTGGCAAGGAAGACAGGCTTACTGGCAAGACTATTATCACTCACTGTCGGTCATCAGATGAATTTCGTGGTAGTTTTGTAACTTAACACCGTAAAAATTATCAAGGTCACACAGATTGATGGCTGACATGGTTTTAATTTGCGCCAAACTCGGGCAAAAATAGGGCAGAACGGCTGCAACACAACGATTCACATTTACAATTCTCACAGCTAAAAATGTTTCGTCCCTGCTCCAGAGCTAATTTTGACCATACATAGTAAAAAAATTGCCAGAATAAAAACTGTTTGCCCGACTAATCAACAAATGTAAACCATCATTGTTCAATGCAATTGTGTATTTTTATATTCCTTTTAAGGCGCATACTTTAAGTTCCTCAAGGGTTGGGGTTAGCCCTAATATTCGTCTCCATTTCCGGGCAAAATGCATTGTCTTTCCATCGCGGCTAAAAACAATGTTACTTTTTGATTACTGAATTCAATTCATAATTTGACAGACAAATCGACGGTCAAATTTGAGTGTGTCGATAAATCGCGGTTTCGAAGCGTGAAGTACCATTTTCATTTTCCATAATCCTTCAAGCCAATAACTTCCGCTCAGTTTTACTTCGAAAATTAAAAATTACAAAAGTAGCAGCACGCCGCTGAACAAATCTACTTTTTGCAATTATTTTTCGTGTATCGCAATTTTTTGAATACTTTAGGCATCAGACGCCATTTTGTGCGTTTTTTTTTGGCGGGAAGAACCTCAAAGACTTTGATCTGTCAGACGCCTTTATCACATCCGTTATAGAATTAACCGAAAATTCAATGAAATCAATCTCAACTTGGGACCACAAATTCGAGATGCCACGTGGTTGCTTCTGGACCACAATATAAAGATTCGAATAAACTCATGGAATACTTAATCATGTCTAACAAAGAAGATTTTTTTTCGTGACGTGTACTGAGATTTCTACCGTTTTGAAACTGAGAAAATTACCAAGCATGGTTTCGAAAGAACTCAATGACATTAACTGTTTTTATTTGTTTGAATCGCCGAAATGCAGTGAATTTGTTTCCAAGATGTAAAATCATGAGGTTTAGAAAAATCGCGGAATAGAAAGGTCATAAAAAATATGATGTTATAGGATATTTTTAATTTGTCTTCTTGCGGCAAGACGGAATGCATCATCCGTGCCAAGATATTGATCATCTTATAATCGGCTCATGCTGAAGTCCAGAAACGAATCTTCCACTGAATAAACATTTTATGATCACTCGTTAGTTCGCTTACTTCTTAATGTATGATCGTCTTATAAGTCCCAGATTTTGGTTGCATAAAATTTACTCATCTGACATCGTGGAGAATCTTGGACCCGTTCCTGAATTAAATTTTGATTGGTTATTACAGAGAAACTGATGTCTGGGATAAAAGTTTGTTTACTCTAAGAATGTCACGAAATGCAAGTTCACTTCGACTTCTATCTCGAAACTAGGGAATCTCATGGTTTGGTTTTGGCCGAGAACTTCTTTCAGTTAGTATTCAATCTCAATATTAAACAAGGGTGACTCTCTTTAATTTAAATAAAATCATTATATCTGTTATTAAATTGTTGACTTTTTCCCTAAGTAAATATTTACATAGCTGCAACGATCTCTTAAAGACAAAATTGTTCATGAAAGATAGGCGAAGCTTTGGCATGAAGTAACGTGTATAGATGTAAATGAACTTCACCATCCCAAATCTATACACGTCAGTTGGAACGATGCATATCTTTAATATGCTTGACCCTGATTGGACGGCTGCTAAATCCATGAAAACATTGTTACGACGTCACAAGATAATGCTGTCTTGTGTGTGCACATGAAGGAGTTACCGCTTGAGGTTCTGGCGAGCCGGGTTGTTCAAAGCCAGTGAGCTTTTCTGTCTATATGGTATGCTGTTCAATTGTGTGTTTGAATAATCTCAAACTACACAAAACCTAAGCAATGAAAAACGAAAAATGAATACTTCGATTAACTTTTAATCCAGGGTTAGCGTTAATCGGCTTTCGAACAACCCAGCCCAAGTAACAATCAATCAATTTACCTAAGCCCGCTCAAGTGCGCTAAACAGTCTAAACAGGCGCGTGCTTATAACTGACACCGTGAGACGAACATTTTTTTCTCAAGAGTAGAATTCTCGTAAGCCTCTTGAGCAATAGATGTAACCTAAATCAAGGAGCCAGGAATAATTCTCTAACTTTGCCTCTTTTTCTACAGCAAGGTGTGCTCCAACTGCAAATGTCCGCGCGAGAATCACGATGTATCCGTGGAGGTCGATGTGGACGTGGATGGAGTAGAATTCAAAGTGCAAGGTCTCAAGATCAACTCGGACATGGACCACGACGACGACTTACCCGCCCCTCCCCCGCTACCAAATAACAACGAGTACCCAACTGTGAGGGTTACAACTACTCAGTCTTGCCCTGTGGATAACGACTTCTTACCGCCCCCTCCCCCTCCCTCTCTGGCTTCAGATTACCTCTGGTCGCCACCCGATCTTACAGCAGGACAGGTATAAAATAAAAATGTCGTTTTTTTTTCTCCTAACGAACATTTTTTCCTGTCTGAGTTTAACACAAACGAGGTTAAGTTTAAATTAAACTTTGCCCTAGTCTCTTAGAGCGGATTTAATTTCGGTCTCGAAAAGTAATTGGCTTTTTATTACTACGTGATACGATTGACCTAAAAATCTCGCGCCATTAATTCGTCCAATCAGAAGTGATAGCAAAATCAATCAAGCCGTGCTTTGCGTCGCCTACATATAATAGACCATATTCGTATTCTCGGTATTGGACTGGAACTAGCTTGCAACGGAGGCTCATGCGTGGAGTATCACTTAAAAGAGATCATGCCATTTGCATTTGAAACAATTCCCCGCATTGGCCTCAGTTTCAAGCTAGTTCCAGTCCTATACTGGGATTGGCTACAGCGATTTCTTTGGTAACGATACTCGACTGCTTTTTACCCAAACTACATTATTTCAAGGTTGATGAAGCTTAGTTTAAGTAAAGTAGCCCAGTTTGGAACAGCCTTCTTCAACGCTGTATTAACTACGTTAGAATCAGTAATTTGCCGTTCAGAGCATCTATCAGTTTACAAAGAGTTATGCACAGTGAGATAAGAAAGTATTATAGACATAGTATCTGTACATAATAGTTAAATAGGTATGTTGATGTTTCTTGGGAGGTTCGTGACCTCGTGTTGGTGCGCTCATCTCCGGCTCGAGCGGTCCGGGTTTGAGCTGGGAACGTAGTGTTGTGTTCTTGGACAAGATTCTTAACACAGGCAGTGCCTCTCTTTACCCAGATGTTTAAATGTTTACCGGTGAATTTGATGCTAGGGGTAACCCTGCGATGGACTAGCATCCCAACCATGTAGGAGAAGAAATATTCCTAGTCGCTTCATGCTGCAGAAACCGGGAAAAGGTCTGGTCTCATGGGACACTTGGCTCGTATGCAGACTTTTTTTTTCTATTTTCTATCTGCAGCAACAACCTCTTACCTACTTAGAACGAAACTAGACCAGCATGATTGTGATGTCGTCATTATTCCTTTTTAGGTGGAGGCCTACATGAAGTCCCTGCCAGACGATAGAATTCCTATCCCTGATACACCGGGGGAAGCTTATTATATAAAACAGCGCTTGTACCAGAACCCGCCGCAGGATAAAGCACCGGTGCATTTCTCTAATATCCCGGAACCACAAAGAGAAGCTTTTGTGCAGTTCTGGAATAACGAGGATAACGCGCGCGGGACGGGAAAAGTCAAAGTCCCGCTCGGAAGAAGAGAGGTAATGTGGGAACCGACTTACTGAATGACGTTGAGAATGATAGCGAGAATTATCAAGACCGACATCGAAGAAGATAACACAGACCAAGGTCTTGATAATATTCGCTAATTGTTCTATTATGCATGCAGCTTAGTGCCTGTAAGGATTAGTCACTGTACAACAAATCAACGTGCAACAACCTCTTACTAACGGCGCGCGAGAGCCGCACTGAGAATATATTGGTCCCAGGTCGTGGAGGCGCGGTCGAGCAACCTGTCCGGGGATACTTGGTTGTATTCTTGAGCAACACACTTTGCTTTTTCTCCATCCAGGATTAACTCAGTTTCTATATAATATTGTAGGTTATCGGTCAAGGGTTTCATTGAATATTTTAGTCATGGTTAAATGTGTCCACAACTCATCGCCCAAAAAGGCAGCATGGAGACAATGCTGGCGCTAGTTCTCGTGTTTTGTCGGAACATCTTAGCTCGTTACTGGCACGACCTCAGGAAGGCGGCAATCACGGGGAGACGTTTGCCCTTAGTACATGTTTGGCAAGTGTTTTAATGAAACGTTGGAAATTCAGATGACACGAGAAGCTTGTAAGAGTCGAGCTATAAAAAAAGTTGACCTTATCAATAAAAGACAGGTCCTTATTGTGCTTTTGTGAATGTGGGCGACAATGGTGGTAGAATAAGAACAAGGATAGTTCTATGGGTTTGTCTTCAGCCTTCAGCAGGTTTACGAACAACACAAAACGTTCTTTGCCGCGGAATTACAATTCAATTAATTCTCATCGTTCATCTTTGTGCGAAAGCTTCTCTTTATTTACGTTTAGAATAAATATAAAAGGTACATTGATGCCTCCATTCTCACGTGCAATAAGCCGTTTTATTGGAAAATTCGGCATGAAACAAGAATTCGATTATATAACACCTCGCTCTCTCATAACATGTTTAAGCCAAAAACAGCTTAAAAACCTCTCAACTTGTGACTCTTAGGAAACAAAATATTTCTAAGCTAGCCCGGATAATCCAAAGATATTTTAATCCTATTTAGCCAGTAATTCATCCGGACTATCCGCTTTTGTTTATTGAAAGATTCTGAAAATAGAAGATTAAAGATTAATTAGCTGTGGATCAGCTTAGATTAGCATGACACTCGCGTTATTGAAAATTTGCCAAGCGCCAGTAAGGTAATCTTCCTGTGGGTAGTGCTGGATCGTGTTTTCAGCAAATAAAGAAGCTTTTCTAAAAAATGTTAGCATGGGGTTTTTCGCAGTACCTAAGGTACTGGAAATTCTCCATTTACAACATTTATTGCCAACACTGAAGCTATTTTGCACGGCAGCGGCAAAGTTACACGGTTTGCTATATAATCTCACTTTCGCTCGACTAGGGAAAATGGAAAGATGGTTAATATTCTTTTACTTACTGCTGTACTTTTGTACCTCTGCCAGAAAAAGCTATTAAATGTAATTCCTCATTAAGTCTCTT
>Ga0126337_10000993_pt1 | contig 16240 bp, 5 predicted proteins | sample DipCmetagenome_FD_92527 | JGI IMG/M metagenome (GOLD analysis project Ga0126337, IMG submission 92527) | Coral microbial communities from La Bocana,Puerto Morelos, Mexico - Diploria C A metagenome | ecosystem: Host-associated > Invertebrates > Cnidaria > Coral | place: La Bocana,Puerto Morelos... | reverse complement strand
GTTACCCCCACCGACGCAGCACCACAGTTTCTTTAGAAACTTTCACCCTTTATTTATGTGTACATGTAAATGTAAAGTTACCTTATCAGGTTCACTGTCATCCTCACTGGATGTAATAGTTAAATACAATGCAACATGAGGAATGTTCTTCAGGTCTGGTTTGGATGGAGCTGGTGTCTCGCCACTGATTAACTTGATAAGGTGGCTGTCATTCTTGGGCGGGGTGTTCTGACGAATGACTGCAGATGACAATTTCGGCTGGATTACTCTTTGAATGGTAAGGGTAATCTGAAAGTAAAAATATAATTACCCAGACTGTAAGCAATTAGTTTTGATTCACTTTTACCAGTAGTTTCACAACATAATTATGACCTGAGAAGCACTCAAACTCAGGTTGCTCAAAACAGGGCTCACACTTAGCACAGTGAACAGTTAGCAACTACATCTCTCACAAACTGTCATAAGGCAACCTTAAAATTGCTGGTCAAGGATTATTGATACCTAAGTTCAAGCGGGCATACAAAAATTGTGCTAACCTCCATTGGGCCTGTGATGGCGGCAAGTATTGTGTGAACATTGCTGGAATTCAGATCCAGTTTGTTTAATGAAAGAAGGACGTCTCCTAAACAGAAGTTAATAACAAAAATATTCAAGTTATCTAATATGAGACATGATTGCTTCAATCAATCAGTTCCTGGCCTGGTGAGAATTAGAAATCTGTCTTCCTGACCAGTGCTTTAAAGACACAGATAATCCACAATGAAAAATGATAACAAAGTAGTTTACATGTCATATAGTTTGACAAAGAATAAACTTACTGAAAACAAGTAAAACATCTAATAGTTATACAATAACAATTCATATAGTACAATATACTGTCAGTAACCTTATTTATGCCTCTAATAATTATCTAAGCCTGTTAACACTCAAACAACCACTGGTCAAGAACTTTCTTTCCAAATCCATCACACACTTTGCCAAGACTGACTGATGTCATGTACATACATGTACCAGTGTGAAATTTCTCTTTCATTCCATGTACATATACAGGTACATTTATTTCCCACATCACCGTCACTCTTAATGTCAGGCATAACAAATAGAGGGTATGGATTGGGTTATAAACACACCCACAATTGAGTGTCCACTGATACTATTGATCAACACCCTTGATTGACATCCTGATTGATACTCAAACAGCATCCTGATTGATACTCAGTCAACACTCAATCAACACTTGATCAAGAGCCAGTCGATAGTCAACTGAGTATCAACCGACTCTTACGCATCGATCGAAAATTAGTCCACTCCTGAACGACTGTCGAGCAAGATGTTGATCAAGTATCAACCAGGCTGTCGATGGAGTGCCAACTTAGTACTGATCAAGTGTAGATCAAGAGTCAATCACATAATTTACATGATCACATGATCCAAGGATATTACATGGCTGCATAATGAAAGAAAATATATATTTGAGCGTTGAAGAATATTTCAAACATGCGAAAAATGTTTTGAAATGAGATGAAAAATTTCATCTCTCTAAGTGGCTATGTAATGTTCTATTTATATTATATATTGTATGTAACCATAGCAACAGTGACCCTTGTGCATGGGAAGATAACATGTTATTTTCATATGTGAAAATATCATGTATCAATCAATATTTCATTGTTTAATCATATAATAAAAGTTCTTACTGTATAAGTACTTGCAATTCTGCAAATTCAAAATCCAGCATTAGAGATCTTACACGTTACATAACCCACATAGAACTATATTCTTAACCGTGAAAAATTTTAGGACACATCTCACAGGGAAGAGAAAGAGGGGGCTTGAGCACATAATTTAAGACATTAAGATTTCAATTACTGAAATACCACATTAAAAAAAGCTCAATACTGACCACAATAGTGTAAACCTCAATCTCACCCTTCTAGAGTTTCCAGTTTTACCCAGCCAATCATAAAAATGTATTAAATTGAGCATAAATGAAGAAATTGATTTATTATATGTAACATGCATTTTGTTACGCTGTTTGGTAGCTACTCAATAGCGAAAGGCATGTAACTTTTTTCCAAAGAGAAATCTGTTCATTTTGGACAATAGCACCTTGCAGGTTTACCACAATTGCATCAGCAATAGTTCTACACGTAAGAAAGTAAGTAGTAAGAGCTTACAGTATATTCATCTGTACAAGAGCTCTTTACATGTGCCATAATGAATATAATACCTATTCTGAGATCTCCACTTCGCAAAGCGGGTCCATCAGGAACAAATCCTTTGACGTACAACCTTGATCCAGAGTAGCTGTCATTCTGTGACAGCTTACCAGCTTTGTCTCTTCCGGGAATAATACCAAGTAAGGTCTCTAAGTCATTCTTAAGTCCTGAATGGCCCTTTGGTGGGGTGACAATAAGCTGCACCTCTCTCTTGAAAAACCTACCAGCCATTTTGCTGCTATCAACAAGCCCGTCCACAGCTCTCTGAGCTGTAGGGCTAGAATGTTTTGAGTTTCTTTCATTGTTTCTCTTGTCGTCAACTCTATCTCGTTTCAATCCAGGAATAATTTTCTTCACCGAGCTTAAACTTCTAAGAACCGGTTTCCCCTTGTCTCTTTCTCCATCACCTTGGGAATCGTTCCCAGAGATGTCTAATTGTTCCAGTGAGTCGAGCATGTCATTAGGATTTGGTTCGGCAAACGGTTCAATGTAAAATACATCGCCTTTTTCTTTAATGTGGCCGGCCCAAGGTGGTTCCTCGTATCTGAAATATGCAAACGTTGAGTGAGTTTGAAGGACTATTACGTATTCGTTCACTGCAAATCTACATAAATTTCACGCTCAGAAACAAGCCAAAAGATCGTTATCATGATTAATTAGTGGCTGTGTGTTTGTCTAGTTTTGTGTTTTGTTGCATTGATCCTTCAAGAAAAACACGGCACATAAGCAAAATCGCCATACCTTCTCTTCGAAAAATGAATGCACGTTAGATTTACTGATTTAACTCTGATTCGATTCTTTCGATGGCTGTATTTTGAAATTTAGCGATAATGATGATGGATTTTTAAGTAATGTCACAATTCTACCCGTCATGTACGCAAATTATCGCCAAATTAGAAATGAAGACGGCATTCCTCTGAACAGTTCCAATTGATCGAAACATCCCACAAAAACATAATTAGTAAAAGATAGTCAATTCAAATTTTCCCCGGGAAAAGATGGTGAACAATATAAAGCCAATACGACTGACTATGAAGTCACTGAATGCTATAATTAACGGCAAAACTGTAATGCAAACTATCATGTTAAAATATTACAACCTCTAAATATTTTTAAAATTTACGCTTACAGAGGTCTTGAAAAGGAGTTGTCCTCGTCTCGAAAATAAACGTTCTGTCTCGAACAGTGTTCGCATTCTTCCTCCGAAGACTCGTCTTCATATCTCTCGTAATCATGATAACGGCCAACGTACATATTTCAACCACAAGCTCCAAATTCTTTCATGTTGTTTCGTCCCTTGAAAGCAGATCGTCCGCCATATTCCAAACGAAAACAATCGGCCGCCCGCCGAGTAAAGCCGAAAAATATTCCGCTGGCCGAAATAACAATCGGCAATAGGAATTTTCACAGACTTTGCTAAAAATTCACGAAAAAAACCTCCAGCTGCCAAATGAAGTGGCGAGAAATTTTTATTTCAAATGAAAATGAAGGAAATTGCGTGTTCGTAGGCAAACATGGGTCACAAATGACACTAATCGTTCCATTTCGATACTAAATCCACACAAGCTTTCTGTTCCGGAAATTGAATTGTTACACGTTCGCCATCCGGAAATGTCCAAGAATGTAGACTTTCAAACAAAAAAATTATTGGTAAAGGCAAAAGAAAATAATCTTTCGATTCCTGGCATACTAATCCTTTTTTTACTTCAAAAGAACTCCGAAAAGAAAAGATTTTCATGTTAAACAACATCAATTTAATCTCGAGTTTCCTGCTCTCATTTTACACTTCAATTTACAAAGACTACAAAGGCAATAAAGAGATTCTTAAATTCTGTGCTCGCTTTTCTCTCTTTTGGTGTCAAAACTAACAGACTTGTGACAACATGCCATAGCATGTTGTCGCTCTGACGAAGGGCTAACGCTCGAAACGTCAGCTTTTTAACTCGTTACGGTGGCCAACTTACATTTTCAACTTAGTTGATATGACCAATACCCCCACCGACGCAGCACCACAATTTCCTTAGAAACTTTCACCCTTTATACAAGCCAACAGGTGGGTATCTCGGGAAAGCGGCTCCTTTGTTGAGCAATAAACTGTAAAACAATTGTTGTCTCACACGCAAAAGTAGACAAGTCGTCTAACTGAAAAGGTCATCAAACAAATGACAACGACAGTCGCCCGGGGGGGGGAAGGGGTACTCAAAAAGTTTTATACGGGGAGGCTTCGCCCCGAGGTCCAACCCCTTACCCTTTTATATACCATTTTTCAGAAAAGGTACCCCTTTCGTATACCTTTTATTGGAAAAAGTCACCCCTTTCATATACCTTCTTAAGAAGACTTATGAATAAATCAGTCGTTAAAACAGGAAGTCTTCTTGTCATTTTTTTTTCACGTAGAGCGTAATAAATTAAAATGAGATAGTCATAAGTTACGTCTGCTTGATCTGTTTTAATTCAAGGCCCTTTTTAATACCCGAATGAAGATTTTCCTACCCTTTCATATACCTAAACTTGTGCAATCCCTACCCTTTTATATACCTGAAGCCTGAAAAAGGTACCCCTTTCGGGCGGAGCCTCCCCGTATAGGCCATTATAGGGAGTACCCCCCCCGGGGACAGTCGTGGGCTAAACAAAGAATACTGTAGACTTTAGACTTCTTAGGCTTCAGGTTCGGAGAATTTTTTTAAAAGTTTTATTGAAGGATCAATAATCTGTCGTCATAGCCTGATTGATTCACTTAAATTAAAGTAGACTTCGATAGTATACCTTAGACGCGGTGTCAAGCCTTGCTTAGCTCTCTTTCGCCTTTTACGTCTCTTCTGGGGAGGCCACCTTGATAGCTTGGATGGCGCGGGTCGTCCTGGTTCAGTATGCATCTAAACCGGACCGTGAACTGCAACATTGCAAGAAATTATATATGAACTATGTGTGATTTAAAAAGATGAGGTTCCTACGTAATTTTAAATGGGGCCGAACAAAGGCCGGTTCTCCAAGCCAAAGTACATCACTTTTGATATATATAAAGGTAGAGAAAGTTTACAGCTTTGTGCGAAAATGAAAACACTGGCATTTTCAATATGTCACGGGCTTCGGACAAAGAAAAATACGAGTCTCGACATATTCCGATCCATTACCTCCCAGGCGGCTGGTCTCGGGTGGTAAGGGAGTTAGATCACTTTAATTATCACATTCATATTTCAAATTTGGAGTGGTATAGGCCTCATCTATGTTTTAGAAGCCATTTTCCCTGGTAGGAAAGGCTGGCAGAAATTATAGTGTATGGATGGGAATCCGACAGCAGAGAACTTTTTCAAAAATTGAATTTTACACAATTTGTGGAAGATTTGCATTCACCAACAGTGAAGGATGTAGCTTGGCTAGAAGAAATTAAATTTTCTCATTTTCTCATCATCTAGCCCAGCTTCGTCCTTCAAATTTGGTGAAATAATTTATTCTGCTTTATGGTAAAGTTGTATTGTTGAGGCAAGGCTCTCATCAACTTCGTCCCCAGGGCTTTACCCTTGAAGGGAAAGTTTGGGCTTTTATTCCACTACAAAAGTTGCCTCGTCCCTAGGTCTTCTTCATCGGTTTGAGCGCGGTTAGGCCTGTCGCGTATTTTTCAATATTATTTTTCACATGAAGGTATTTTAAAGGATCGAATAGGCTTACACCTTTTTTCCTACCTATGGCTTGGTAGGGGGGGCAGTACTCGCATACAAAAGTACGAGGGTGGAGTGAAAAAAGCGGTTTGGATCCCTTTAGGGTATTCAGCCTCAAAAGGTCTGATGCTTTGTTTTAGAAGTGACACCTCTTATGGGTGAGAAAGATTTCTAGCCACGCCCACAAAACAATTGTCAATTCATTCAATATTTTTCGCAATAAATTTTTGTTTTCCTGTTTCCTGACATAGGATTAAGTAAAAATATTCTCGAAGATTTCCTCTGCAGTTAAAGTGCGACCATGAGAAAAACACGCCTAATGAGTGGGACGAGAACTAGGAAGGTTAAAATGCCATTACTTCTTCGCATTCCTGAGTATCGTTGTCCAATGTCCTTGTCTGGTGTAAACTGCCCTGACGCTAGCCTGATACACAAACCTGTCAGCAGCTGTAGTGCCACTGATGCAACCTTTTCAATAATTTATTTATTTATTATTTTTTTTTTACACACGTGCCATCGCAGATCATCGTATGTGTCACATGATGTCGGGATTTGCTTTTGCTCATATCTCGTTACATTTTAACAAGTCTTTAATTAATGATCAATATATTCTAGCTGAACGTAACTTCATCACCCGCAGTACACTCCTCTTTTCGGCGAAGGCCCAAATACGTTCACTGATTGCGAGGAAATTCAACAATTAACAAAATACCCATGGAACATCTTGCAACGCGTGAGGATATCCGCGAAAAGCCACAGAGACCGATAGAGTTCAAGTGTCATTAGAAACATTTCACACAGGACAGGATCTCCATGCGACAAAGCGAAGAAGATAAAATCTAACTAATAATGGACGGTATGGCTTTTCCTATTCTGCACTGGCATCATCTGAGAGTAAAAATGTCTTCCTCGTAACATGACTGGGAGGGCTTTACAGCCATATGGTCGAAATTAGAAAGCGCAAATCCCGTTAAATGTTTGATTGAGATTTAAGAGCCCACTAAGCTTAGCTATTAAACTTCGAAATCTAGTCCGTCGGTTACAGTTTTAAAGTAATAATTTGAACAGCAGCGAGCTTAATGCCAGTGATTAAGAAGAGATCTCTCTTTTAAGTATCTCGAAATTAGAACTAACACCTAGAAACGCATGCCCAATAGGACAAAATTCGCGACTGTTTACATCGATCGATTTTTTGTGTAGATTGTCATCACATAAATGGTATGAAGCGACCCACATACAGAGGTTCGAGGACATTGCACCTGACTATGGCATAAATACCTTTTTAGAAGACTCTGTCCTCTTGAAACTTGGAGATTTCTCGCGCTTAATCCGAAGTAAACTGATGGAAAATCGATTGGCCTTCGATTTAGGGTTCAAGCTTTACATCGAACTGTCACTCTGAAGACTATAAGTGACGCTTCTTTTACAATGATCGTCTCGACAAAACAGACAATCGATAGTCCACTTGAAGTTGTCACGAGTCATTCCCGTCGAGAGTGATAACACACCTCCGACTACACTGAGCATTACGCCTACGTCACTAATTGAAAACTTCCGGTGAAAATTAACTTTAATCCAGCATTCTTTTACACGCAGGCGTTTCAAATGCAATTCATTTTGAGGGCGAAGAATACCCAGCTTGTTTGCCTAAGATGCTTTTTTGATAACTTAACTATATTCCGTTAAGTCAAACGCTGCCGTCAAAAGCTCTTGTTAGGGGCGTGTCGATCGCGCCAGCGCAGCACAGCAAGCGCAAGATGAACTAAGGGAGTGAAGAGAAAGTTAAATGGAAATTTGTCCACTAAAGGCTGGATTAATTTCATAAATTCGCCTGAAATCTGCGACATAAAGGATAATGGTAAGCTCAAAGCAGCGGTCTTTGATACAGACTGGTCAGATTCATCTATATTCCCGTTAGTTATCTAGGATCGTTCACTGAGTGAGCGAAAGAATCACGAGAGAGCTGTTTTTTCCCCGTTCTTTTCTTATGTCGTAATTGTCTGCGATTGGTTTCGTGGTGCACCCCTGTGCGCACCAATTCCTCTCACAGTGTTAATGTTTTGTCACGACCTGGCTGCAATCACCGGCGGCAGAATGAGCTAAGATGTAAGGTCGCTGTTGAAATTTGCCAACGAGACTAAACATGGGTAATGTGTTGATTTAACAGTAGCTTTAGACTTTAGACAAAGAGTATACCAAGCAGGGACCCCCAAGAAATGTACCCTCAGCCTGTTACTTATACTGATAAGTTGACATTTGAAATCTTACCTGCAGCAGACTGACTGAGAACTATTGTTCCTGTGAGGTAAGTAGAATCGAATTGAAATCCTTGTACTAGACTAAGTCTGTGTACAATAGTGCCACAGTTCACATATACTCGCGATCACGTCCCACATTTGTACACAGGGTCTCCACAGCTGTATGGGCTACATGTTACGCAATAGAAATAAAATTACAATAAACTAATGGACTCAATCTTTGGCGACAAGCTCTTGAAAAAGAATTTCGAGAAAGATATCAGATAAGTGCAAGGAATGTTTTTTTTTAGGATTCATTTAAAATTTTACCGATAGTGCAGATTAAAAGTTGTTGGCTTAAACAAGTTAGCAGAGAGCAGTATACATAAAACATGTGCTTACGAAGGAAAAATGGTTCTTCATCAATGTGATAATTTGAGCATAGCAGTCCATTATTTGGCCATCAACTCCAAACAGAAACTCGCACACTCTCCCTTGGCCGGAAATCATAGTTATTTGGGAATGGACCTGTTTTCCTCCCTTCGATAAATCGATAAGAAATGATTCCAGTATGACAAAAACGTTACACTAGGCTTAACCTGAAACTAACTGTCCTCGGCCGATTACCATTTACAGAAACAATTCTTTTACCAATGGACGTGAAAAGCTTTCACTAACGTTCATGGTCGGTAGTTGACAAAACGCTTGTCTGATGGCATCAAAATTTCAGTAATTGAAAACAAATGAGACACATGTCTGTTTTCAAACCTCATTAGCTAACCCCGTCTTGTAACACGGGTGGCTGAAAATAATCTACCTAATGAACAAAATCCGGTGATAAAATCCCCTAGGGGTTTTGACCTTTGGGCTGTGGTCCCGCGCCAAAGCGACTTTGGTATAGAAGTTTGGTATTTAACACGTTTTTATATCTCCATTACAGATTCTAATCCTCGTCAATTTTGTCAAAACACTTGCTCCTTGACCACTTAAGGGTCCACTACCACGTTATAAAATCTGCTATTTTGGCGCACACGAGACAGCTAAAAGGCCAGAAAAACTGACAAGTAAACCTGGAAGAAAACTAAAAATGGGAAAAACGCAAAAAAGGAAGAAAGAAAATCCGAAAAGTAGGTGCCCGCATGAAGTGGGAAATCTGTTTTGAAAACCTGTTGTCGGCCTAAAATTCAAAGTGTATGCGACAACTCCCAAAGTTAGTTCGGATAGAAGCAGAAAGCTGCTGCATGCGATGAGTAGACCCTATCAGGAGCCTATCACTAACCCTATACATAAATGGCTGCCAAATGAAAATTCTTTTGCATGCATTTAAATTTGCTCAATTAACCTCGTTTGAGAGTCAAAATTCTTTTGAATTATCAACTCCAAAGCGAGGTTATTTGGGCTAATTTAATACTTACAAAACAATTTTTAATTGGCAACCATTTATGAATAGGGATTATGACAACTTGGCACGCAATTTCATACTTTTTCTTTATCTTTAGACTTGTGGACATAAGATTCTTTTCACAACCTGAATTTTAGGGGAATTCTCAACTAAGTCGTATATAACAGTGACAGAAAAATGGCCTTATTAGTGGAAAACATCATGTGTATATCCTCACCAATACTTCACGTGCAAGAACACAAATATATTACACCGATATGCAAAATTCCAATGAAAACCCACACTACCATTCGGTCTTGTCGCCTGGGCTTGACGCTTTTCATCCAACAACCTTCCTCGAAACAGCAGCCAGAACGGTGCCAAGCAAACTTTTGTGTGTTTATTGATGTATGTGAAGACCGAATGTTAGTTTGCATGATTCAAAGGGACAATATATCTCTGATCCAGACTGAACGGCCCGAAATAGACGCTTGAAGGGTTGAATTTCGGCCAGTTTTTTTTGCGGTTAGTCGTAGTCTGATAATCTAGCGGTACTGAAAACAACATTTTTAAAATATAGTATATAATCGTGCAGCGTCTGATGTGAGCGGTTCCTGCGCTACTCAACTTTTCCAACCGTTGTCTGTCGAGAAGGACCACCTTAATTGGTGCAACAATGGTGCGTTCTTTATCAAGATGTGAGGAACGAAACGATACCCATCTTCTGGTCTTATAGCGTGATAAGGACTGTTCTAAGCTCCTCGTAATCTCTCTGGATTGTCCAGCTTAAAACATGTTCACATTTAATGTATTGCCGAGTTGACGAGCTTAACGCCGTTGATGTGGGACCGAATTTCTGTTGTTTGGGAATTCATAACCTAAATTCCAAGGTTTAGAGTAAGGACAAGAAATTTCGCGAAGCCCAATGCGGAAATGTATACCAGACAACGTAAGAACATTTATCGCCGAGTTAAATCGCTTTAAATCATACGTTCCTAGTCTTATTTAACACCTAGTGGAACTGAAGTGAAATATCCTTTGACTGTACAACATACCTTTTTGCTTGCTTGTTTTACCTCTGTGATAAAAGAGCGCTGTGCTCGGTGAAGACTCTAGTTATGAAGCTCAAAGAAATTGGATTTCCTTTCGGTTTTGCAGCAAAAGATAAGTTTATCTCGTAATCTTAGAATAAAAGTGATAACTCTCGCATTAAGGGCAGCTTATAAGGCGGAATCTTATCAAACAATAACAACATCTTTTCATATCTTTTGTTTTCGACTTGCCCTCAAAGCAGAAACAAGGGATTAGTGTTTTCATTAGTCTGATTTTCAGCCGGTTGTCTTCTATTTTCAGAACAAGAAAAAGATGATGGACAGAGAACTAAGATCGACTGGCTATGTCATGATTTTATTTTGCTCTTTTTTAAGTCCCTGTATGACAAATGCCAAAAAAAACTCTTTCAATGGTTACGTAATAACTGAATAAAAATGCTTAAAGCATGTATTTTATCAAAATATTTTATCAGAATAAAGATATGGTTTTTATTTGTCTACCCTGCTTATGCCATAGGAATGAAGCGTTTGCTGGAGTCGCGATCTCTGATTAATAACTTCAGACATTCTTCGAGGAACTATTATTTTACAATAAGGCTCAATAATTAAATCTTATCAATTTTTTTTTTTCATGTCAGTAAGATCTCTGCCTTTTTAGAAAAAAAAAAATGTTTTTGTTGAACCTGTCCCAGATGAAACTGACAAAACCAGGTCAGAAAAATGTGGTTTTCTTTCTCCCCCTTTCAAGGTTGGGTTTCACTAGCGTGGTGCATGTTGTTTTTAACGCCCTTTGTTGGTTCATTTACCTAAAAACGCGCTAATTATCAACATCCTACTGTGTCTGCGTTTGTTATTTATCGGCATGTTTATGCATACCGCATGCGAAGGGAAAACCAGCCTTAACAGTTCAGCAATCCTTGTGCATAGCTACGCTTTGCGTTTCTGTTGAACTAAGAGAGAGCTACCCGCGTTTCCTGCCGCTCGCTAAGCCAATCATATTACTTCAATAAACGAGCACCAAACTACAGGAAAAGGGGAAAATTATGGCTTTCGGTCGTATTCGCAGGCTAGACACAATTCTCTTACCAATTAAACGATGTTTCTGTAAAATTCGCTGATTGTTATTTCTGGTACAATCTTTGGGGTTTTCGCTCCCCTATCGCTATCAAGCGATCATGTGTGACATCACTATTGTCAGTTAGCCTGTAACGATACGCTTTTCAGGCGATTCAGACGTCGATTTCGTTGGTATTTAGAGATTTCAATAACAAGTCTCAATCTTGAGATAACCTTCTAAGATAAGTTAACGATGACTGATTTATTAGTGATTTTCACGAAATATTTGTTAAATTTCGTAAGTCGCTTAATATCCGTGCCCTTGATGGCGCACGGGGTTAACAGTTAAACAATTCTCTTATCAAAATGCGTTAGAAAATTAAACTTAATCCCTGCTAATGGGGGAGTGGTTTTGTTGACCTTGCGAAAGGCGAATGTGTTCTGACACAATATTATCGTCCAATCTGCATTTTATCTTTCCTAATAATAGTATTTTTGCCAGGGTTTGGTGTCTCGCCAAATTTTGTTGTTACAAGAAAAAATAACAATAAAAAAAACATTCGTCAAAACGCTACATGCCCGGAGTCGCACGCGAGTCATACATTAGTAATACTTTCACTCTAATCCAATGGTGAAACAAAACTTATTATATTGTAATAAAGTGGCATTTGTGAACATTTTCAGGTATTCATCAGCCAAGCAATGATCTATTTCTGTTCAAAGTCAGGGAATTTGCAAGATGTTTTGTCTCAGTCAGAAAATTTTGAGAGCGTTTTGATTCATTGCATATGCCTGTTCCCATTTTCGGGTAGTTCATAAGTTCAATGCGCGCTTTATATACATTTTTCAAGTGACTCTAATATCTGAGTGCCCGTTGATATGGTTTGGGTAGCCGAGACAACAACCCCCTCCCCGACGGGGAGTGCTCGTCATACCTTTTAGAAGTTAAAACAGCGGTGAAAAAAATTCAAGCCACGCCCTCAAAACAGGACCTAACATGTAACCCTTACGGGTTCTTTTTTACACGAGCACCCCGTCTTTGTAACATATGAGTCCCCCCGGGGGCCCGAATTAGTGTGGCCGACCTAACGTTTCACGTATTTCTTTACAAAATCAAACAATCGTAGTACCCGACAAAGATAGCGAACCTGTCTCGGGGGGGTGGGGGGGGGGGAAGGGCAAGACAACTCGGGGGAGCGAGTTGTCTGGTCTCGGCAGGAAGGGTAGCCCTGGCAGGCGGGACAACTTTTCTTCATATGAACACTTTTATTTGGCTCGCCTGACTGGAACAACTCTCGGCGTGGCGAGTGTCACGAAACGGCTAGGGTTAATTTAAAGCAGAAATCTGTATCAAAGAAGTGAAAATAACTCGGCAAGCCTCGGACCCACTGTGATCGAATGACCGAGGGAAACCCAAAGAAAAAGGGATATTTGCACATTTGATTATTCGACAAGGGTTATGAATACTCGTTCACGGAGCGTTCACCTCCTTCCCAGTTTTGTTTTTTTTTTACCCCAAAAGTAAAAACAGACGTGCATAAAATGTTGAAATAAAATCTCATCAGATCTTCCAGTCATATTACACACCTTTCCGCTGAATAACTTCTATGTATCTATTTCTCTAATTCATAGTTGTAGGTCGTTGTAGGTTTTTTCTTACAGTCGCAGGGTGTTCAACAAAAATAATGCGACATGCCGATGGAGCCTGCGTTTGCCTCTAAGGCAGCTCAGACAGTTCAATAACGAACCGATACCTGACTCTGAGTCTCTGACAGGTAAAAAAATTCTTGAGAGACAGTCGGTTTTGTTATTTTGTAATTGACGGTGCAAGTCTTATACTTATTTCTTAAACCACTTTGCTGTGGTGACAGCGTAGGAAGTAATTCGCGATACGCGTAAATCACAAATAGCACTTGCAGAATGCTGGAAATAGCATTTCCGAAACTCTAGATTTCACACTTTTTGGGGGAGTGGGAGGGGGAGGGGGGAGCATGCCGCCAGACCCATCTAATGGCTCGCACCTTCGGCACTCATCTGTGGCCCTTCCCATTGCCACGAAACACCCGTTCACAATTTATCCCTGCGGTAAATTTTGTATTAAGTTGTTTCTGGTACCTTTACTAACGAGGACAAACCAAGACCCGCCGCAAAAAAATGACTTTTCTTACTTATTCGGGGACGTTCGTTGTTTAAATTAAAAAGGGCATCCACCTATTTCTCTTTTATACTTAAGCGTATCCAGCTTTAAAGCAACTAACAAATTGCTCTCCGCTCATCTGGCAGAATTCATTGTTACCTTGTTTTCGCAATGTTTTTACTCAATAGAAACGTATACTAAACAGAATCTTCGTTTTTGATGATAGTGCCGATCGCGTGCGATGAATTTCAGATTATTGTTCACTGTATTTAATTCTACGTTTTCTTATTATATTAGAACTTGTTATCATGCCAGAAACCAAGATTTGCTTTGATATTCATGGTGACAACCTACCTACACTGTACGCAGAAGTTGCAAAACTGCTCCAATTCAATTTTCCCGTTGTTTCGTTTCCTCTGGTTCAAAACTTCGAAGTCATGCTATAAACTAAAGGATAGTGATTTCGTGATTTCGTCGCTTCAGTCAATGAACCAGGCGTGGACGTTCTGTCATCACATTAAATTCCTTTTATTTTCTTAAGCAGGACCTCTCATTCTTTCTCAAGGTTAGTTATTCTTCCTTGAATAGCCTGGATTATATCGCCTGTGACCAGGGTTCTTCGGAAGAAACAGCTCAAGTTTCTCACCTAGATACTAAACTGAAACCTTAATTTCTTTTGCCCAAAAGCTGATATTTCGTTGGTGTTGTTATGACCACACAACCACACCCCCGACTATAATCGAATCAATTAATGGAAAATGCATCTCAATTATAAAAAGACACATCCAGTAATTAGAGCTCACTGGGTGTTCGATTGCCATTCGCAAATTCCTTCAAAATGCACAATGAAAACCACGGTCTCAGTGTGGTCTGAAAAGCCACAAAAAAAAACTCCGGGAGGGGGTGAGGGAAAGCAATTACATCCCATACAGGCAGGTACTAGTTTGTTTTTGGGTTAAAATCTATCAGTAGTACTTCACGTGGCCACTTCATCTCGGCTTAATAACCTTGTCCTTCTCTATTACAGTCAGAAAAACCAACCGACTAGCTACAACCGACCTGTTCTGTTTCCGCACACTTTGACCTTTGCGCTAAGGCACCGCACCATATTTTCCCGTGATTTAATATGTAACTTAAATGTGCTAAGTCAATATTCTGCAGCAAGCTAGGTCTTTAATGGTATCCCAAAAACGATTCTTTTTGTTGTTAATGTCCAACATTAACGGAAAGAATATTGAAACGAAAATGGCTAAAATTATTTCACGGCCGTGATCCGATCAACGGTATTGCCTTCATCAAGAGAATTAGGTTTATGCGCCTTACGCCCTATTTTCTTTAGTGTCACGATTGCGCCGATTGTGGACTGTCTTATTGGGGACAAGTAACGGAAACTGGATCAACTACTTCGTTCATAGATGAGAGACCGTGGAAACGAGGTGCAGCAACTGTAATCAAGCCTAGAGTATGTCACTGGGTCGGCAGTGCGGTCCGGGTTGTGTCTCATCTTCAATCCACCCAGACCAGCGGATCTCCGTTTTTTACCTTTTGACAATGTGGCCTCTTGTTTGTTGGTATGTTTGTTTGTATGGTTGTTTTGTTCTGTTTGTTTGTCGAGAACAAAGTTGTTATAGCACTTAACAAAACTATCACTGACTGCGGCACCACAAAAGACATACTATACACTTGACATCTTGCATCTTTCTACGACTTTCTAACAATACATGTAGAAAATGATGATAATATAGATAATAAAGACAACTGAGAAACAATATGTGGAGCAGATTGCAACGACTATTAAGCAATGTCCTCTTGTTTTTGTCCGTGCACCTTAAGAGAAGCTTTCCGAAAGACGCTGGGTGGGAACGAATTCTCGAACCTCCATTGCTCGTTTTCGAAAGTTCGTCGCTCAAAAAAGAAGTTTTGTTGCTCCGAAGCGGAAGTCGAATTGTAAAATGTCTGCCCAACACATTGCAAGGCGGTTTCAACAATAGAGAACGTCCAAAAATTCGTAGCAGCTAATGGCGTCGGAATCGCGGTGAAAATTGACACCAAGCCGGCTAGAAAGCAAATATGCACAGCTGCAAATAGATTTTAGCTGCTGTGGTCGGCAACCAGTCACGCCATCAAAACAGACCGAAACCACGTACCTGTTGAATCTTTTGATCGTCATCCAAAAAAAGACAATTGGCCTTTTGACTTTCTTTAAAAAGACCTTGTCAATAGCACACTGGATTAGGGCTCATTATAGCCTAGCTTCGATAGGCGGCAAAATTAATGCTTGAGAAAGTCAGGAAGCAGTAAGACAGCTGGCGGTAAACTATTCTTTCAGTTCGTAGCGAAGTAAATGTTGCTTTTCAAGAAAAGCTGTAATTCCAGAAGTCCCCTACCCTCGGAGACACAGAAAGATGACAATAAGTCCACCGTTCTTCGATGAAAGGAAAAAAAAACATTCCGGCATTGTTAACTCCGTATTTCCTTCTCGTTCAGCACACGCCTCCT
>Ga0126337_10000992_pt1 | contig 16246 bp, 8 predicted proteins | sample DipCmetagenome_FD_92527 | JGI IMG/M metagenome (GOLD analysis project Ga0126337, IMG submission 92527) | Coral microbial communities from La Bocana,Puerto Morelos, Mexico - Diploria C A metagenome | ecosystem: Host-associated > Invertebrates > Cnidaria > Coral | place: La Bocana,Puerto Morelos... | reverse complement strand
CCAGGTATCGGCCGAGTATCGGCCGAGTGTCGACAGCCTATCGACCGACTAGCAGCAGACTATCGCCCGACACATGATTCGGTCGACACTCGACCGACTATCGCCTGTTGTTGGTCGAGTGTCCATCATGTATCGGTCGACATGTCGACCGAGCGGCGACCGACATGTCGATCGCGGGTGTCATTAGTACACATGATCCATTTTGTCCACGTTCAAAATTACCTTTAAATTGAAGGAAATCTGAAAATAATACTTCACTAAGATAGAAAAACACCAAAGAGATAATAATAAACCATAAAGGAACAACGATGGTCAAGGATGGAGAAGATTGGCACGGATTACTAACGACGAACTTGAAACATTTAGGCTTGACTTTCCAAGATGCGCAAACCATGTCATAACGGTTGCAGAACGTAAAGTAAAGTGACGAACTGAGCAGCTCCCATTTGGCCTGATACCTCAGTTGGTAGAAGACTGGGGTTCAAGGTTGGCTTGATTACTAGAGGCTACTCGGTAAAAGTGCCCCGCGCTCCTCGAAACTCGAGAAGCAAACGTAACTCGGTCTCGAGAGCGCGAATGAACCCGAACATAACCAGTAAGGTCAAAGGCTCGAATCAAGTCCAGGATGTATTTTCGTTTTTATGTAATTTCGCAGCTGCGTAACTTGCGCACATAACTGCGATGGTCTTTCGTGTACAATTGTTAAAAGACGAGACATTTCACATATTTAATTGCATAAAATGAAGTGTCATAAACCTAATGTTATTCTACCACGAAGTGCTGCCGTCTCAAGTAACAACAGAGGCCCTGCGTTGTATGCGATAATTTAGAGAACTCTTCATCACAGTGCTGAGCACGAGCACAACAAAGAGGTGCAAACCAAATACTAAGAAAACAGACTTCCTATAAATCTCCTTTTCTCATTGTGAACAGCATAATTGGCGTGGTTGAGTTTCCCGAATATAGTTCAGCCACATTGTGATTGTAAAAGTAATCGGTCATTTCCACAAAACGTCGTTGTAAGATGACGAAGGTTACTACGTTTTTCCCCACTAAAATAAAGCAAACATGAAATTCGCTGTAATATAACAATTATTTCATGACCGCACGCTGGATATGAGCTGGTTGTCCAACAAGCGCGAATGGAATACCTATGTATGCTCTACTTTATTCCGCTTTCAACTTTGACGGAATTTTCGCTTCCCCCACAATAAGCTGGTAACTGAGATTGAGTGAACCAATCAGAAGACAAAAAAATTTAATGATACATGATTATCTCATACTTGTAGCGGCGCGTGTAAGGTCTTGATTATAAAAATACATCAGTCAAGATGGAATAACGGCAATATGATACCAAATTGATGTTGAATTTTCAAAGTACAATATGACATTTATTTACCTGTTCATAAGGCCGACACAGTTGTTGACGTACGGACAGTGATGATCAAAGTGTTTCACACACCGATTACATATCCTACAATGCTTTGCACGCAGAGGTCGTACCAGTCTACATGTGTGGCAGAGGTTTTCCAGAGGATTCTGTCCTGTTCTGGCCTGCCATTCTTCATAGAATGGAACCTTAAACGAACCAAACACATTACAAACGACAAGGCAGTCCGAATTTCAGTGTGTGTGCAAATCTAGGCTTCAGAAAAAGAATCTGGAAATGTCTGGGGTTTCATTAAAGGGTCAGACACCGGGCAAACTGACAACCTGTAAGGATGAGTTTGCCTGCCTGGTTTAACCATCCAGAGAAAAGTTTCTTTTTTTACAAAGACGTTCAGTTTAAAAAATTTTGCCTGCCTGTGAAATTCAGTTGCCCTTCTTTTTAGCTTGAGCGGTTTGCTGTCTAGCTTACCACGCACACCTTCTCAGGGGTTCGTCACGCTTTCACTATTTGTTGCCCCATTTCAGAACATGTGATGATACTGTTGAGAATTCTTACTCTCTAATTTTCAAGTTCTCCCGTGTGCGAATAAATAATTTTTACATGGATAACTGAACCATTCTCTGGAGAATATCACGTAGTCAGCCATGGTAAAATAGACCGTCCACGCTATAGGAAGAGAAGCTGAAAAATCGATTCATGTGAGAAATTTTGCTCCTTGGTGCCACTAAGAGTGTTTTAACTTAAGGTGACCACCCGCCGTGTAACCTATTACGGCATTAAACAGGAATAAACATGACAGGAAGTACATTATACCACTTGCTTCAAAATGCGTAGGTCACCCTGTCACTTTCATTTTGAGAGAGATAAACTAGGTTAAATCAAACACAGGAGTCAGTGAAACACTTACTGAACAAAGACTCTTTGCTTTAACGATGAGACACGGAGTTGTCACGTGAACGTACCTGTTTTAGTGCCATGTCATAATCGGGACTATGGCACGGGATAAATCCAGGATCCCTGGAGTTGGAGTAGTACAAAGACACCCACAAAATAATATTTAGGGCTATAAACAAGTAGTGAGTGGAGGGCATGTAACTCCACGTATCTGGAACAACCTGTGAAGAGTCAAATATTTCATTGTTAAAATGAACGCTTTTCCAAGCCTGGGTGACATATCAGGTGAAATGGAGTCTATGTTAGGCCAGTGGCCCATGCAGACAGGCAGGAATATTTCTACTGACCCCCCTGGATGACATGCTAGTTAATCGCAGGGTTACCCCCAGCATTAATTTTGCCGGTGCCAACTTTTCAACCTGGGTGGAGCGTGAAGTTGGGTGAAAGTAAAAGTTCTTCAAACGGACTTTGAGACCTAGAATAAACGCTGATCTTGTAGACCCGGCGTTTATTTGAGGACAGCGCCCGGCCAGTGTTGAACCCAGACCGCTTGAGCTGGAGTCCAAACACCACCTGTTAGGCCATCAGTCGTATACTTCATCTTCACAGCAGTCGAACGCAAAAATTTGTTGCCATTTCTGGTTTCCATACCGCCTCGAATTTGGTAAAAGTTTGAAGCGAAAATTTGCAACACGTTTGGAGAAGGCACTGTAAGACGAGCAGTGGAAAAATGAAATAGCGAGCTGATAAACTAGAAGCATAACAATTATTAAGCCCGATACGTTACACGGCGTACAAAGTTTAACTTTTCAGGGACGGTCTTAACTTTTGGCTCAATACTGGAGAATTTCAGACAATTTGAGACAGTTTTGGCGGGAACAATGGCGGTAACAGCGCGTGCGCAGTGCGTTTAACCTCTGTGAATATACCATCACCACAACAGTGGCAAGCACAGTGTTAGCTAGATTTGCGCAAAATTCATTATAAAAGGTACTTACAAAGAAGAAATACACAGGATAGCCCCAACAAAGCAGGTTTACTAATAAAAATAAGAGTGCTCCTTTAGATCTACCAGGCGGGCCAAATACGATGTCTCTGAAAATATGAAGAATTTAATAAAAAAAAAAGAAGCCCATTATACTTGAATAACACAGCGAAAACAATATTGGAACAATGGATTGAGAATTTGAAACTGGCGCGTGAAGTATAGTGATATCTCAAGAAATGTCTGTCGTTTTCCTTGTTTGCCTGCCAGTATTGTATCTGCTAGTTGTATTATTTTTAGCTTTGTCCTTATTAGAATCAATTCGTGTTGTAAAAAAATATGTTAGTATTGTAAGTAGAGTTAGAATTGTAAGCAGTGTTGGTAGTGTATAGGAAAAAATTGCTTGATTTTTTCCTTTGATGATTTGATTTTGGGAGTTTGTTTTTCTTTTACGTGACTAGCTTAGAAAAGTTAAGTTTGGACAGTTTGAACTATTCCAAAATCAAAAGAACTGGAGAAAGTTTTACTGATAGGGAACAAGAACCAACAACATGCTAGTACAGTGAGTGTAGCTGTATACCAAGTCCACACAAACAAAAAATACAAAAGTGTGAACACATCTATAACGACACAAATTTACCAAGTTATCCTAATTAGTTTATAAGATGCAGAAAGGACACACCTCAAGCGACAGGAGACAAATCGATTGAGTTTGCCTTGTAAATAATACACAACGTCCTTGTGGTCTCGCCCCATGGCCAGTCTTAAAGGAGTCTTGTTATTACTGTCAACAGCATCTAACTCAACATCCTGGAGGAAAAAAACCTGTACATTAGAAGGACACACAAGCTCTTGAAAAATGAACACGTACAACATGCTGTTTCGGTTATGCTGCTGTTCCCAGGCCTTTCATGGCTAGAAACTGCTCGATGTTCGCTTCAAAAAATGTGTTTGCATATAACGGTCCTTGAGACGGAGCAACAGGAACTGTTTTTCTCAAAATATGCTTTCTTTCAAAACACGAAAATACAAATGAATATTTTAATTTAGCATGCAAAGAAAGTCATGCATGAAAGCCCAGGGATAGTAAATTTTAAAGAACCTTTCGCTAGTGAATCATATTCTTCACTTGCCCAACAGGCAAGAAGACACCTTCACTGTTGGGCCAGCGAGAATGACATTTCAGCTTGTACATTATAGTTTATCTGGCCCCCACAGAGATTATGCACAAAAGTGAAGAAAAAGCGAAGAGATATTATACAGTCAGTTTATGCTGTAGTCCATACAGCTTGCCCGGACAGAAAGCCTGAAAATGTCATTTCTAATTTTCTTTGCATTCTGATATTGTCCTTCTGCTAGAGTATGTAGTGGAGTCAAAATCGAATTGTAGCAAATGAAAACTTACAGTAGCATTCGGCTATCCTGAGGCTTACTTACAGCTAGCTACACTGCACGGTCTTTCAAGTACTGGTTTGCTAGTTGTAAGAAAAGCTATCTTACATGATTAGATTTGCTTTATTGGCAGTGTAAAACTCCTACTACAGATTTAAATGCAAATGATTGAGAGATTTAATAAGACTAGTTAAGCCCATTGTACAAATCAAGTTTGGTGACATTTTATGATAAAAACAATGGGGCTTTGTATATGCCATTCGTTAGTCGTTGATTTAAGTTAGCTGTCCATTGTCGAAAGGTTATTTTGGCTGTTGGGACAAGTTTAAGAGGTTGGTAGTTGCTGTTGTGGGGAGGAGGCCGTTGAAGAGAGGTTAAAATAAGAGCGAATGTATGGACTGTTTGCTGGGACCAAAAAAATGGCCATTGTAGAGAGGTGGCTGTCATAGAGACACGACTGTGGAGATCCGAAGATACACTGTATCATGCATCAGTAGCTAGCAAAGCTGCTGCTACTGAAGCTTTATACAGCCCACAATCTTGAAATTATCCAGTTATATGACTTGTTCCTACAACCTGGTTAAAATCATTTCAGTCAAAATCTTGCCAGACATTTTTTTCCAATAGAATTTGGTCATCACTGATATCAAGAACATTTCTTCAATCTTGTCACCTGGCGGCTTGAAGATTCATGATCTTCACTATTTTGCCACACAAGGAGAGGGAGGGCTTTCTATATTACCCATAGTTTAAAAAATAAGATGGTACATACAGTCTTTAGATACAGAGGGTGAAGCTGATGCAAATACTCAATGCCTACCATGTCTACAATGTGTTCAACTGTGACTAGGTCTCCACTGAGGCAGGCCAGATGAAGAGGAGTCTGAAATGGCAAACTTTTCTGTCAATTTAATTTTATAGTAGATTCAATACAAGTAGATATTGTATCCAGTTAGACCCTGCTAATATGAATGTGGTTACTTTGAATTTCTTTGTATTTTTACAGATATGTCCAGGATTGAATGCTAATGAGATTCAAATTCTTTATGATAACCATCATAAGGTGTCCTCATTGGTGAAAAGACACCAAAACACATACAATTATGTCAAATATGAAGTAATATGAAAATGTCAGATAACGCTGCTAAACATGAAGTACTTTTTAAACAATACTTGCATTCAATCCCGGACATAAGTGAAATTTTGGGTGAGTGACTCTCAAATCTACTTGCCCAGTGTAATTTTTGCACCCCAAGAGGAATACCTCCCGCCAAAAAATGATTCATGAATCATGCATTTTTTTAGGCCCAGCTTGCCATTTTGTGTTGAACTTTCTTGTTCCGGTCCAATTCTAAGGCATTTAGTAATACAAGATCGAACCTTAAAATTAATGTTTTGACATCATTCTTCTCATCAGCTCAGTTTTGAAAATCCTTGGAAAATGTTCTCCATTTACATAGTTTTAACTGAAAAACAGCTAAAGTAACTGCTGACACTACGGTATTTAATATGTATATTGATAGAATCAAGACCACTTGAAGTAAACAACATGTGGAAGGCTGACAATTTTTCCTTCAATTTTCAAAGAACTTTCCAATGAAAGATTAATGCTGGCTCAACTAGTAACCAGCAGTATTCCTTCATGGACATGCGACAGTAATGTAAATTATAACTGGAGGAAGCTGTATTTCATTTTGTCAATTTACCAAACATTATATGTTCTGTACTATTGGCAAATTATTTGGGCACCTTGAAAGATAACTAAAGGTAAAAAAGCACTGGTAAGGTTTTGTGGTTAGAGATATTCTTGGCAATTGAAAATAGAAAATAAAACGGAGTGTTATCAATATTCAAATTTGAATCATTTCCCAAAAATGAAAATTGAACTGTTATAATTGTCAATTTGACATTAATTTTGCAGTTGTGTATGCAGTCTTCTTGGTTTCTTTCAAACCTTTCAAGCTTCTTAATTCATGAAACCATAAATGCCCTCTGTTTAGTGTTCTCAGGAATTTAGTTATTCATGTGTTCTTAAATGTTCTTCCAAAACTTTGGAGAAATGAGGAAACATTGCATCAAGCCACTGCACACTAATGGCCAATAGTGTTCTGTGGCTCAGGCAATCAGATTACAGTATTTGAATAAGTATACTTACACTGTAGTAGAATTCTACTAATACACAATAGAACCACAGATTGAACTACAAGTATGAACTGTTGGCAAAATGTCATGGTATGAGTAAAGATATTTTGCATCTTGACAATTTAAATAAGCAAGTGATTTTCTCTTTTTCTCACAATGTTTCTTACACAAAAAAATTAATAAACATTTTCTCTAGAAGTAGTGTCCACACTATTGAGTTTCTATTGAGTTACTGAAACCTTCAAAGGGTTTGGGAGAACTCAAAAAGGGAAAGAAATACTTCTACCCATATTTCTAGAACTCACTAGAAACAGGAAAAATGTTATTTATCTTCTAAATCCAATGGAAGAATGCAACAGTATAGAACTTAACTATACCTGACCAAACCTGTCTTTCTGCTTTGGATCAAAACCAGAATACAGCAGTAATTGCACTACTTCACTATGACCTGCAAATACAAATGGAAGGATTTTTAGTCAATATTTTTTGTCAATGTCAAATTTGCTTTTAGATGCTTTGGCAAATTTTCAATGACTGTTATAACACTTGACTTTAAATCAAATCAATCTTTTCCCTGTATTACTAACAATACATGGTAAAGGCAAAGCTTAAGTCTGTGATGGGACAAGTGTCTCATGTTGCTGAAGTTTATGGTGGTTTCTTGGTTTTCATAACGACTAGGAATGTTATTACTACTTCCTCCCCCAGCATTAAATTACTCATTTCTAAACCCACTGGGTGAAGAGAGGCACTGCAAGAACTAGGTGTCTGGTCCAAGAACACAACACAATGAGCCCAGCCAGGTGAATCCAGCAAGACTGCTAGACCTGTGTACTATGTAAGTAAATACTACACATAAATTATCACCATACCTCTCTCTTACTTGCATAGTACGTAGAAATAAAGGAAGTCTTAACCGTATTATGCTTTTCTGTAATTATTATCAATAAAACTTAAACAGTTGGTCAATAGTAAGGCGTGAATTTAGGCCCTACTATTGACCAACTTAGGATTTAGAGTGACTACAGTGGTTACCACAGATTGTTAAGGACCTTTTCACCGGCTGAAATTTCAGAAGTATATACAAGAAAAGCCAGCTGTGCTTATCAATGAACCAGTTTATACGTAGATATTTTTTCGCTGCAATATCCCTGTATTTTCATTTATTTACATATATTTACTACCTTTAAAACATGCCCAGTGTAGAGCTGAATCCCCTTCATGATCTGTGAGGAATGTCTTAGCACCCTTGCCTATAAGGTATCCAGCCAGCATTGCTTTTCCATACTGTGCAGTAATAATTAAAGGAGTACAACCCTTGTTGTCTGTACAGTCTATAGAGGCTCCATTTTGAATAAGAAGATCCACGCATAAAATGTGACCATTAACACACGCCCAGTGGATAGGATAAGGTCCATAATCAGATCGACTTTGTTCATTTGTTTCAACTCCACAGTTTATAAAGAACTTTATCACATCGCTGTAGCCTCCTAAGGCTGCCCAGTGCAAAGGAGTGTGTCCATGACTGTCATAGGTTCTGAGGATTTTCACACCATGCTGGCCAACAAGTTCCCTGCACATTTTGGTATCACTATACAAGTCCAAAGAAAATATTATATATAATAAGTCAAACTATTTGCACATTTTGATTGGTTCTTACTTATTAACTACTAGAAGACAGATGTATAGATTATATCCTTAATACTTTTTTGTTCCTCTTTCATATATAAATTCCATGATGCCATGTACCTGTTCCGTAATAGATCACAGAAGACATGAAGATGTTGTAAGAATTAAACTTCTGTGACACAAGTCCCTAATGCCTCATGTGCCACTTTTTTGTTCTTATTACATTTTGATATGACTGAACAGATGCATGAAAACATTGAATCTACTTGTTATTGTTTAAGAAATAGAAAACATACCGTGTTTCTATCAAGTTACAGAAACACAAGTGAAAGTTTAGGGGAACGAGAAATGCTGTGGGAACACAAGCTGCAAGAGAGTGATTCTACAGCTTTTTTGAGTTCTCCCTAACTTTCACAAGTGTTTCTTTAACTTGATAGAAACAGGGAGAACATGTTTTCTTTTAGAAAATGATGCGATGCAGAAAACAAAATCCACTTGTTTACTTTGATCGTCAGAATGTAAATTCTCTTTGCTCGCACCATCATTACCTCAACAGCTAGTGCTAGTTCTGTGTTTCTATCAAGTTATAGAAACACGGTTTTATACCCGCTTTCAGTGTTACGTGCATAGCGGATATCTTTCGCCATCCATCTTTCGACATGCTTAACAAACAAGACGGATCGAAATCCACCAATCACAGCCCACTGACATAAACTTTTAAACTTGTGGCTCATTTGCATATACGTGACATGAAAAAAACATCGGCATGCATCGGTTGTGATTGGCTCATTTTAATCAGCATGTCGAAAGATGATGTCAAAAGATGATTGTCGAATGATGTCGAAAGATAGGCGCTATGCACGTAACACTGAAAGCGGGTGTAAACCAATCAGCGCGCATACTTGCTAAATGGGTTATTTTCTAAATAACACTAACACTAGTTGTCAAGGTTCATGAACGAAACTTGTGTGTTACAATCAGGAATACTGTTCACTATGAATGCAGCATTAATGCATTCTGTATGTAAAATTACTCTATAGATGTAGAATTATATAAAATGCATCCATTCCCCACAGCTTTATAGTATCTTTTCAAATACCACTAGTGTGGGGAAAGCCTGCAATGTTTGGAGACAAACATACATGCACAATTAAAAATATTAGAGATTTCCTATCCAAAAATGTACAGATCTGAAATCACTGACTCAATCAAAAACTGACATAATCCACTGCCTCAAATAGTTGCAATCTGATTGACTGCTGTACACGGTCTCTCAGGCAACCATGCTCTGTGGGGTCTTGTACAGGGTTTTGCAGGGTTTACGTGTTTTGCTTGCCGACTGTGTGCAAACATGCAGTTTGTCTTGTGTGTCATTCATGCCTGTTGAGTGCTTTTGCTCCCTCACCTCCCTTCTACCCTTCCTTTTTATGCAGCAGCAAGTGTATGGGGTGGTAAGCATCTCCATTGGGAGGGGGCAGATGATGTCTCTATTTTCATTGTTACACTACTACTACTGGTACGTTTTGTACAAGAAATGCAATGTTGAGTACTCAACATTGTTTCAAAGCCTGTGTCACAATCACAGTGCATGCTGCATGACCAAAAGTTTACAATGGTATGTGTGGGGGGAGCAACAAAATAGGGAGGAGGGAGAAGTGGCTGAAAGAAAGTTGATGAGAGAAAAGAAAAGAAAATGTTGGGAGTGTGTAGAACTAGACGGACCTGGATGGGGAAATAATTTTAAGGAATATCTAAAGTAGAGAGGAGTGAAAAATTGGATCAGAGAGTAGGGAGAAGGGAGACTTACCTGTTTCTCACCTTCTATACGTAAGTTAGAATAGCAGGTGTTTGAGAGTCAAGAAAATTGAATATTTAATATCTGACTTGGTTATAATATTCGCATACTTTTAAAAAATTCACTTTAAAATGCAGTTACAACATCTCAATCTATGATTTCCAGGTATTAGGTACTCAGTATGCAAGATAAGAATATGATAAATCCAACAATCGAGACTGTACATTTAAAAGCTTTCTGCAAACAATCGAATCGAGATCTGAACAGTGTAGCTCAACTTACATTAAAGGTACCTGCTGTACAGTCCGCGACATTGTTGTAGACGAAGAATGGTTTGCTCCCTAACTTATGTGTTTTAACCTGTTCAAATTAGCACCTCATTAAAAATACGGAGAGTTTCTGAGGCCCCAAAGGTAAGCTTATTTTGACTCTACGAGAAAACGTTAATTAGTTTCATGCGAGCAGTCAAAAAGACACTTTAAAAGTCACATTTTCTAAGTCAGTGTTATTTTGAGGAACCCTAAGTTCGCCAACTGCTTCTCTCACACCTACCCACATTGTGCAGCCTCAAAGATGTCTATCTCCTTGCATTTATCGTGGTTTAATTCTTTCGATTCTTTCGTATCGCCGGCCATCTTGAATTATGGCACGAGGATGAACTACGAAAACAAAATCTTCGGACATCTTCGGAAATATTTCGTGCCTTTCCGAGTTTGTGATTCACGTGATTTTGAAGTAAGTGGAAACATGGTGGAACAGCGTGATGTGGTTCATCTGAACCGCCTGAAATGTTTCAACGATGCGGTGTTTGCCATAGTCTCGACAATTTTGATCCTCCCAATTCGGAGACTGGAGGTAAACTCTACTAACAGCCTTCAAGATGAGCTCAACGATCGACTGGTTCAGCTTGTGGTGTACTTCATGTCTTTCCTTGTTATTTGCTCCGTCTGGAGATCTCACGTGCATAGATTTAAGATTCTTGCACACATAGACGATGTGCTGGTTTGGTTGAACCTTATTTCGCTCCTGTTCACCTCGTTTTTACCGTTCGCTTGTGCACTGGAGGGAAAATATCCAGAGAAATACCTTCCTCTGGTGTTAATTTGTTTCGACTTGTTTATCGTTGAACTTCTCGAGGTAGCTATCATCTTGTATTCGTTTCATCGAGATTATCTCCTCATAGAGGAGCTGCAGGAGCTGCCTAAAGAGCAACAGAGAGAACGAAGAGACTATATGCTGGCGAAAAAACTACTTAATCCATTGCTGTATATCCTGGCGGCATCAGTAAGTCACGCGAGTCCAACCACTTCCTGGGTTCTGCTCTCCATTGTTATCATCACTCCGTGCATTCATCGTTTTATTGGCTTTCTCTTTCGAAAGTGCAAGGCGATTCGTGTCGCTGGAGCTGATTTTGACCTGATGTTTGGCAATTACATCGACACGGAGAGAGTAGAATGTTTCAGTGATGGCGTGTTCTCCATAGTCGCAACTCTGCTTGTGTTAGACATAACAACCGAGAACTTTCCAAGCGATTCAGGTGTCGAGAAAAATGGGATTGATAAAACTGTTCTGAAAATGTGGCCCAAGTTCCTAGTATACGCTGCAAACTTCATCGTCATTGCATTACTGTGGTTCATTCACCATTCGCTCTTTCACTGCATCAAAACAATGAATCAACTAATGCTGGTATTCAACAACATTTCTTTGGCTTTCATTGGTTTCTTCCCTTTTCTCATTGCCATTTTAAACAGATATGCTGATGACCCAAACAACGTCAGTGACAGCACAAAGCTCGCCGTCCAGTGTGGCTCCGTGGCTATAGCCATGGCGGGTTTGTCTCAAGCTGGCATTTTCGTTGTTGCACTGTGGAAAGGCCCCAGCCATCTTGAAACCAAGGTTCACCCATCTGTTTCCAAAACCAGTCACTGCTACTTGGCTCTGAAACTCACTGTTATACCTCTAATGAGCCTTGTGGCGTATTACACCACTCTGAGCCACAGTAACTGGGCAGTATATATAACCTATCATGCTGCTGTCTTTGTGACCCCATTTTTGTTTCTAGCGCTTAAGCTAAGTTTTGGCCGAAGAGAGGTTGGTGTGATGAGGCACGACATTGCTATTGACCCAGATGTAGAGACTTGGATCCCTCCACCACATAGGAGCAGATTAAGGATACAAAAGAAGGGTGTAGGAGACAGTAGTTTATCAGATTCGTTAGCAGTTTAATGAAGTTGTTGCATTAGGCATTATGAAGTGTTTTATAAAACTACAGCAACTGGAAAGCCCTACTGGAAAAAAAACCTCATTTAATTCGCCTTGAGCAGTGCAACTTTATTGTGGTAAGCTTATAAAAGTACATTTCACACAAAGCCCCCCAGAAAAATACTTGCTCCTTACCCCCAACCCTTATCCAACCCCCTTCATCATAGCCTCAATTCTCACTTGGTGCCTTGTGGCAATACTGGTTAAGTGAACTGTGCTTATAAAAAATTGTTATGACAATACAGTAGAGAGTGTAACTACCAGTAGCTAGTTTGACCCAAGATTTTGGCATACACTCTTTAAAAATTCATGTCTTCTCTGATATCTAAATGATTCCCAGCACTGTCTCTGGATACCAAGTGAGCACTCTGCTGCAGATTAAAATCAAATAAGCCTACTGCCTTGTACACAGTCCGCCACTGAACTTCAAAGTCAATGTTTTATTTATACTTTTGTATTATTTTAAACAATTTGTAGAATATTTTTATATTTTTTTTTGTTGAAATGGGGAATCTTTATGCAAACCAAAACTGAACATTTTAAGGACAATAATTATTTGAACCAAATATGATTAAGTTTTAGCTCATTTATTTAAACATAGTACAGAACTTGCTCTTAATCTTTTAAATTTAAAAAACAAAGACATGGAAAGAATTAGAAGTTCAGATTAAACATGGGGTGGCAAATGGATTTAGTTCCTGGTACAACGGAACCTCAATTTAACATTGCTTTATGTAACAAAGTCCTCAATATAACAAACAAAATTCCTCACGCCAGTAATAGTAAAATTATATGCGGAAAAGAACCTTGTTACCATGAAACCTTGTTATAGCAACCATATTTTGCCAGTTCCTTGGCCCTTTGTTATATTGAGGTTCCACTGTAATCTTGTAATGTAAATTGACCTGAACCCTTGGGAAGAGGGGTTCTTCAGAACAATTTCTTTTTTTCCACTGTGAGGCTTCACTCTGCGGTCCAACCTCTTACCTTTTTTTATACCAATTTTACAAAGAAGCTACCCCTTTTGAGTACCTTTTATTGAAAAAAGGTTCCCCTTTTACATATCTAGTTAAGGACACTGCGTCCTTTTCTAAACCTTTCGAATGAAGTTAGTGAATGATATACATGTAACAAGAGGACATCAAGCATTTCAGAAGAGATGTTAACCAAAACAAAAGTATTATTTGTTCAGTTCCTGGTGGGGGGGAATTTGATTTCCGATTCCCGATTTCCCTGCCCTTTTCCCTGCCCTGTGAAATACCTACCCTGTTTCAATATGTGTACACCTGAACACTGAGAATGATACCTCATTTGGGAAGTGCCTCCTCTTTCACTGTTTTGCACAGGAGTGGTGATAGATTTTTGAAATATGGATGTTCCAGTTTTACAAGTTATTTCCGGCAGCATGTGGTTATGAGTCATATGATTTCCATTGGTTAACAAACCTTCAGTGTCAATCAAAGTGGTTCATGTATATGCACATTTTTTCGACACAGCTTCCTTTAAATACTGCATATACAAAAAACCTCAATTGTAGAGTCTGTTTTGCTTAGAAGTCTACTAGTTAGTTAGAATGAAAAGTAAACATTTTTTTCACTTCATTTACAAAATCATCAAAATTCATTACAACAAATAACCTTTGAGAGTTTAACTTTCTTTAAAGAAAGTGAAGTTAATTGGAAAAGTTTCATTAGGTATATATTTTTGTTTAAAAGTGATAGTCATGTTATTTAAAAATTAGATATATTTGTTATATCAGGTAAAATTTTTCAATTGTAATTTTCAGAATAAATGTGTTTTAATAATGTTTGTTGGGTGTGTTCATTAATTTGCACTTATCTGTTGATAATAATTTGAAAGGTTCTTTGGTCATTAGTATGCTATGCAGATTTAATGTATATGGTACATGAGAAACGTATTTGGACTTCTTTACCAAGGTTAACTTGATCTTGAACCCAGTTCCTCAATGGCCAAGGGTCAAACAGAGGGAGATCTGGGTACAACGTTAGGTGAGGGTTAGTTAAACAAACTTCTGGCACTTTTCAGGTACCTTTTCCTCTCAGTTTGTTTTCTCTTTTCTCTTTTTTTTTCAGAGAACCTGGTTGAGTGTATTTGTTACTGAAATTATAGGACAACATGTAATTTGCTACTAAATGCAGCCCATTGTTTGTATCTTATTTTAAATCCCAGGACCTTTCAGGCATGGACACAAGATTACAGGTGCATCCAAGTCCTTAGAATTGATATTTCACTTGCAGTTTTCGAACTATCCAAGACTGCTGATTAAAAAGAGTAAAGACTCATCTGTGCAGTGTTAGTCACAGGTTATTTCCAAGTACCTTGCACCTCTGTGTGTCAAAATGAGTCCTCGTGCAAAACCTTAATGTTTGGTCAGTTTAATTTGCATGAAAATAAACCAGAGCATTTTCATATGAATGGTCTTGCACAAAGACTCGTTTTGACACTGATCGATGCAAAATCCAACTTGGAAATGGCATATTACTTTTTTTTCGCGATTACCTGCACACCAATGAAAGAAAAAAAATCAATCCAGTGCATTTAAGGTAAAAATTATGATTACAATATAGCTATGACTAAATTCATGAAATTTCTGTCAATAATATATACCAAATCATTCATATGCACTCTGATTTTTTAACTCCAAAAGACCTTCACATCACTCTAAGCAATGAAAAAAGATAAGAGAGAGAGAGGCAGATGAACTAATCAGGAGCAGTCTTGTAGGCACTGATAAAGGCCTGGGGGTGGGGGGGGAAGGTACTCCCAGAAAAATTAGGTATGGGTGTGCGGCCCTCTTACCAAAACCCTTACCCTATTTAAGACCAAAATTTGTGATTTTCCCTACCCTATTTATGACCTGACCAAAAATTTGATAATTTAGTTATATCAACTAAGTTTAAAATGTAAATTGGCCACCGTAACAAGTTATAAAGCTGACGTTTCGAGCGTTAGCCCTTCCAAATTACCTTGTTACCTCCACCGACGCAGCACCACAGTTTCTTTAGAAACTTTCACCCTATATTCAAAAAATTGATACCCTTTTTATGATCTGACTCTAACATTATAAGGGGAACGGCTTTGGTTGCTGGCTTTATCTAGCCTGGGTAGTAGGCTTTAAATGGAGTAGAGGATGGCAAAGTGTGGATGGGAGAAGGAAGGCATGATGAAGAAGTAGCTTCTTCTAAAAAAAACCGAAATGAAGAATACAGTGCAAAAATCGATACCCTATAAATGACCAAAATGGCGGCAAAATGGCTAAAATTGATACCCAATTTATGACCGAAAAAACCATACCCTCTGGGGCTGCACATACCTATATAGCCCATATAAGGGAGTAACCCCCCCCCCCCCTGCAGGGGATAAAGGTTTTGGTGCTGCACACAATGCAGGGCTTTCCTGAGGAATGTTAACTATTATGTTGGTATTGACAGGCAACTGTTTACATGACTTTTTGCACTTGCAGGTACCAGTTTGAAGAAGAGTTTTAAAGATGGTGGAAAAAAGTTTTAATATCCTCACATCAAGGGCAAATCAATTAAAAACATTTTACTTCATCAGTCAAACTTTCAACTTTATTTTATAAGAAAATAAATTTATTTGTAAGAAATAAAATGCAAACTGCGGTGATAAACATGGTAGTAAAACGCATGTTAAACAATGTTCATTTACTTGACGTTTCGTATGTTACAACATACATCTTCAGAAGTGACCGTTAACTAGATTACAATTGAAATTT
>Ga0126337_10000991_pt1 | contig 16253 bp, 8 predicted proteins | sample DipCmetagenome_FD_92527 | JGI IMG/M metagenome (GOLD analysis project Ga0126337, IMG submission 92527) | Coral microbial communities from La Bocana,Puerto Morelos, Mexico - Diploria C A metagenome | ecosystem: Host-associated > Invertebrates > Cnidaria > Coral | place: La Bocana,Puerto Morelos... | reverse complement strand
TGCCAGTGGATGAAAATACACATTTTTGCGCGTTTACATTGGGAAGAATGAAGCCAGAAACGCGCGCGGACGAGGGGTCGGAGCGTTGTTGTTGTTGTTGTTGTTGTTGTTGTTGTTGTTGTTTTTGATGATGTTGGATGTTGGTTGTTGGTTGTGGTTGCTGGTTGTTTGTTGGTTGTTGATGTTGATGTTAATGTGTGTTTGAGAGCAACACTGCGTGACAATGTTTAAACTACTACATGTGTGTATGCACGTTTATGCTTATTAAATGGAGGGTTACCACCTTGCTACACTATTTCTCATTCGCACTCTCTAGATTGGTGAATCATGCGGTTTTGTTGACCTTTTGCATGTCCTGTCGCTCCTGCGAGTCTAAGATGTAACTGATTACTGTAATTATTATTTTAGGTAAACGTAGTATATTAAAACTTGGTTTGTACAGCTATGATTGTAGTAACTATAGATCATAGTCCTTAAGTCTTCCCATTTCAGGGTGATTCCTTTCACCAAATCAACCCCCAAAGTTTTCCTTTTCAGGAAATTGATCTTCTAGGAATTTTTCAACAGGATAATAAGGCTTATAACTGTCACATTGTTAGGACCGAGAATCCCCACATGTTTTTGTAGAGGAACCACCCTGTATTCATTGTCAGAAGTGATCGATCTTATTTTGAGAGCCGTGTAAAGTCCAGGAGACATGTTTTCTACAAGTGAGTCGTGAAATCAAGGTGCAAAACCGTCCAAAAATCGATGGGGACTTTTTTTGCAGATGGGCTTAGCTTGGAATTTGATGCAGACTGTTGAGTTTTTGTTCGTAGTGTCTTGTTCTTTTGTTGTTGTGAGACATTGGATGCCTCTTGTATCCTTTTTGAAGATTTGAATATCACATCCACCAGAAGATTCTGAAGCTCTTCCTAATCAGAGTCAGACGCAAAGGCTGCATTGAAATCTCGGAAACGCTCCAGAATTAAGCACACAAACTGGCATACAAGGTGGGCCCCGAATCCAGTTATAAATGGGATTACACTCTGGTAAACTAACATAGCAATGGGAAATCCACCATTTGAAGATGTATCTCCTAGTAAAAATGGTGGTTTTCGATTGCTATGTTAGTTTACCAGAGGGTAGAACTTATAATCCCTAGAAGTAGGGTTATAACCCCAACTACCCATTCACAAGGCCAATTCATAGGGGCTATAACTCCACGCACAACTGGATTCGGGGCCCACCTGGACCATATACTAAGAAACTAGGAGAATTTTTCCTCTCAGAATGCCAGTGACCACCAGGACTATTCTATATTGTGGGCAGGGGCTTCCACCAAGCCACACAGGAAGATTGGCAGCAGCAACAATGAAATTGATAACGAGCTCAGATCAGCTTGCCCCAAATGCAACTTTGATAAGGAGAAGCAGGGAACAGGGACATTCAGATTGTTGAAGGATTTGTTTTGTTAAATTGCCCAAACGGAAGCTGTCATGTTTAAATATCACGTAGAGTTGTCCTCCCAATAATCTGGGGGTTGTTTGAGTTCTTTACGCTTGCTTAGTATTTGTCTTAACAGTAGCTATCATGGCCGTCTATGATCGCAAGTGAATGAAGATGGAGGTGACACAGGTAGCACCTTGGCGGTTCAGACATATGTAAACACATGACAGGGAAGCATCTATACATTTTTCACTGGCTTTTTGTGAGTCAAATATTAGGTCAAGGGTGATTCCGGGGGCCCCGAATAATGGGACCCCCTTATGGGAAGCTTTCCATATCTTCCCATACTATTCCCATGTCTTTAGGGATTCTTATCGGAGTGGTATGGGAATAGTATGCGAAAGGGGTCCCAGTCCCAGGATTGGGGGTCCCTGAAAATCCCACTGATTTTTTCAAATGAGCACTATAAGAAACCTGGATGTTTGGGTTTCACAGAGCATGAAATTTGAACCTTTTTCTTTTACACGATGGGTGCTCTAATGCATAAAATAGGAATGGGTTCAACTTTGCCAAACAAAACCACAACATTGCTTCACTCCAAAGTTGTGTTTTTTTTGTGGTCGAGTTGCTTGGTTTCCTGCGCCGGTGCCCTGTTCAAGATTATATATATATATAGTTCTGTTTAGTGTGAAGCCGAGGAGTGCGACTTTATAACGACTCGGAACTCGAGTTTGGCAAAAGCAATAGAGATTTGGAGCCCCATACATACATAGATGTATGTGTATGTATATATATATATATATCTGGTTGGTGGTTTCAAATATTTTCTATTTTCATCCCTACTTGGGGAGGATTTCCAATTTGACTAATATTTTTTCAGATGGGTTGAAACCATATGTTATAATCATATAGTGGGCAAAGTGTATTTCATACAGTTTCTTTATTTTGATATCAATTCATCAAGTTACCTTCAGCATTGACAGGGACCTGTGCGGTTGCACCATCGTGCAGTTTCACAACCTTGGGGTGAACATCAGTTGCCTCATTTGCATGGCATTTCTTTGCAAGTGAATTTGCGAGGTTTAGATAGCCATGAGATATCGCGCCTTGTAATTGTTTTAAGTTGATTTCTAAAGATATTTAAAGGCGACATCTAGCAAGTACACAAGTACACAAGTACACACCGTGTTTGAGTTTGGAAAATTATTTTCTCAATCACAACAGCGGAGAAACTCGCCATGGCAAAAGACTTCGAGAGTGCGAAGGTGGAGTGAGGGAAAACCAAGCAAAGAGTGAGTTTGCCAAAAGCATGTCATTCTTTCAATAGAGGTGAGCCTTGAAAAAAACATGTTTCAACTCAATCACTTTGGAACTTTGTTATTGTTTTGTTTAATTGATATAGGCTTACTTTTGAAACTTCATATGAAGTAACATGCACATTTATTGTGAAGTATCGTGAGTTTGCCGTCACCCCTTTTTAAGTCATCTTGTCATGAGATACCTCTTGTCATTTTGTTTTTTTTCCTTGCCGAGATTTGAACTGCCAATGTTGTAGGGGTTTAATCGAGGGCCTTTAAATTCAATCCACCATTCCACGTGAATTTTTGAGTCCAACAAATGTCACTGGCTTTTCTCAGATTAGTGCATTTCTCGAGCAAAGTGGGTAATGAGAGTAAAAAAAACTTTTTCCCTGTAGGAAACCAATGAGTTTTTCATTGCCCTTAATTTTCCATACACACCCATATATATGGCAAACGCCAATTTTCTGATTTGACAATCAATTTGAATGGTGATGAAATCGATTCCCAGTTGACGTGATTGTCTTGATATCAACAGAGAATCAACTCTGAAACACCAACGTAGAAAAGGATTTTGTTTGGCAAGTTCTTTGCTGCAGTTGAAAGAACGCAGCAGATTTTGGAGCAATAACTGACTTGGGTGTTTCCAAAAATAGGGGTACCCCAAAATGGATGGTTTATGATGGAAAACCCTATTAAAATGGATGATTTGGGGGTACCATTATTTTTGGAAACACCAACTTCCTTAAGATTTGTTTGGAGTGATTTTTTTTATGGAATGAAGTGGTGCCCTGGATGTGGCAGCTCCCAAAACATCCACACCGGAAGATTAACATGGAACCTAAAAATCACCCAATTGAAAAGGGGAATCATTTTCCAAACCATCATTTTCAGGTTCCTTGTTTATCTTCCAGGGTTTATTCCTCCAAATCAGTAGAGAATGATCCTTCTTTGATTGTTACGTATGATTGTTCAATGCAGCGTTTGTCAGCTAGTGGTATTTTGTATTCGGATTTTTATGGGAACATTCGTTGAATGGTTTGAATGACTCAAGCTGGAATTTTGACCCCAAAAATTGACCTCCAAATGGTTTGCGTACTGAGATGATGGGAAAAAACATTCAACAAAAACAAGTTCTTTGACACCTTTGAAGTGGTTTTTTGTAAATTGAATGCCTTAAAGGAAGGACGTTTTTTTTACATGACATTCACCAATGTATTCAGGTTTCACTTCAAGTTGTTTTCTTCCTGTTCATTTGTATTCTCAAAGATAAACATGCTCTAAACTGTTCATGCCTTATTTGCATATGATATATATGTATACATTATATAGACCTGTATATCAAAATCAATGTCAGATGCTTTCCTCGAAGTTGCTTTCCTTTCATTTCCACTTCCCATGTATTCAGGGCATTGAAAGGTTGTTTTTTTGCTTCAGAATTCAACGTCGGCCCCTGACGATTCAGGCTTGTTTAAACCACGCAAAGCATTACGAGGCGGGCTCAGCATCCAATGGCAGGGCGGTTGTTTCACTAGTCACTCCGTCACTCCTGACATGTGTTTTGTTTGGAAACAGAAAGGGGATGGTTCAATATAGGCAAATCTCCCAAGATGGCCCCAAGTTTCAGGAATTTGGGTGCAAATGAAATATGATCAATTTAAGTCTCAGTTATTCAGCTTTCTTTTCTCAAAAAGACTGCAATGTTACAAGTGAACAACTACCCCTTTCTTTAGTTACATATCTTGCACTAAGCAGTACCGTACTGAAATTCTTCCTAGCAGGACCATGATTCAACTCATGGTAAACTGGTGGTTTGAGTTGGTGTTTTGCATTCCTGGAATCTGTTCTTTTGAAAGGGATTGTTACTTAGGGATAGTTGGGGGCACCAGATTCAAAATCATGAAGATACTAAAACCGAAATCCATTTTCGCCACTTAGTTGAATGATACTATTCATGGTTCAGAAATCTGCGGAAAAATTACGCTCACATGCATCCCAAACCCCTGGTAATTAGTGGGATTTCAACTACATTTCCCTCAACTGGTGATTCACCCGGAGTTCTTCCACCATTACCCCCCCAAAGTTTAACATAGCCCCCCCCTGAAAAATGATGGTTGGAAGACTAATCACTTTCCTATTTGAAAGGGGGTAACTATTCAGGGGTGAGCTGTTAAACTTCGGGAGGGTGGGATCATGATTTTTTATAGCAGGTTGATTTCATGCTTAAGCCGCCCAAAGCACAGACCAAATCAAAATCCCAAAAGCTAGGTTGACACAAAAAAACTTCCAAAAACTTGGTGATTTCACCCGGATTTCTTGAAAACCACTAACCCCCCGCCGAAGTTTAACATAGCCCCCCATTTCAAGTTCTTCCAAGCATGGAGGGTGGTAACCCCCCTGATGCGTTGGAACCACCAGCCAATAGCGTTCGATTCCGGTGAGGCCCTGGGAGATCATCACCAGGCTATGGTTCTCTTTGGTCGAGGTGAATGCTTGGCAGGCGGTAAAAAACAACAACAAACGATGTAAATGAAGGGTGGAAACAAACAAACAGGGTAAACTGGGATGTAAAAAACCTGGTAAATAATCTATGAGGTAAACTACCTACAGTATCAATTGGTGCATTAGCAAGATAAAAATTGGTGCATTAGCAAGATAAAAGCACATTCATTCACTAGGGGGTGGTTGATTCAAATGTTTCTTATGTTCACCATGATCCCTGGGGAAGATGAACCCATTTTGACGAGCAAATTTTCGAAGGGCTTGGTTACCCACTAACTGGCAAGGTAAATCACCAGAAATTTAACAGCTCGCACCTGAAAATGGATGGTTGGAATACTAGGTTTCATTTTGGGATGGCCTTTCTTAGGTGCTATGTTAATTCAGGGAGGGTACACCCCAGAAATTAACATAGATACCAATAATGGCCATACTTTAAAAGGATGTCACCTTTTGCAAGGCCCATCATTTTGGGTATCCATGTTAGTTTTCGGGGGTGTGGCCTTAAGTCATAAGTACATTTATCCTTCATCTAGGTGGTGGTTTCAATGATTTTTTTTATGTTTACACTCCAAATTGGAAGTGATCCTATTTGATTAGAAAAAATAGCCATACGTTAATAGGAGATACATCTTTAAAAGGTTGGAATTTTCGATTGTCATTTGCTAGTTTTTTGGGGTGTAGCCAAGCAAAATGACACCCTTCATCCTTCATTACCGAGCAGATCAAAAAAATAAGAAAGGAAAACAACCGTGGCAAACTCACTTTATTGTATTTCCCAAGGCATGTTGTTACAAAATCGTACCAAGCTACTTTATGATGCTTCAACAAGTGTTCTTTTGTTGGATTTGTTGGAAATGGACCCAATTAATGAAAGTTTCTGACCACGCGTTCATCGCTAATGATTTTTTATTTGCTAATTTGGTGATGATATGTCTTGATTAGTCAGAGTGACCATATAGTTACCTTACTGCATATGATGGCTTAGATACTTTATATATTCATACATATCATATCATTCTATTTACTGTACAGTTCAAACATTGATTTTATTTCAGTGAAGGAATTAGAATAAGTTGACCTAGTCTACCTCTTTGCAGGTTAGCGTGTAGTATGCTTCTGGCCCCATACTGCACTACTTACGCAGGGGTTAGTTGGTGGTTCAGGCTCGTGGAAGAGATTGTCTCTTAGAGCTGTACAGCACCAACCCAGACCATCAAGTAGCCATGTAACGGTGGGCTGATATAGAGTGAAAAATTCAGCGCCATGGTCGATCATTTCCAGTTCTAAATCTCCAATTACCTATAGGATTATATTCCCATGATGAATGGATGCACTGTTAACAGGTCGTACCGGGATGACTATCCCGTCTCTTTCTGGACTTTCGACCCAAGTTCTCTAATCTTCTCAGTTCAAGTACTTCAGCCAGCATTCTCATCACTATCTACTACTAACATATACTGTGGATACAGGATACACGTTAATTTTCTTGATTACATAACGGTACTGTTGATGGAAGAAATCCAGCACCACCTGGAATGTATAAAACCCTGTGAATAATGGGAGAAACTACCAACCTCAACTGGTGATCCCCGGATTTCTTCCATCAACAGTATCTCAGAGGAATGATTTTTTTTTGCTTGTTGGTGCACCTGTGTCATACTGCTTGGATGTTCGGGTTTTTGAGGCCGCGAAGGGACGAAGCGGAAGTGTGGACAAGGCGTTAGGAGGTCACTGCAACACCTGGAGGAGACGAAAAACGACCTCACCCGAGTTTTCACCACAAAAGGTGGTTAAAAGTAAGGGAAATGGGACCCCGTATTTCAGGGAAATTGGAAAGGTTGCTGAAATATTATAATTTGGCTATTATAGATGTTTTTTTGCTGATCATTACTATTTTTGTCATCATATGATATCATCCATGTTCGTTTTACATAGTGTATCAGGATGAAGCAAGCGTGATCAGTAAGTTATGCAAGATCTTGTCCTGACTTGAGGACTTTGCAGGTTGGCGAAACATCATCCCTAAGACCCCCAAAAGAAATACAGACTCTCAGCCGGTGCTTGGGAAGATGAGTTTCAATAAGTGTATCATTGCCATTACTTTGTATCAGGTGAACAATGACAGAAAAACTAGTTGTTTAGTGTATATATCGGATTATACTAGCCAGTTTTATAGGGATGGTCATAAACCATTACAAGGATCCCTTTGAACCAACCAGTATAATCGAAAGTAATAGTTGTTTCTTTCTCGTGCCTCATGTATTCTGTCTATTTATGCTGTATGTTCATCATTGTTTGTAATTACTTAGCAGTACTATACAAAATGATGTTTTCATCGTTGCCGTGTACGTTTTCATTTTGATCAGCATCATCTAATTGTTTGTTGGGATAGATCCCACTTCTAAGGGATATGGTGGGACATTTCCCGCAGTTTAAGCACAGAGGAGCAGCTCTCAGGAAAGTATGAGTGGGCAGAAAATTTCAAGGCGCGCTCGTTTTAAGCGGGTTTTGTTCGTTGCTCCAAGGAGACATCGCAGTTTTTGGCAGCTGAACTTGTGAGTTATTTGGATGTTTTTTTCCAAGAAATCTCCAACGGACGGACCCACTGACCGGACCCCGAAAAAACAGGGGTATCTAATAGCTCGATCGCAACTTTCTGAAAGGGGTCCGTTGGGATTCGGTCCCATTCAAATTTTGATGAAATTTTGGATTCTTGGAATTCTCAGTTAGCAATTTTTGCGGTTTGTAGAATTTCCTGGTCGTTACGAGGCCATGGCTAACTGGACATGCATCATGCAGTTTGAACCGTGGGAAAGCGAGCGTTTCATGAAGGGCATTTGGTTTCATCTTAGGGCTTTGGTTGGAACTTCAAGGCTACGATCTGTAACTACTGTGGATGGTTCAGAAATCCGGGCGATCACCAGTTGAGGTTGGTAGTTTATCCTGTTATTTACGGGGTTTTGTACATCTGAGGTGGTTGTTTAAGTAGATGTGCACAATTTTGAACAATATAGTCAAGTGCTCGCACAAACAGACATGTTCCAGAAGATTCCTGGGATATCAACCGCTGCCCGCTGGTGGGTTGGAACAGAAATAAAAGAAAAGCGTTGATGTGGGAACCAAAAAGCAGCTAAGAAGTCAGGGATCATGTCTTTTCCTACTATATAAATGACGAGCTATTTGGAACCCCAGAATCCTCAAAAATCACAGGGTAATTTTCGTTACGATTTTTTTTAGTTTTTAGTTTTTAGTGTATTTTTGCGGCTAGATGTTTTCTTCTTTTGAGGATGCCCCTCTTCCGGAGTGACCCCTAGAAAAAGAAAGTATATAATCTTCCACACCAATTTTTGGGGAGTTCCAGCTACGGTAATTCTCCAGGATGAGAAGCTTTTTGGAGTACCCCCTCCCTGAAATTAGAGTATCACCGGTTGGTTAGCCCGGCCTTGCATAACAGGTGCTCTGCTTTTGTTGTGGCGGGAGGGTACCTTGTCTTAGCCTAATAGAATCCATGTATGCATTATATTTCTACATGTATACCGTAAACGTCAACCATTCATGCAGGTAAATATACCCATACCATCCATGTATGGTATATTTACCTACATTTACCATACAAATCAACCAAATGTAGGTAGATGTACCATACATGGATCCTATGGGATATACCAGTCCCATGGATGCTATGTTTTTTTTCGGGAAAACTCCCCTGGTGTTTCTGCTTTTAGCGGAGGCAGATCCGGATGCATTGCTGGGATCTCCAAAACTCTTGGTACATCTACCTCTCACAGGCCTCAAATAGCTTCGGCAGTTGATGGCTACGTGGGTGGTGTTTTTTACACGCCAGACAGGTTGTTCATCCCCCGGCTGGAACAAACAGCAAGTGACCCATTTTTGGGGGGATCAAAGAATAGAAATGGATGGCAATGTTGGTTAAGAATTTCCACTTAATAGTGCATTGTTTAGTTGGATAGTATCATGACTCCTGCATTGGCCATGAAATGCAGGATTTTCTGGGAATATATCTTATGAACTTACAAAGATGAGGTGTTTTTTGGTTCAAGTGTTTGCAGAAATCCGGTTGCAGTTGAGATTGAAAGCGTTTTGTCAAACATGTGAGGTTATCCATATATTCAGTGCAGGATTTCTTCCAAGAATAATATTAATTTCATGTACTAGTAGGTTCATGATTTTCAAGAGAAACATTTCCCAAATGGAATATATGAATTAAGGCAAACTAATGGTAGCCCTCAGACCGCGGAGAGCCTCTTATAGTGGGAAGAATCATGAAGAATCCACCCGAAACAGGAAACTACCACTGCCCATAGGATCAATGTATAGGCATGTTTCCCTATACATATTTGACATGAAGTAATTACTTGAATTTTCAGGTAAATGTAGAGGTATTTTTGTCGACCAGTCCCATGGATTTTATCGGTTGGGGATTGTAGGGGTAAAATCAGTTTTGAGACTTGAGGGGTAGACTCCCCAGAGCACAGCCCAAACAGATCCCAACAGTTAGGTTCACAAAAATCTTAAAAGATGATGGCAACCATTTTGTTTGGAAAATTCAACATTTAACCCATCCACAATAAGACCTCTGATACGTTAAGGGGCTGGCACTTGGCACCTTTTGCCATAACCTGATATGAAAAAGAATGATCATTTGAAACCAAACCTTCATGACTTTAGGTAGGGGTTGTCAAAAAACATTGTTTTTTTTGAGGGTTTTATCCTTCCAATCAAACGAAACATAGCGTTTGGAAGGGTGTAAAGCTCCAGCTGCTCGTCCAACCCGACCTGACCACCCGTCGCAGCTTATAGCGAGCCGGTCTCCTGCATCATGGGAAAGCACGGCCGTGGCCTCGCTGCGTCTTGGCCGGTGTGATTTCCACGTGGGGTTTTTGGGGGTCCCCGGAAGATGTCCGGGATGGAAATCCAAGGAGAAGCTACTTAGAAAATGGAGTTACAACTTGGAATGGAACCAAGTAGGGATGACAAAGACTATTAAAAAGATGGGTTATGATAAGTCAACCATCCCCTTTGGGTGTAAGATGATGCTAATCCACCATAGCCCTGCTCAAGTTATGTTTCATGGACGCCACACATAGGCATAGAATACACAACCTTTACGGTTTGGGACGTTTAGTGTAACTTGGACTCTGCACTTGATATGATTTCTATAGTGATCTCATCAAAATCAGGCAGATTCAACGAGGCTTCAGTACAATCAACTTGCAAGTTCTTGTTTGTTTTACGCGGGTTTCCTAAAATGATGGGTTTCCCCAACAACCATTGGTTTTCCTACTAAAAATGATCATGTTGGGGTGTTTTGGGGGTACCACCGTACCAACATTTGAGGAAACACCCTTATGGGTATCCTGACAATGGAAAGGGGGTTAAAAGTTTAGGATCTGAGATTCATGAAATGCAATCATCAATTAAATCAGTTTTTTTTCGTATAATTTCAAGGATGCGCGAGCGAGCTTACCCCCTGGTGGACTCTTCGCTGACTGTTCGCTTGGGAAATGTTTCCGACCAAGTTGTGGGGATACGATTTTCCTTTTGGAAGGGACCGATTTCTGCCATGGCCGGGTTTAGCCAATCTGTATTTCAAGGTACAAGTAACATGTTATACGTAGGGAAAACATGGGGAAAACCATCCACAGATTGTGTTTCAATGAGTTTCTGGGTAGAATCCTGGAGGTGTCCATGAATTTGGGATCCTTTTAGGTGATTTTTGTGTCAGGATGACAATGAGCTTTGGCTGGCTAAAACTTAAACAAGTTGAGTTTTGTCTAACCTTATAACATGCAACCTACCAGCACCTTCCAACAAATGCCACTTAAACCCTAAGGGATGGTGAATTGACACCCTTTAGGAACCACGTGGCACCCAAACTGGAAGGTGTGGGTAAACTGTTTGACAAATGTTTTCAACTGTACCAAGTAGCTTACTTAACAGTTGGCGGGTTTCCCAGGCTCTTTTCTCAGACCCCTTGAGTGAGAATTGCTTCAATATGTCAGCGTTTCCATGCGTTTGCACTTTTTTCTAGTAAGGGGAATCGTCACAACATCACCTTACTTCATTGTATCTAGTTAGTGTTTTCAAAGAATTTTGTTTCACCCCTATTTGGGGAAATGATCCAACTTGACTTATATTTTCGAGATGGGTTGAAACCACCAACTAGTCATCTTATTTTAGGCAAGCAAATCAAATTTCAGGTGGGATATGTTCTAGTTTAGCCAGATTTTTTCCTGTGGATATTCCATCCACCGACCTCGTAGGTATACCCAGAAGACTTTACCGTATACCGTAGATGCTTTCTCAACAATTCTGCAAGGCGAAACGGGACACCGCCATTGGAGACTTGCTCTTTGTGGACAAGGCTACTGCCCAAATACTACCTATCACCTCATTGGGGGGCGGGTTGCTCATTATTCCAAGGTGATGAAGATCGGATGGGTAGGATACCCGGTAGGTTTGGGGTATATAAACATAGAACAAATGATGATGCAAAAAAATAGGAAATCAATGGAAGTCATCATTCATCAATGTTTTCCGGGATATTCCTATGCTGGATATATTTATGTATATATCTAATTATTTTTTTACATAGACATACTTGCTATATATATTATAGATGATATGTAGTGGAAATGTTATCTAGGTGGTGTTTTCACATTTTTTTAATTTTGTCCCCTAGAAACTTGGGGAATCACATGTGACGAGCATATTTGTTCAAATAGATTGAAGCCACCAACTAGTTAATATATGTTTGAAAACTACATGCAAACATTGATTTTTATAATGTAATTAATTGAAATAATACTTGAATAATTATATAATTAGATGATACATGATGATATATATATATATATGACTATATTCATATATATATATACAGTACTGATATTGAGTCAAAAATTCCCTTTAGAGCATGCTAGATCGATTTTTTTTCCGAGACACGGATCCCGATCCTGAGGTCCTGGATGACTTGATGCAGCTGTAAAGTTGTTTCGGGGGGGATTCCTGGTGATTGAATATACACCTTCGAAGTTTAACTGTTCGCCTCTGTAAAAATGATGGTTGGAAGACGGTCCTTTCATATTAGGAAAATACCTTTTCAGGGGCGACATGTTAAATTCCCTGAGGGTAGGATCGTCATGTTTGAAAAGGTTGATTTTATGTTGATCCTTATTCAACTTTGACCAGCACTCTTGAATGTCGAAATGGTAAAGTTATGAGGATGAGCAACTAGACTGTTTAAGAGGTCTGGGGTATATTGGGTAAGTACTACTTACCAAAGTTTTTTTTTCACTGAGTGATTATTGACTATGCATTATTTGTTACCCTCATTGGACACCCTAAACATACTACCCCCATCATTCTAGGGCTTCTAAACAATTCCCACAAAGAGGCGTGGCTGGTGGGGAACTATGAAGAGCTCTTAGAAGCCGCAATGACCAGCGTAGAGGATGCCAATGACCTGCAAACCCATAGGCCAGGTACGTTGGCGAAAGATGTGGAGGTTTGTTGGGCTACTGTAAGTTTTTTGTGGAATAGGAGATGAGGGACTAGCGGATTATGGTATACGACAAACATGAGAAAAAACTATGTGTTTTAGTTGCACAATGATGCTTCAATATCTTCAATCAACTAGACTCAATTTGCGGTATTGGTGTTTGGTGATATGTTGTCTCATTTGATTGATTAGATCAATAGAACAAAGGGATGTGGAACTCAAAAATACAGTAACATGTTTGAGATTCGTTTCCATGCGGAAGGTTCTGAAGACATCCTGAAAGATCCTAATGAAGACATATTGAAGGTGATGAGTAAAGTTCAAACTGAATCTCCTTTGTTATGTCTTAACGGCAATATCTCAGCCTCAACATCATCAGCAAGCTCCTTGTTATCATCATCATCCTCCATTTGCAGAAGGTTTCATCAATCTACACGCAGCACATGTTGATACATTTAATGTTATTTGATGATATTTACACCCTGGAAGATTAACATGGAACCTCCAAATCATCCATTCCAAAGGAAAAGGATCTTCCAAACCTCCATGATTATGTTCCATGTTAATCTTCAGGGGTGTATTTAATGTTTTTCATGTTGTAGGTTATTGGAGCTTTATGATGGCACCAATGCAGAGCAGCCCTTGGTGGAGAACCTGCTGCCCGGACGGGTGCCATGGCTTAAAACTGAAGTTGCAAGTACAGGAACTCAAATACCCATGGTGTAATCGGGAAGTCCCCGGAACAGATAGCAAACTCTGGATTTCGATTGGTGCGTCGTGTTGGATATCATTTAAGAATTCCATGATACGTAGTTGATGTTCCATGTATATATATATATATATAAAATATACATACGTATATATATATATATATGGGAATCTCGTGTTCCATTGAATCAGTTTTTAGCATGCTTAAATTGACCCCGAGTTCGTGAGTTTATCGTATTTTTGTTAACTTTCGATTCTACCATGGTAAATCACCATCTTTCACCACCATTGGAGAAAATATCTTTTGCAACTTTTTTCCAAGCATCGTGGCCAAGCTAAATCCAAATAAACCACCTTTTTTTGCAATGCACGGCTCTGCAGATCAAACAATTCCAGGTTTCCATAGCTTGAAGAACAAACAGCCCCATGAGGTTGCCCGAGACGTGGAAACACCTGTGGTAGATATCGATGAGGATCGAATGACAAGGAGCCGCGTGGGAGGGGGCAATGAGTCGTAAGGAAAAGGTAGACTTTTATGGTGACCTTCCTGAAACTAACAGCAGTTCGCACCTGAAAACGGATGCTTGGAAGACGATCGTTTCCTTTTGGGGGTTAGGCCTATTTTCAGGGGCGAAGTATTAGTGTTTGGGAGCGTAGCACTGCGGAAGTGGTTAAAGAATGAGGGGTTACACAGACACACACACACACACACCAAATTTTGTTGCATTGATACTCAATATGATAGTCTATCAAGGCTATGTTGGGTATCTAAGTTGAATTTCCGGCGGATATACATACATTGGCATTGGTTTATACCTGAAATAACTCTACTTAGGTGAGTTATTAAGCATGCGTATGAATGATTTTCGATGTACTGTAGTAGTGTTCATACAGGTAGCCCTAACCTTAGCCGAAAACAAGATAGGGCATCATGTAAGACATGAATATGATGTTGAGATTCAAATTTTGTGTTTTTTCTTGAGTAGCCGATATGTGACTTGGAATAAGAGACCCTGGGTGTTTTGCACATTTTCAGACTTGGCAATCAAATTGCCTTATATGGACATACACCCACGCCACTCCTGAAAATCTGCCCAAGGGTGATTCTAGCGGGTTCCAAATAAGAGGTCCCATGTCCTTGGGGGTCCCTGAAAATCCCACTGAAATGTTGAATGGAACATGCTAGTTTCAGTGAGTTTATACACTGCATTTGCTAATGTCCCTTTTTGGTTGGGTTTTAAACATCACGAATCACCTTTGAGGGCGTCAAATTCAAAATCATGGCATATGAAGTCGTTCAGGGGTGGCTTTTTTGCAAAGCCTAGCAAACGTGAAACAATACTCCAGGCGCAGGGGGTGGTTGTTTCCAAAGATTTTTAAGAACATCCTACCCGTATACTTCTGGAAATGATGCCATTTGACAAATATGTTTCAAATGAGTTGAAACCACCAACTAGTAACCAGCAACCAGTATGTTTTAGATATAGTTTTCACAGTGCTTCAGTTGAAAGTGTTCGATTTAACACCCAAGCCCGGAGCAACGAGAATGGCCTTGAGAATGAAATTATCCCGTGGGGGTCCCCACTTTGGTGTTGCTTCACTTACTGTAAACATTTCAGAATTTAAACCTAAAGCATCGATGTCATGTGACGCAGGATCTATATAGATATCGTTGCACTGTTCATTTTTGTTGTTTCCAATATGATTCCCCATACCATCCATCTATGGTTTGTTTACCTACATTACATTTACCATAAAAATCAACGTTGGCAAACATATCATACATGGATGGTATGGGTTCTGTTCTGTTAGTTTAAACCCTCCAAGAAATCATGCTTATGGCGTCCTACGAAATGTTTTTTTTTTGGGACGTGCTGACTCCACAAGTCCCGTTTTCAACGATCAGGTCGGACCCAACCGGGGGAACTACCATAGAACCCATAGAACATCCCATGAAAAGAAAAAAACACATGAAAACCAATCCAGCTGGGAACTCACACATCCCCTGAAGGTGGGATATATTATGCTAGTTCCCTGAAGGGTATTTTTGGCCACCTTTTTATGTAGGCAACCGGATGCTGTCGTCTCACCCGTGCCCAGCCAATCTCAAGCCAAACGATCGTCCCGTCATCGCATCAACTCACCCGTGTCTTCTTCGCCCTGCGTGAGCTCGTGTCTGTCCAGGGAGGCCAATGTGGAAACTTGTCAAACAAGTGAAGTCAGGTCAAATTAATGATTGTATTATCAAAGGTGATTTTTGGAGATTTCATGTTTTTTTTTTGACTGAGTGTGTTCTCAATTGTTTTGATATAAGTAAATGTGAGGATGTTTTAGGTCGTTTGAATATGAGAAGTTGAGAAACTGTTGTTTTTTATACCAGCTACTGTTCCCACATTGTGAGCAATGAAAATACCCTGGTTGGTTGTACGATGTAGGGGATTTTACTGCCCAAATTATATTGGGATTATGTGAGCAGTGTTCGAAGCCTGATTGTTTAAGGCATATAGAGGATTATACTACCCATGTGCGGATTATCATAAACCATTATATAAAAGGATCCCTATTAAACAACCGCTATTTCATGGAAAGATCCGAGAGTTTTTTCGACCTTATCATGGGATGGATGTACGGCATATACTGTATATATATATTTACCTCTTGGTGCAAAATCTACGCATTTCTATGAAGGGATCCCCGTGAACCTTCACTATCCCCTGCTACATGTTTAGGCAGGACACAACTTACATTTAGTTGATTTTGATCGCAGATACATGTAAATATACCAGTCCCATAGA
>Ga0126337_10000988_pt1 | contig 16270 bp, 16 predicted proteins | sample DipCmetagenome_FD_92527 | JGI IMG/M metagenome (GOLD analysis project Ga0126337, IMG submission 92527) | Coral microbial communities from La Bocana,Puerto Morelos, Mexico - Diploria C A metagenome | ecosystem: Host-associated > Invertebrates > Cnidaria > Coral | place: La Bocana,Puerto Morelos... | reverse complement strand
ATAGCGAGATCCTGCTGCAACTGGCTCCTTTCCATTTAGTAAGTGGCCCTTTGTGATTTGAACTATTTGCTAAATCAAGATTCAGATTGCATGAATATGCTTCATATGAATATCCGAGTATCCAACCCCACTGCCAACCCCGCTGCACTATTTTTGGTCCACACCCGAAGCGTCATGTTGATGCATTTCCAGCTGGTATCACAACAGGAAAGCAAAGCAAAGACGGATTTGTTGTCAATCCAAAATTCATCAGGACTCAAACATAGGCAAGGAATGGGGCAATTTTAAGCACCGCGGGATGATCCTTAGGCCCATAGTCGCAGACCCACCTTGGGATACAAAAAAACAGTCAACAATCATCAGAATCTTCAATGAACAAATTTCAAGTGAGCTGCATTTGTGCATTTGTGCCATGTTGCGCCGAGAAACTTCAAGCGAGCGTCAGCTGCTGCGAGCTTTGGATTTTCACCACGTGCTTTGGCTAACTTCCAAGCGGAGGAATACACCTGGGTCAATTGATATGCAGAAAAAAAACCATAATGTTTTGAAAGTGACTTTAGATGCACAAAATACTTGCATGAAGAAAGAGTCATGATAATCAGATCAATGTTTTTGCTGCCTAGTAGCTGAATGCAGCTTCTTTTCAACATCATCCTTCACCTTCTTGCTCCCACCTTCCACATCATCCTTCACCTTCTTGCTCCCACCTTCCACATCATCCTTCACCTTCTTGCTCCCACTTTCCATAGTTCCCTTCACTGCTTTCCTCTTTGGAGCTGATGCCTTTGTCTTTGCTGCAGCCCCCTTCAAAGCTTTCTTCCTTTGAGTTTCCTGTTTCTGCACGTCCTTCTTTGGCGTTGCTTTCTTCTTTGGAGATCCTTTCTTCATGGCTTTCTTCTTTTCTTTGGCACTCTTTGGAGTTGCTGGCTTCTTTGGAGCTGCTCGTGACTTTGCTTTGGCGCCAAGCTGCTCTGAAGTAGACACCTTAGGAACCTCAGGAGATTCAGGTGCTTCCAGAGGAGCTAGAGGAACCATAGCATCAGCATCAGGAACTTCCACTGAAGCCATAGTAGGAACTTCCACAGGGGCCATAGTACCAGGATCAGGAACTTCCACTGAAGCCGTAGTATCATCAGAAACTTCCACTGAAGTACCAGGATCAGGAACTTCCACTGAAGCCGTAGTATCATCAGGAACTTCCACTGAATCCGTAGTACCACCAGGAACTTCCAATGAAGTTGTAGTAGCATCAGGAACGTCCATCCCCAAACCCTTTGTAGTACCATCAGAAGTCTCCCCCAAAGCACTGACAGGAACTGCATCAGAACCATCAGGGTATTCCACCATAGTTTCATCGTCATCTTTTGCCAAGATACCAAAAGGATAAGGAACTTCAGGTTCAAGGAAAGGATAAGGAACTTCAGGTTCAAGGAACAATGCCCGCCTCGTCAAGTCACAGTTGGTGATTCCATGAAAAACATGGCAGTCATGACACTGGAGGCATTGGTGGCGCCAGCAACACTGCAGTTGGTCCTCAGTCACTTCCAGGCCAGAATCTTCCCAAGCATGGCAGCGTCGCAGCCGTCGAAATTCTTCAGATGGTTCACCTCCCTTGGTAAGACACATGGGTGATATGGGTATTAGTATATAGTGCGCAGAAGAAAAATCATCAAATAATGACAGGTTCCTTTCACACACTAGTGTGCATCAAGTTCATTTTGCATGCTCATGGCATGCCAAGGCAATTATATAACTATGTGAATTTGGCTGCCAAGGGTCTTCAAAACAGCGTCGGTACTCTGAAAGACCAAGTTGATTGTCAGGATAATAGACATCCAATGTGGCAGGTGAAGGTGTGTCCATCCTTAGGATTATGGAGAGTTCCTGCCGTGTATCAGAGTTGTGTCAGGTTGCACTCACAAGATTGTTTTGTTCAGCCAAGCCACTCTGTCTCCTTGCAGGTCCCCTCTTCGTTGGCCCTGAAGAGACATCATGCATTCATTGCTTCTTGGCGGTATATTGTGGTGCAATGTTTAACTTATCAAAAACTGTAGCATAATTGCAGTGGCATTCATGAATCAAAGTGCCTAAACCCACGCAATGAAAAATGGGGCCAAGATACATCACAGCATCAGTTCCTTCGATTTCAAACTGAAAGGGGACATCCATGGAAGCATCATTGAAGCCACCATCCTGCAGGAGAGAAGACATGAAATTGATATAGCATGTATTAACTTGAATCACGGTAACTACATTGTATTGCCCAGTCCTTTTTCTTGGATGGCTTTGACTTTGTAGCTGCAGCAGCTGGCTTCTTTTGAGTAGAGCTTCCTTTGCCACGGGACGCTGGCTTTTTCTTTGGATCAACATCATGTAAATCCAATAGGTCCTGGATTCCATCCAAATCAGGAGATTCATCATCATCATCATCACCACCTCCACCACCTAGGTGCTGATGGTCAGCATCAGCAGCATCCTCATCATCATCTTCCTCTTCCTGTTTCTTTCTCTTTTTTGTCTTATCTGCTTTTGCTTCATCTTCTCCTCCATCTTTCTTCTTATTTTTTCTGGTAGTTTTTCCCTTTGCCTTCGCTGAACTGGATTTTTTCTCCTTTTCTGACTCTCTGGACGAATCTTCATTTGAGGATGACCATCTTCCAGGCAATGTCAGAGAAGAAGACTGGCCTTACACTAATAACACTGACTATAAGCTATGCAACCACGAGAAAGGTATTATGCTATCAAAAGATTGCAAGGCTTTGTTCACCCAAGTTATATGCAATCAAGTTTCCGCCAGTGGCACTACTCGAGGCATTTGTGGTTGCAGGCATCGGTGTTGGTGGTGTGGGCGTAGTACGACAAGGGGTCGCAGTTGGTGTGCCACGAAGGATGGTATCCAAGCTAAAAGCCTCAGGAAAAAATTTGTCAGAATTAGGACATAGATTATATCAGCCATAATGAATGATTTTCTTGAAATATAAAGATCAAAAAATGCAGGTAAGTGGCAGGTGGCCGGAACTCAGGCGGTGGCAAAGGCACCACTTCAACATCAGAGTCAGCCATGGCTCCAAGTACTAAACTACTGCCTTGTTAATGAGCCAGACCACTACAAGGTAGAAGGCAGTTGCCCAAGCATATTCTTTGACCAAGCATATTCTGCATTGACCACACCAAAGGAGTTTTGAAAAATAAGTCACAATTCTACTCTCCTTTGACCAAGCCATATAAGGATAGTGTGCAAACATGATAGAAGGGGCTTTGCAAGATAGTGAGATCGCTTTTATCCATCTTTTCAAGATTCAGATTCACGCCCCACATGACGGTGTGAGGTTGTTCAACCCAAAGGTGCAGACCCCAACTGTGCATCTCCATGATCTTGAGGTTCTCATTGAAGTTTACTAATGAGTCAGAGGTACTAATCAAAGCCCAGTTTTTTAGTGAAAATCATTTATGGAGTCTGACTCTCAAATCAAATAAAACAGTTTGGAGCCATTTGCACCACCCAAACACCAGACAGAATTGTCAGGCTGGTATCTACATCAAGCGGGTCACCGATGCTCCCAAATCCAGCTGGCCAGCTAAGCAGGCAACTGGGCGAATAGGTGAAATTGTTTTCACACCCCCCTCACTTGTTGTATCCAGCCTGTCAGGTAAGAAAAGCTTGATTGGAACAAACATAAACCAAGTCAAGTGATAAGTAGTGTGATAAGTTTGCAATATTTGACTCATTGAAGCAGTTTGGTTTTTGCATCCCAAGCCTTGCTCGAAATCCAATGACAAACTTCGGGTTGCCCTTGAACTGGCTGATCTTGAGTCCACTGCCAAAACTATTCACTGTGATCGTCTTTGACTTGGAAGGTTTAGATTTTTTCTTTCTTTTCTTACCTGGCTCCTCATCTCCACCATCATCTTGCTTCACATTGTCCAGAGCAAACACCAGTGGCTTTTCAGAGGTCACTTGAGAACGATCCGAGCTCAGGATGTAGTGGCTGATGGCAAGCTTCACCTACAGTAGCAATGACAGGACAAAAAGATACTTGGAGGCAAGTGGAAGAGTTGCACTGTCTAAATTCAACTTTTCAAATTCAGCCAAACACAAACTGAACATTCGATTGTGAGTTGCATGGCATTTAAACAGCTTAGAATAAACATTCATGTCCTGCCTCCCCAGCATCTTCAAGGTTCGTGAGGATAGAACTCAGTGTTGTTGGCACATCCACAAACGGCAACCCTGCCAAATGATTTGGCAATCCCTTCTTCTCCATGATGAAGAGTGAGTTCATGTCAATGGTGAAGGGGAAGAAGCGAGCTTCTGGGTCTGAGCTTACCTCTGTTGCTTCCTGAGGTGAGTGGTGATAGGACGTGGGAATTTGGTTGAAGTGGTTTCTTGCTTTGGGGTGTGGAGGCAAGGAGCATGTAACAAGTGTGAGAAGCATTGTAAGACTGTAAGAAAAAAAACATTTTCACTAACCAAAGATTCACAGCTGGAATCACCCCATCTTGGGAGAAACAAAATCAGCAAGAAGAATCAAAGTTAGAATCACCTAGAATGAAGGTTAGATGGTTGGAATCAGTTGGAACCCCCTAAGACAAGATTCTGGACCTGCACGCCATTCACCAGCACCGAAGCTGAACCTGAGTTGGCCCGAGGTGTTAGGGGATAATGAACAGAATGTTTTTGATGGTGATGTTTAGAAAGCTTACAACTCGTGTGTCTTGGAATGTCTTGGAAATCTTGGTATGATAATGGACATATTTAATTTAATTGTTTTGCTGGTGTTTGTTTGTCTTGGAATGTCTTAGAGAGTGGCAACATAAGTCAACACCAAGCAGCATCTCTTTGTACGCGCTAAATTGGCAGCGGCCTTTAGACACGAGGAATAGGGAAGTGCCATCACCATTGGTAATCAATTCGCAAGCTCCATGAATCTGAAGTTTTTTCCTCAGTATCATCAAGATCTATGTGCGATTTCAAAGAATCATGGCAATGCAATGTAATGCATTCAGGTCTAAAGGGGTAAGCAAAACAAAATGGGAAGCTGACTCTACTGCCAAGCCATTTTCATTGTTTCATGTTCTCAAATAGATTCACTGGCTATTTTGCATCAATGCCTTACTGCAGCTTAATCACGGAGACTTCAGGGATGTCACATCTTCTTCAGTTGCTGTGTCAGCAGCCTCAATTTTGATCCTTTTTGCAGGAGCTTCCTGATCATCTTCTTGGCTCCTGAAGTAGCACAGTCACCCAGCTTGGAAAAGGAAGTGGGGAAAGGAAGTGGATAACTAATGGTACACACTGAAAGCAAAATCCATACACAGGTCCTTTCATCATTCTCCATAAACTCACCGTCAGCATTGTACTGCTTGTTGTGAGCCTCCACCATGGCATGGGCTTCATCTCGGGTCCCCTCAAACTCCAGCCATCTCCGTGTCAGAGATTGAAGGACCAAGAGTTTGTCATGTCGAACTGCACAAACCTTGTAGACAACTTCAGTTCCTGTGGGGGTACTTTCCTTTAGAGAACATACTAAGGGCTCATAGTCAGGGAACCCTGCCAGCGACAAGGTTTTTGCACGGCAACGATCATAAACAGCATTTCCAATGCGCTGTTGAAGCAACTCAGGCTCCTCATTGAGCAAGACCGAAGCGCAAAGCACTCGCTTGTCTTGTGTAGCTTCCTGGCAGATAGGTGTTTGGTTGGTTGTTTCAGGGCAGAGGATTCTGGAACACGTCACATGGATTTTACTATCATCCACTGAGCTTTGGGAAGAAGTCCAGAATGTTGAAATGGAAAAGACCAAAAGAATATTATGTAAAAAACACAGAGACCATAGAAGACACGTATTAACAATCTGTAGGGGAAGATGTTTCTGACCATAAGTGTACAGACTATAAAGGGTAGATGTTTCTGGTTGGCAACCTAACTGACTTGAACTAGATTCCAAAAAACACTTGGGAGTTTCAGGGGCAACAAAATAGCCTACTCATACTTGAGTTCAACCTTTCATGGAAAGTAGCCTGACACTTGGAATTGGGCATTCAACCAAGCCACCTCCAGAGCACACAATGCTGGGAAGCCATCATAAGAAATGAGATCCAGCAACATCACTGTGGTCATAGAGTTCGGCACAAAGGCTCGCGTAGATTGTTTGATGAGGTCCGTGCCGCCAGCAGCCTTGGTGGGAAGGAGCTGACTTTAGTTCACTTGTGTTCAAAGAATACATCTTCTCAGAATCTTAATCTGATGGTTTGAGGATTGGATTGAAGTTAATTTGATCATATGTGGACCTCAAACAGGGTTGATTTGATATCTTTATTATTGTTGAACATGCTTTCAAATACATGGTTCATGATGAAACATGCCATGAATCTTACTGCAATACACAAAAGGCTGGATTCAATGAAGTGAATTGTTCCAGGTTTGATGAAAGATGGTGTTACAAATCTGTTGTCCTACCAACCATCTCATCAAAAAAAAATGTTGATTGAACATACATGTGATGGACAGAATCCTGCACCATTTGGTGTGAACCAAATCCCAAATTTTTGAAAGCATTTAAAGCAGTTTCCTTCATACCTAGTGGTGAAAAACAGGGGTCACCCACATCTGCCGTATCAAAACCACTGTAAGTACAGGTAGACAAGATACCTGGCGCAGCTCTTGTGTGTCAGTCATAGCTCTCCCCATGTGGGGAAGATTCGGCTTCCCAGGTGATACCTGACAGCAGGAACCCATTTTCATGGGACAGAAACCTAAATAGTATTTTCCTTGTAGCACACCCACATAACAGCTGTTATCATCTGAGTATGTTTTGGGTTTAGATGGCAAACAAGAGACCATATAATATTCTAAATCCAGGCAGGCACTTGATTGTGCAGCTAAAGTGCTTGTGGTTTGAACATTTGGGCCCGGGGCAACATGGCCACGTCATGCACCACACCCAAGCGGAAACCCTTTGTTGCAGGAAACAGATTCCCTTTGTCACGGTGAACTACAGCAAGGCCAGTAATTGCACCATCTCGCTTTCCATACACAGATTCCTCACTGGAGCCAGTTGGGTTGAAAATTATTCTGATGATTTGGTTGGTGTCACAAATTGCAAGTTCAGAACACATTAAAACATAACCAAGATGCTTTGCTGAAGACAAATGTGACTTGACGCACTCGGAGGTTCCGCTCATGCATGGAAAGATCCTTCCTTAGTTTTTTTCAGCGAGGATAAAAATAGGCATCATAATATTGTAGAAACTGTGAAAGAAATATCAATAAAATTGATCATTGAATCAAACACCAGCCAAAGTCTCTCCAGCTTGTACTTCAAATCCCTGACTTCAGAATCTTCCTCTTTTGCGCCAGTTGCATCAGACTCCTCATCAGTGTCACCGGCAGGCTCCTCTTTTTTGACGTCGACATCGCCATCACCGTCATCATCTTCATCTTTGGCACCCTCCTTCTTTGTACGTTTCCTGGCAGGAGGTCTGGAATGGTGTGATCAGTAAGGAGCTGTGTCACTGATTGTGCTGATTATTATATGTCATCAGCAGGGGTAAACTGAACATAAACTGAACCAGGGGTCCTCTCAGATACATGGGAAGCTCGGTTCGCATGCACCACCAAAGCAATGCCATTTCGACGGTACTGGGCCAATAGATTTGAGATGGCTGTGATACCATAATCATATTTCGCAGAGCTCAGAACTCCACAAGCAGGTAAATTCCACCAGACCACCAATCCATGATCCTCTGTGCTGCGGCATTCAGGCACTTCATCAAATGCCTCTTGGATGTAACTGGTGACACTGGGCAGGACGGTCGACTCTGCCTCCCCGGCCCGAGCATTGAAGATCCTTAGGCTTGAGGATAGGTAGTCACCAACAATCTTCCAAGCACGATGATGCATTTCCTGGCTGTGCATTGAGGAGATCAATGTTAAGTAAAAAAATCAGTAAGAATCAAACCATACATATTCACAAATGTTGAAACACAAGTGCTTGATAAGACAAGTCCTCCAGCTGGCCAATGATCTTGGCACGGCGCTTGCCAGATTCCTTTTGACTCCTAGGATGGTAGTTGGGGTATGTTGGGGTGCCAATCTTTTTTAGTTTTTGTCAGGGCACAAGGGCAAAAGTGTTTCAAAGTCAATGTACTCTGGGTTTGTTTAGATGCCATGTTTGGATTTGGTATGACTTGGTGCAGTCTGGGGGCAGAATCCGTTGGCTCTCAAATTGTGCCTGATCTGAGCGTAAACTTTCAACCCATGCAGAATACGCCGCTTGCATAGACTTGTTGTGTGCATTTTTGCTACGATCTTGTGCAGCCACGATAAAGTTCTCCACTTCCTGACCTTTGACCTGTCACATGAGTCAGTTAGGGTAGGATTTGAGGGAAGACAAGCTAAACAGCATAAAAATGCAGTTGTAAACCAACACCCCAACAGCACCCAAGCCTCTAGCAAAAATGGGATGCGATTCACATCAAAGTCTTCAGCAGCACGAACAATAGCCATCAAGTCATTGTCCAGACTCCTTAGTTGCAGTTGCCCAGAGACAGGCTAATCCATGAATGTGAAAATTAAATCAACGAACGTGACTTGAACATAGCACAAAGAAATTAGTTCTGATTAAATTTATGTACCTCATGTTTGTGGTTTTTGAAACATGGAAACATAACATGTTGGATCTTTTGACAAAGTCAGGAAATAAGTTTTCCATCTTCCACTATCTTTCTTTCAGAAAATGGTTTATGGAAAAAATCCTGCGCCATTGAATATATAAAACAAGCATTTCAGACATCCTAAGTGGCACAGGATTTTTTCTATGAACACTATTTCCACATCCATTTTCTTTTGACAAAATAAGGGGAGTTGAAATATCTTAGCATCCCCAAACGTTCATTGAAAATCAACCAAAGTCCCCAAGCAGTTTAATCTAATGAGATGTGACGTCATTCTGTAGGAACCCTTGAAGATATCCCAGGGATGCTAACTTTCAATCACTGACTTTTTTGAGAAATCAATTTGGCAAGATGATTTACAATTCCCAGATATGGCAAATAGTGACGGGTTTTGCCAGGAACTCATCACATCCCCTGGTTGCAGCTCAATTTGTAAATGTGATTCGGTTTGGCGCTGGCCAACTATGTTTCAAAAATTGCGACGGGGTTTTTGGGGAACCAATCACAGTACTGTTGGCTGCAGCCAACCCATCACAACCCACTTGGCTGCAGCCAACCCATCAAATACTAACAAAAACCAAGGGTCCCCTTGAGAAATTTGGCATCATGTTGCTCTATGATAGGCTCTGCAAATTCAACCTTCATTTTCTCCCTGACCCAAAGCCATACACACACCACATCAAAGAGAGTTGTTGCAGCATCCTCGCTAAGCTGCTGGTTTTTCTGTGCAGGGCCAAAAGCAAAGTCAAGGGATCAAGACATGTTTGCTAGGAATTCGCTGTGACATAATATATACTTACAGTACATGTATGTTGTGTACACCCATCCCACCTTCTGTTTTTTGGTGGAGTCTGGCGTGACATGGCGCTCAAAGTCCTCCAATATGGGGAAAAAACAAATCCAAGACAACAAGTAGGAGTTAAAGCTTTCAAAGCCCATGGTCCTTGATCAGCCTGGTGACCCACATCAATGCTGAGGATCCAGTGGAAGTCAAGATCTCTCGCCAAAGTTTCTTGCCAGCAAACCGTGGGTTGTCCGCCCTCACACATAGCCCTGGAACCCAAAATTCTTTTTCCAGGAGCTCCAGGGGCACTCCTGCCAGTAAAGGGGTATATAGTGAGTAGTGAGACTACTGTCATGCCAAATTCCCACCTGACAATTCGTGTCGGAAGCGATCATAATGCTGGTGGAGCAAAGCGCCCATTTCCGCTGGTGTTCGAAGCCTAAGGTAACAGTTAACAAAGCAGGCCCCAGCATTAAAGAATATAATGCACTGCTAAAACAACAACTTGGACAAGAAGCAAATTGTAAAGCATTGCTTTGGTTCCAGTATTGATGCGATGTGCTTTTGCAGTGCACATCTTGTTGTAGTTGCTGACCACAACACCAAGTAGATCCTTCAATGCTTTGCTTTGGCCAGGTTTGGCCAGCCGTTTTTCCAATGCCAGTGCAGCAGAAATCGCAGCATAGTAGTCCAATGCAGATGGACTCTGCTTCTCCGATGTAACATGTTGCACTTCTAAGTTGTGGCAAAGCAATGTACTAAGTACTAATGTTCCAAACCAGTACTTCTGCAACAATCAGTTTGACTAGGTGCTGCTGAGGCTCTCAAACTCAACAGGTGATGTTGGCTTGGGTTCTGGAAGTGAGTATATGCACATCGGATCCAACGGAAGGACTTTAGCATGTGCACAACTTCAGCATCATTGAGCTTGTCCTCATCCCATTCCTTAATGTTACTATTCAGAGCATTGTAGTGATTCATATTGGTGAAGACATGGAGAATTGACACAAAAAACTCATTGCTACTAAGTTTCCATTTTGTGAATGGCCGCCAAAATTCCCATCATGATGACGACTTTGTTGAAGCCGTCAATAAAACCAGTGCAAAACTTCTTCAAAGCGCGTGTGGAATCACTGTATGGAAATTTGCACTGGACAGCTTCAGCAGAGCAGCGGTATCCTTGAAGAAATTCTCCAAAATGTGCACGAGTTTGCTCATTTTGCGGGTAGACTTAGCAAATGCAAGTCAAACAAAATTTTTCAGTACCAACACTGCAGTCAAATCAATGCATTTGATGCAAGCTCAATAAAGTGCCGATGAGTGACAGCCATTCTTGGCATTGATACTCAAGTCAAACATGGTCAATGGAAGCCAAAATTCCTGTAGATTACCCTGAGGCACTAAAGTCAATGATGGCCTGTCATCAGTCTTGAACCTGTCAATGACCAAGTTGTTGATCACCTGCATGCAGCAGTACACTGACTTGCAGATAGATAAAAAACATGTAAGGACATGAAATACTAACAGGATTCAATAGGCACCTGCTCTCTCACATCCAAATCTTTGAGAACTTCATAGGTATGTTGCCCAAAGTTTTCCGACTCTGTCACCTGAAGAGATTTAGGAAATTGGTCCTGGGGAAATACCAGATGTTGGATTAACAGCATTTCAGGAAGGCTAAGTTAGGGGCCGAATCAAAGTACTTCCGAAGCATGTCCATGGGGCTGACATCTTCCATCTTGATTTTCACTGCTAGGCTCATCTCACTGTGCCCCCAAAACAAACACAGTGAGTACCTTGAGCCCCAAAAACACTATTGGGCAAACCGAGGTTGCCAGAAGTTACCAACTATCAGCAGCTTCAGACTTGACCTATGGCCCTAGCAATGATCCTTGGCATCAAACCTATGAAAACTTAGAGACAAAACGTCATGACTTTTCCAGCTCTTTCAATGCATCCAACCCAGAGATGTGTTTTGATTTTTTTCCCCAGGATGCCTAGTCGTCCAAGCATCAAACCCATGAAAGCCCAGCAATCAACCACCACCGTGGTGAAAAACCACTTGAAGGCAATGGGGTTTGGGATCCACTGGCTTTTCACCCAGCTGTACATTACTCAAACAGGCTGTTGCTTTGGGACCTGCCTCGATAAATGCAAGCCTTGAATATGGCCTGCGATAGCGATCTTTGTCTAACAAACTCCTGTAGTAAGCCACTGCACGGTGGAGGTGTGGAAAGTCATGTTCAATGGCTTCTGCCATTTTCTCAATTTCCTTAACACGTTCACCATCATCATCTAGACTTTGTTTGATCACCAGATTCGTAGTATTCACGGTATTGAAGAAATGCTCAGTACCATGTGTAAATGCCTCTGGGTACACCAACAGCGGCTCTTGACAGAGACTCGTGGAAGCCATACGTTGTTTGACCATGCAAAACACATCCCTTCCATTGCCACTCATCCGGAGCCTTTTGGGTAGATGATCATTCAAGCTGATGTTGTGGCCCTGCCCAGGCATATCTGTCAGGGGCCAGGTCAAGAATCAAAAGTGAATTAAAGTTGATGATGAATTAAAATCATTCAATGCATATTTGTTGACACAGAGTTTCAATCAAAGGACTACACACCAAGCCTTGACGGTTCATAAAGGCAAATGATTGAGGAACTGCTTCGTTTTTCTCGTCATCAGACTTTCGGGAGCGATATGCATTCTTCATGGTTGCCGAGTGTGGCATCATCTGGCACCAATTTCTCACCTACAGTTAAAATGTGGTTCATTAAGTTCCATTCCTCATTGACATGTACCCTGCACCGAGCACCCTCTCCCCCTGAAAGACATTGACTGCAACCAAGGAGCTGTATCAACATGCTCGATCTTGAACTCTGCGCCACTCTGCATCAGAAGAGGTGACATCTTATTGGTGAGGCACCTTGGAATGGAGAATGGAACATGTTCTGTTGGCAACAGGGGATGCAAGTGACATATTCAAGGTGAGGCACCGCATTACGTCTGATGGAGTTTGCAGCTCTGTAGATGCTCGAAGCGCAGATGTGACAACTGAGAATAGGCCATCTGGACAGAGGGCATGGATAGAGATAAACCATCACCAAAAAACATTGAGAATTCAGCGCAAACTAGTTCAATCTTTAGACTTCAAAACACATTCCCTGCCTATATCCTCGTGTGTGTGACCCACGCACAAATGTGCGTGGGTCACACACTTGAAGTATTGTGCTTGGGTCATCATAGCACACCACTTTCCAATGAACGAATTTCTCACTTCTTTTGGGCAATTGTCTCCCTGAAGCCAGTACCTCAAAAAAAGCAAATATGCATCCCAGAAGATTGAGTTTAAATAGCAGTATCAATGCTGGGTTCCTGACTCTAAAGGGAAATCCAAACCCAAAGCCCTTGCTCTTGCCCAGGCATGATCAATGCTGCGCATAGCCTGGAATGGATGAAAGAATTGGTGGTATTCTTGTGGAGTGGCTTAATTGCAAATAATGCAGCCAAAGTACACATTCAATGGTCCAATTACTTCCACCAGGCATCCCTTCATCCCCCAAGAAGAAGTAGACACCAAAACCATGAACAATGACCCCCGTTAAGGTCAAGCAGCTGCCTAAGTGGCAGATGAATCAGTAATCAAAAACATGGTTTGAAACAATGTCACTTCATATCAATATTTAGTTTGGACATGGTACGACGGGTCTGTTCGAAGATTGGCCGTTTGGGTGTTCTGGCCCTTGGCCATTTGGGCAACGCTAACTTTGCATGATCATAGCTATCCAGGATCATCACGCACATGTCACCCTGCACCTTTGCCCTCTCACGGCATAGCCAATACACTTCACGATCTCGCCAAGTCTGTGTGTAGTGATGCAAAAGCTCACTTGAGATTTGCGCAGCAACAGCAAAATCCTTAGAGTTGAACTGTGTAAGGGAAGAAATTTAGATTTCAAATGCAAACTCCATCCCCAATTTTCCCTCAAAAGTTGTTGTTACGTTTCAAGCATCAGATGCATTTCGCAAACGAGCCCGCAGGCGGCTACATGTCCAGCATTGGGCATGGTGTGTTTTCTGGTGGAATTTCAAACATATATGCCACCTCTTAGCTTCAGCAAAGAATGTTGAACGACTTGCCATTTCAACTTTCTCACCACCAGTTTCTTTTGATTTGACGAATGCCTTGTACAGGAGATAAAGTTCTGACCATGAACCGTGTGGTAACTCCCGAAGTGGTAATGTATCCGGGGAATGATTGAAGGAAACTTGCATAGAAGGGCCTAGGAGTCTTGCATCGATAAGTCGTTGAAGAATCTCATCCCGTACTCGGTCATCAGCATGTTCAAGCAATTGTTTGGATGCAATCCTTGGGTACACACATACTTGGGATGATTCTTTTTGAACAAAATACTCTGAGTCAAAAAAACTGAAGAGCTATTGTGTTGCAAACATGTCTCTCTTTGGTCATTGGTTCCCCTGCTGTCCAATAGAGATGTACAAAGAAGCCTCGTACTGACATTGACTTCTCAGAAGATCGAGCCATTGTTCCTGAGGTCAGCAGATCGATCAAGTGAGTGGCTGGGCAAGTGAGTGCCAGAATGCGAAAGGCTGCAACCAAGAAGCTTGGCAAAGAACGTCCATCTTGACCACTAAAGTTCCGCTTACAGCGAGAAAGCCGCTTGCGACCCACGGCAAGCATATACATCCAAGCTTCTTTGCAAACATGCTCTCCTAGTGACAGAAGAAGTTTTGACATTTTTTTGAATAAGAGCACTGGTTGAAATCAAATGCATGGTGCTTTATGACACAAGACACCAGTCCTTCAATACACCACCTGTTCTTCTTTCCTTTTCCAGTTTGAATGGCCCATAGGATAGAGTCTTGGCCACTTTTGCTCAGCAGCCAGAACAACAAGCAAACCTTCATCAAGATGCCAATGTTCACCCTGCACTTGCAAGGACAAATGGGGTTGTTGATAGCATTCCTGATTCGTTTCTTGGACCGACCATTCTTTGAATATGATGACTCGTCATGATGATACTGGCCAGCAACATGCTTCATTGATTGCAGTCGGTCCAAAGTAAGGTCAATAGAACCCTGCCATGTAGGTTCATCAGAGTCTGAAGATTCAGTGTCAGACTCCCCCGTCGAAGATTCAGCAGATTGATCATCAGAACCACTGCTACCATCTCCCCTTAGTTTTCAAAAACAAACCCAACCTTTAGATATAACAATATATGACATGCACTTTGCTTGACATTGACACTTTGGCACAAACAAAAGGTGCAAATAGGGCACTCATTTGAAGATTCTGAATCCGATGGCTCATATCGTCCCAAAGTGGAGGCATCAGTCAAGCGATCAGAGTCTGCATCATATCGCCAAAGAACCGGCATTGCTAGCAAAGAATGGTGAAGAATGATGTATGTTGCTTTTTTTAAAGATATGTTTTTCAGTGGGGGATATACACTTAGCCTTGTTTGTATGCTGTCAAGTCATGCGATAGCAACTTGAAAGACTTTAAGTACAGGTAACTTTTTCATTCACCAAAATACCAGAACACTGAAGTGTTGCTGCAGGTGTGAATGACTCTGACTAGATACATGACATCAAAGTGACATTACCCGACCCTCCCTTGTATGCACTACATGCAGAAAAAGGTAATGCCAGCAATATGAATGTTACAGTATATATACAACCAACAATGCTCAGCAGCTCAATGTTTTTTTTTGCAAAAACCACGGAACTTCATTGATTTGAGGTAAATCTGGCATTTTAGGCAGACACCACTAATTGAAACGCTGGCACATCTTCTCTGGCACCGTGGCACTCAAAGCTGCACAGAGTGCAGCCAATATGGCACGAAGACTCATTCCATTCCCGGCCAAATCGTGCAATACCTTTGGGTACATGGATGAATTTGGACACTTGACATGAGTAGATTCAGACTGACAAGTTTCAAATAGTCACTAGCCAAGGAGCCTGATCTGATACGATATCCATTTTCATCCGAAAAATCGGCATTCCCATAAGAAGGCAGATTTCTCTGCCAAGAAGGTAACGTTCATGTCCTCCTTCCAGCACTAGGAACTTTCCATGAGGCCTCATTGAGAGCAAACAAAAACACCAGCCAAACATCATTGACTTCTTTCTATGTGACAGTGTGTGAATATCAGATCTTAGGGCAGGGCGTAAGGCATGGAAGGCACTGCCTACTATCCGTCAGCACGGGCATGTAGGCCAAACTCTGTGAAGTGTTGACAAAGGCAAGATTGGGGTATACCGATACCAGGAGGTTCAATGCCTTAGTAGGACGCCGATTGCACAACTTCAAGTGCTGGGAATTGAATTTGTCTCACCTCCATCTCACGATGTGTCGTGATAGTGAGGGCCGCATCTGGGAAGCGAGTGGCAAACTGCCTCCTGGAGGCAGCAATATCCACCTGACAGAAGATTGGGGAAGGGGCTTGGTATATACATACTAAATGTTGGAAACAAGATTCAACAAGGGCCTCCTTGTTTTTTGCCCATTCACGATGTTGTTGGATCCATTTTGCATCAGGGTTGATGGGCCTGCAGTTTGTTGAAGCCATCATGCACAACTAGAAAGTGAATGTGCACACACACATATATAGATTTACTTATTGCTTCCCAGCTGCTTTTCACAATTGCCGAGACGGACAATGCGCCGTGCAAGATTATCTCGCTGTACTGCAAAATGATCCCATGGCAGCAGAAGTGATGTCCTTGAGGCTTTGGGGTAGTGCTGGGGTTGTGATGATGGCACAGATTATTTTGACATATTT
>Ga0126337_10000987_pt1 | contig 16273 bp, 6 predicted proteins | sample DipCmetagenome_FD_92527 | JGI IMG/M metagenome (GOLD analysis project Ga0126337, IMG submission 92527) | Coral microbial communities from La Bocana,Puerto Morelos, Mexico - Diploria C A metagenome | ecosystem: Host-associated > Invertebrates > Cnidaria > Coral | place: La Bocana,Puerto Morelos... | reverse complement strand
TGGCTGGCTTGCCAGGATTTGCCAGCCATGGGAGCAGTCTCCATCTAGGAGCTGGCTGCCAATAGTGGAAGCTCCTGGATATCACAGGCACCCAGCCTCCATTTTGCGATGCAGTTGTTAAAGGTAGTTACAAACTAGATAAATCCTAACAAAAATGGATTGAATGCTCATGCCTGAATTCTTTTCAGGTTTTATATTTGCAACTGGCTAAAATATGCACATAGTTGTGATGGCCTTTCATGTCCCTTAAAACTCATTTAACTTTTCATTAGCACTTCTGCGAATGAAAAAAAACCTTAACGATGGCAAGAAATGAAATGCCACATTTAAATAGACTTACATGATGTAGCTAGTAAATAATGATTTCTCAGAACTGGTCTAAGCTAGGTAACATGTTAAATGTCTCACCTGCTCATATTTTGCGAGAGAATCTCTTCGAAACCCCTCACTTATTCTTGATTTGCTGACTAGAAAGCTCAGAATCATCTTTAACAACTGCAAGAATGTCTACAGAATAACAAAAAATCAGTGATGAAATGAAATCCTTCACAAAATTCATTGTTAGTCACATAGTAACATTTCTATAATAATGATTGAAGGGTTCAGTGGAAAAGGGGCATTAGAGATTTTTAGCTAAAATTGAACATTGCCAAAACAGCTCCAAATTTCGCGTGCTGGATTGTTTAAGTGTATTCAATAATGTCCTGCCTGTTTTGCTAGATTTTGTTTGTTTTCAAGATATAACATCTGCAAAAAGCATCAGCTTTCCTAGCAGTATCTCTTTTTCGAACACATATCAAAAGAAATGTTCTGTTTCCCTGAAGCATCACATTTATTCATTTTGTTTCCTTAGCTCAGGTTGTCAAGGCACTGCGCAGGCACTGGGCTTTATTTACTTTTTGTTGTGGGACGGGTTCATCACGATGTCAGCCCTTTTTTTTCCTGTTAATTTCTCTTCTTTTTGACACCAAAACATCAATAGCCCATCATAACTGCTGGCGCTGCTAAAATAAACTGTTTACGTTTTCATCAAAATCCACAAAATCATCAAAATCCACCTTCAACAAACAAGTTCCGGAGATATTGAAAGATTTATATTTTAGACCAATTAAAACCGATTGAAAATGCTTCATTGGTTTCATTGTTCAGCAAAACAAAACATTTCCTTTGTTTCTCATTTGACAAACAGCCCTCTAATGCCCTTTTTCCACTGAACTCTTTTAATTAATTATTGTGATATAATGGCAACTTTCAATAACTGGTCAACTCTGCTCAATGAACAGTTTCATGTTTTGCTGTCATCAATCATCTTAGCAGACCTCTCAAGAAACAAGGTTTAAAGGATTCAAAAGATCATGTCTGTGGAATTAGATTGGTAGATTTTGATCAATTTTGCTTGTTTTTTTTTGAAGGTTGTAATTGTTATTGTTACATGGAGTTAAGTTCTGGACTTCACAGTTTGCGTCTTGTTGAAGGAAGCAGTAATTTGACTGTTGCAAATTCCTAGTACATACTAATTGTCAGTAACAAAAAGATGTGACAATAGGATATATTTTCCAGAATTCACTTCTTTCCTTGAATTGGCCTTGCAGTAGAGATAGTGTACTGCAAACGTTTTTCATTATTATGGGACAGTGGACACACACCTCATTCTTCTGGAGTCTGAGGTTAGTTTCCATGTTCTCTATGGCTTTGAAATCCTGCCTTTGAAGCTCAACTTCCATCTCTTCACTAGAAAACAACATCTAGCATAAATTATAGTACAACTGCAGCACAGTATTACAAAGCACTGACAGCTACAGTGTATACCAGCAAAATGCACCAAAAGCTCACCAGCTAAGACAACATATCCCTAATGATAACATCAAAAGTCCCTCTAGGTTCCCAATATCTTTCTCACATTTACATGTACCAATGAAAAATAATATGCTGTGGCTATCAAAATGCCAATCTGTAAAATGATCTGCATTCCATGCAACACATAGAACCCAGATTTTGAAAAATTAATCAACACTTGCGTTCTTCTTTTTCCACTTTAAATTAATTTTGAGAAATTTTGCAGGCACATGGATTATTGCTCACTCAGTATCTTAAGTCTGGTACTATAGTCATGTAAAATGTACCACTAAGGATCTTGACGGACCCTTACTGACCCTGAAGGTTTGCTCAAAGCATCAACAACTGATTGCTGATTGTTGTCATTTTCTCCTGTCCACGTTGACTGACTATGAAGACTGCCAGTGCTAAGATGAGTTGGTTCCATTTCTATGGAAACCTCAGTTGTGTTCTTGGCTGGCAAGGGCATTGGAGCAATCCTGTTACTTCCCATTTTCTGGTCAAGGATAGAAAAAAATAAAGGAAGTAACTGAGTAACCATCTTCATGATTGTTTTTAAAAAGCTAGAAAGCAAGGCTGAGTAGTCTAACTTAAATAGTACAGACTCTCTGAAGAACTTAAAGAGGGATACAACCCTGGGGGTATTGTACGCTTTTGCACAACATTTTGTTAGAAAAGGTACACCTTTTGTATACCTTTCATTAAACAGACAGATTTCCTTAACCTTTCATTATCTCAAATTGTGAAATCCCTACCTATTTTTCATAAGGAGTACCCTCTTCCCTCTTTGGGGCATATTACCTAGAATGCAATTTCTACTTGTTTTGTACTAGCTATTTTGACCTTCATGGATTAAAGTTAGATACGGGAAACACCAGTTTATAAGGAGTTGTTTTATGTTCAAAGTGAACAGGAGGTTACCTTTCCAGATGTGTCTTGTGCATGTACCTCATTTTCTACTTCAATTAGAATTGCTGCAGATTCAGACTTCCTTCTCTTTAGCGAGTATTCCTCCTGGAAAGAATGTAGCAAAAAAAGTAACTTATACACATGTACATGCACCACAAAAGCATTTACATGTATACAGCCACAAATGCTATCAACGATTCCCCAGAAAAAAACTACCATAAGCTAATTAGCAATTATTTGACAAGCATGTGTTGGATTTAAGATGATACAGCTGTAGATAGCCAATGAGGTGCATAGCCCTGAGTTGGCTGCGATCTCTCCATTAATTTTGATGGATATAACACAGTTTTTAAAGAGATTTTATGTAGGGAGGTAGGTGGTTGAGTTTGCCATCTCTTTCTAAACTATCAGATGAATACCCTAGCAGAGTAACTAGCCACACAAGGTAGCTGGTGATTTTTTTGTCCCCATTTGATCATCTCTATCCCCATCTGGAATTAGCAGCCCTAGTAGTAGTATGATTTGGCGCTGCCATTTTTTAGGGGTTTTCTTCAAGACATGCAAAATGTGTTGTTTCAGAATATATCCATAACCCAGAAGATTTTTTAATTTGAACCTGCCAGAAATCTTAGTTTAGCATCATACTTTCTTTTAAAAAACTGTGCTTTTGAAAGCCCCCCTCCCCTGTTGGAATTCCCGTTAATCTTCCTTGGGGAGGGTATGGATAATTTCTGGAACAGCACAATGGACTAAGCTAAGCTTCCTAGGGCTTCCAACCCCCAAAAGTCTCAGGATCAAAAACCGATCACTTTAAATCTGGAGCACCCCTCCTCCCCCTGACCTACTGACAACCCTGAACTGAGGCATAAAAGCATGACACAATCAGTTTAAATCAGGTATATAAATTTGTAAACTAGATAGGCTTGATGCTGCTGATACAATAAATACAAGCTAAGAGGCATGGCAAGTATACAACTCACAATTATTTACTGAAAATTAATAAATTAACTTAAGATTAACTGTAAAACAAATAACGCAATTAAGACTTAATTTTAAGCTTGCATATTCATCTGATCTTGCTGAAAGCAAATGAATGCAAATACATAGAAAAATTCACAGAATAAAACAAATTTCTTGAAGTAAACCAACACTTGCAAGTATTCTGAGCAATAAGAAAACTTAAATCGTATAGCGTACCTCTAATTCCCGTAGAATATAACGTGCTAACAGTAGGCCAAGGATGAATCCAACCAGAAGGCACAACAAAAATACCAAAAACACATATCCACCAAGCGTGTCTGGCTTCGCCGCTCTGTCTACCACGGTAACAGAAAGGCACTCTCCGTCCATCTCTGTTTAGTTTTTGATCAGAAAAATCTTTGAAAACAAATTAAAATATTGAAACTATCATTGACATCATGAACAACAACGACGACGAGCTCGAGGGCTCAGTTTTCCAAATATGGAGTTCACGGAATATCGTAGTTTACATGGGAACCATGACAACATTTGCAATCAAAGATTGTTAACGAAATTTATCACGAAAACACTGGTAAGGGCAAATTGTTTTCAGAAATATTGCTTTACCTTTTAAGAACGAGCGTATATTACAAACAGTTTATTGCGGCGAGAATATTTTCTCGTGCTAACTTCTGTTGTTCCCAGATCTCCATGCTATAGCTATTGATGCGGTCCGAAGGCGTGGTTGCACAAACAGGTAAAAATATTGACAAAGAAACCTACATTTTGCCTTCAATTATACCCAAAAACTTCTGTATGAATTTTGTAGTTTAGTTAATACATTTAGCGTTTATCATTGATAACACCAATCTGAAGTTGCTGGAAATTTGGGTGTAAGTCAAAATGCCTTCAACGAAGATCAGAACTCAAGTAAAATATCAGAAGATTTCTGCCGATGATGGCTACATTGACGCACAGGTTGGTGACTCGATTAAGCTTGATTAATGTAAGGAAATCGAAAATGGAACGAAAAATATGAAAAAATTGCTACTGCAACATTATATGATTTAGATTTTTTTTATTGTGCCAATTTAAATCTGCAGCGTGTGCAATATGCAAACATATTTATTGGTCTGCTGGAAACTTTGAGGGTGAAAAACAAATAACAATTAAGGTTACTATTACGTCCAAACGACAGTTTCCAGTATAATATGAAATCTGAAAGTTGTATTATCAATGATCAGTAGTTGTCACCATTGGTGAGGAGATGAACTGCATGATCTACAATCCATTAGTAGTGCGTCATGTGCATCTCTGTGAGCCAAAAACCAGCTTGGTAGGTCAATCAAATCAAATCAGCTATACAGGCGCATACAGGTGAAAAATCGATAATCTCAAAAATCTTGACGATCGATTTCGATCTGTTTCCGATATTACTTGATTGATTAGTATTGATTATGATCGATTACAATCAATTTTTATTGAATATCGAAATTATTGATTTGTTTCCTTCTGTTTAATTAAAGCATGTGCACAGCTTGTTGGGTCATGTTCTCGCTCCTTGGGGAGTTTGCTAGTGTATTCAGCTCTAAACAGAAGTGATTTCTGTGTAATTCAACTACCACTTATGAAATGGCTTTGTCCTTCTTTCAGTTCATCAAGCCTCCTCCAAAAGTACCTTGGAAAGCACTATTGTTGGCCTTTTTCTTATTCACTGTAGGAACGCTTTTACTTATTTTTGGATCTTTGCTTTTTACAGGCTATTTTGATGTCAAGGTAAGGAGGTTTTGTAAAAATTGTGAAATATTTTTGGTATTTCTATGTGTAAGTATTTTTCTTCCTAATGATGACCCCTAATGGTCATGTCAGAATTTTGTAATCCAGTTATAAGCTTACCAAAGTGCCATGACACACAGATTGAAATTTAGAAGAGGATCTGCTCCCTGGGAGTATTGTAAGCATCTCTGAGTTTTTTTGAGATTTTATTAACATTTTAATTTTCATTATTCTTCTTTCAACAGTATGCTGATCGGACTTATCCACTGTTGATCCTGGGTTCCCTTATGTTCATCCCTGGTTTCTATCATGTCAGAATAGCATATTATGCTTGGAAAGGTTATAGAGGATATTCATTTGAAGATATTCCAGACTTTGATTGACTGGACGGTAATATAATTATATGCTTCAGTACTGCTGCAAGTGTAAATTACAGCTCAGACAGAGGGATATCTCCTGTCAGTGTGGCATCAGCAACACTCAAGAAAGCAAGAAATCAAATACATGGTTTGGATAAATAGAGGAGAAAGAAAACAAACAACAAAGCACCTGTTGCTGCTTCTACCAGAAATTCTGGATAAACAAGTACATGCACTTCAGGATTTTGGAGTGGAAAGCTCTGAAAATCATTATATTGAGAAGAATGTGACTCCAATAATTTGAAGATTGTTGATTTTAAACCAGGGGGGGGGGTACTCCCTATAATGGCCTATACGGAGAGGCTCTGCCCGAAAGGGGTACCTTTTTCAGGCTTGAGGTATATAAAAGGGTAGGGATTTCACAAGTTAAGGTATATGAAAGGGTAGGAAAATTAGGGGCCTTGAATTAAAACAGATCAAGCAGATGCAACTTATATCTGTTTCATTTAATTTATTACGTGCTACATGAAAAAAAATGACAAGAGCACTTCCTGTTTTAACGATTTATCTATGTCTTCTTAAGAAGGTGTATGAAAGGGGTGCCTTTTTCCAATAAAAGGCATACAAAAGGGGTATACGAAATGGTATATAAAAGAGTAAGGGGCTGGACCCCAGGACGGAGCCTCTCCATATAAAACCGGGGGGGTGTTTAGTTAGTTTATATTATTATGATTATCAGACGGCAATAACTCAGCAACAGGTTATTGATAAGGTGACACAACAGTTTTTCTATATATATAGTAAAAACAACTAAGATTAATCTGCAAGCTGAAGACTTCAATCAGCTGATAGTAAATACATGTGAAAGAAAGATTTGTGAGACAGTGTAGAAGGTGCACAATGCTGAAGACAAACTTACAATATAGAAAGACCGAGAGTTGTTAAAGTGCCACTAAGATAAAATTCTTGATATCCATTTTTTACATTTTCATACACAATAAGTCTTTCTGAAAGATCTTACCAAATTTCAAGCTATTACGAACATCAGAACTCACATTTTTTTTGGACCTTTTTTTCCGAGAATTTACGGTGGCCATTGATTTTCCTTGTTCCAAGTCTTGGTTGAGAATTGGAGAAAATGACGTCATACTCTCAAAAATACCACACTGGTTGAAATTACAATAACAATTAGTACTGCAATATTAATTAATTCTTATAAAGAATAACAAAACACTTATATTCGTGCAATTTTCTACATTAATTGTGATTATAATTTCAACCTGTGTGGTATTTTTGCGAGTATGATGCCATTTACTTTAATTCTCAACCAAGACGTGGAACAAGGAAAATTAATGGCGGCCGTAAATTCTCAGAAATAAAGGTCCAAAAAACGCGAGTATATTTGAATAAGGAATTGTTTTTGTACTTCGTTTTAATCTCCCTCAACAATCTCCCCTCCTAAAGCTGACGACAAAGTAAGTGAATCATATTGGGTTATTGGATTTGACAAAACACTGGAATAAGCTAAGGTGAGGGGCCCTGGGAAGTTAAGAGCCATAATCATATGAGGAATTGGGGAGAAATTGAGATCAAAGGAGAATATAGGAAACCAGCGTAATTTGAATTTCAGAGTTATGAGGGTGTGACACAAAGCTATATTTATTGGAGCCAGAGGGAGGGAAAGGGAGGGGAATTACAAGAGGAATAGACGGTTTTTGATATATTAAAATTCTGCTTGGCAGTGAGGCATAGACGACACCAACAGAGGAAACTGAATGACCATGTTTATTCATTTCATTTGTTTGTGTCCTCTATGCCTCACTATCGAGCTGACCTGTGTTGTTCAAAAGGTGGATAACACTATTCACCGCATAAATCACTATCCAGCGGGATAGCCTGGTTAGTTTTGTTGACACTTATCCCCTGGATATCAATTTAGCCGGTGGATAGCGTTATCCAGCCTCGAACTACTGGACCGAGAACTTTAATTTATTCAAAAGCTACCTACATGTATTGGATGCTGCAAGACCTCCTAAATGTCCTCACTAACGTGACACACAAATGCGCAACCAAAGTGTACTTAGCTGGCAGCAAAGTTTTTTTCAGGGGCTAGTGGATTCAGAGAGAGGTTTGGAGAGTTCTAGGGGTTATTTAATGGGAACCTGACCTAGATTAGCTATTATAGTTCAGTACACGTTAGTAGTTTGATACAGTTTTCCATTGATACAATTACCGTAAACAGCCGCTGTTATAACATACCTAATTCCTATTGAGACATGGTAAAAAATCTCTATATGCGCACAGCTGTGCGTAAATAACATGACGTGTGCAGTTGCATGGTAACTCCCAACATTTTTCGTCAAGTTTATCTGCGAGTTCCTTTATTTTGCTCAAGTTGCGGAAATGTGAACATCATTCTGAACAATGTTTTGAGAACTGGCTTGAATTTAACGTTTACTATAGGAAGGAATCAATGAAAGCATAGTCAAACAATGGAGTTGTTTTAACCTAAAGCAAAACATCCGCAAAGCATCCAGGACACGATCCACCATATCTAAAACAACTTAATTTGGTTATATCAACTAAGTTGAAAATGTAAATTGGCCACCGTAACGAGTTGAAAAGCTGACGTTTCGAGCGTTAGCCCTTCATCATTCGCTCTGACGAAGGGCTCACGCTCGAAACGTCAGCTTTCTATCTCGTTACGGTGGCCAATTTACATTTTCAACTTAGTTGATACAAATTACCTTGTTACCCCCACCAACGCAGTACCACAGTTTCTTTAGAAACTTTCACCCCTTATTCATATCTAAAACAGGTCTGTTCCATCTTTCCCGTTCGTCACGTGTCCGGCATATTACACAGTTTACATTACGATAGATGCAAACTAGGGGAAAATGTTGCAGTGAAATAGCCCGTGTTAAAAAAAAGGTTTGCGTTCTTAGTTGGTACTTGGGTTTTAACTCGAAAATGAGTACAACAAGACCAATAGTAGTTTTTTGTTTATTGAAAATCGATTCTTTTCACATGATGCACACTATTAATTCCAGAAAACTGGGTCTTTTTGTATGAAAATTATCTTTTTTTAACGATTTGTGGGCCAAGTTCTACGCGCGAGGATTTCAATATTATCACGTCCTTTTACTGGGGGTGCGAAGGCCACAAGTAAAATAAAGAAAAAATGTTGAGACAATTTTAGCGACATATATATAACTTTGTTCGTCACAGGGACAAGAAATTGATGCTTGCTTTTGCTTCCTTACCGGACAAAATGTCTACCGCTGTAACTTTGATTTCAGTATCACCAAATATCATACATGTTTTAAGTTCTCTTGGTTTTTTGGAGTCACTGTGTTCCATTTCTGGCATCTCCAGTAGCAACTGCCCGCACTTTTTTACGCCTTGGTCTGTGACAAAATTAACGTTTTCCTCCACGGTGGAATATATGGTAATAGTTGTAGAAGTTTGTCCTGCTTTTGCGGGCGCATAACTTCTCGTAACACTCTCTCCGAGTTTCATTGGCTGATCAGATGTCACAAATTTGTCGAACACATCGGTACACCATTCGACTCCCGATTTCTTCACGAGTTTGTTTCTCGGGTGCTTACCGACGATGAATCGATTGAGGACTCCGACTCCGTAAGTCATTGCAGCCCGTCGAACGCGCACAATCGTGGGATCTAACCCGAACAAAACAGCGCCTCGGAGAATTGTCAGCCCGACCTCTTGGGGAATAATGACTTTAATTTTGGAGTCAAACGCTTCACGGACAGCCACTTGAAGCAATGGCGACTCGGCAAATCCTCCCACGAGAAAAAGAAAGTTAAGTCCTTTAATACTGTCTTTGCTGATGAGGTCTTCAATATGTTGTACAATTTTACGTAATACGGGTGCAAACAGTTCTTTCATGGTTTCTGGCGCAATTCTTAACATTCCTTGCGAGGACCATTTCACGTTTGGATTTCCAAACTTCTTCACCGCAGAATCAATGCTGGAACTTTTGTGTTTCTTGTAGTAATCGATGAACGAATAAGGCATGGATATATTCAGTGGATTTGTCTTGTTTGGGCTCGCTGTTCGCTTCTTTGCTTCAAAAGCGATCATCAAATCAACCCAGCCTGCAGGTCGTTTGCTTTTGAACTGTTCAATGAAGTCTTTCCCGAAAAGTTTCTTCAACAGCAGTTCAAACTGCTCGTCCACACCAGTGGCCCCACAGGCTCCTCCTGTGCCCCTATGGAGCTCCTGTAAGGTGCTGGTCTGTGAGTCCAATTCATGTACCGTAAGGTCCACTGTGCCACCTCCACAGTCAACCACTAAATAACGGGTGTTTTCTGAACAATATATAAAACAAAAATCAAGTGAGAAATTGCGAATTATCCCAGTCTGTTAGGGGCTCACGTGCTGGTGAATGGCTTGGGAAAAGTTCGAGATGAAGTTAGCTAACCTGTCCAAGACCACGCCCCAGTATTCCTCCCTGTTAGTGACCCGTTTGAAGGCTCAACTGTCCTTGCCTTCCTCCCCTATTCCACTCCTTTCTGGGTTCAAGCTTTTCAAGATTTTAATTCAAGCACTGGAACTGCTCACTCTGAAATATTGTCTCAACTATTACTAAACCCAAACACAAGAAAACAGTCGTTTTCTGTCTTTTTCTACTGGTTGATTGCCCGAGAGGAAATGATCTATCACAACGATCATCAGACGTTATCTTTCTAAGGTCTAAAGGGTCTGGGAAATTTCATCCTGCTGATCCCTTCAACGACGCCTGATAAATGGAAGCAGAACTACCCTAAAAGCTAAGCAAACTTAGTCAAATACCCTCCTAAATTGTTTGCTCTACTCTTCCTGAAGAAAGAGATTACCTTGAAATTCATCTTGGACTAGCGTGTGGATTTGTGAAGCGGTGGTGGACCGTCGCTTTGTTTCCTCGGCCCAAGTACAGTCTCTTAAGCGTAACTTCCGGCAGTAAATCGAGGCTGCTTCCGGTTCCAGAGCGATCAGAAGGCGGTCAGGAACATCTTCTGTTGTTAGACCAGCCTGTAATGATGATTAGATTAGAAAAGTTAAGATTTGATTTTGTGTTCTTTCTTTATAATTTTCCCTTTGGGTTTAAAAGCTGGTCTGATGCGTAATTAGCACTTATTCAATGAGCTGGATATGAGTTGGATATGAGATGATAGATAGCCAACGAGGTGCGTAGTCCCGAGTTGGCTATGACAATCTCATATCCAACAAGTGCGAGTGGGGTAATTGTTTAATTAAAAACGCCCCCAAAATATAGAACCTAAACTTAAAACAAAAACGCTTACCATATTTGTAGAGCATAGTATAATGCCTCATGTCTCATATACTATGATGGCTAAACCAATAAAAACTATTGAATTGCATAATCCAATGATCCAGTTTTAAATAAACGGCTTCACCAACTTAACAATGATGGTCATGGATATGAATAAGTTGCGACACGAGGACAGTCTGGTTCGGCAAATGCAGTCCGGCTAGAGAATGCATGTTTCAAGCAAGGATATTTTTGAAGTAGCTTATTACGAAATTTCGCGAGAACTTAATAGGCGATTTGCATGATGCCTGAATACAACTACCAGAAACCCGACCTCGTTCGCAGGGTTCGTTCCTTCTACCCGCCCCATCTCACTCGCTCCCGGGTGCGGGAAGAAGAGAATCCCTGGGAATCCTTTACTTTTTCTGTTCCTTATGTTAATTAGCAACTGTCTCCATTGGGAATTCAAAATTTAAATAATAATAAAAATAAAAGAATTCTGGTAGCTGTAGTCAAATAAAGCCACGAGCAAATCTGCTACTGGCGATTTTTGATGGGGGATATTTGGCGACACTAATTTGCATGACTTGCATAGCATTTCCCTTACAAGCACTTCCTTTCATCGCAATATCAAACTCAGCTCTTTGTTTTCTTTTTGTTGGTAGGGAAACAAAGGCCTTCTTGAGACGTAAGGCAGGTAGTCGCAAATATGCTAATAGAAGTAAATATATACGAGTTCCAAAATATCAGCATAAAATTGAGATTGCTATTGTTTGCATTTAAATTAATTAAAATGGAACTCGCTGCTTTGACTTAGGGGTAATAGTGTAATCAACTGAAGACTCATTTTGCAAGGATAATTGAATTTGTTTCGATAAATCATGGTGAGAACTTTTGCCCTTTATCAAAGTTTGAACCCTGAAGAACGCTACTTATGTTGAGTCATCAACGACAGTGCTTTCGCCTCCAAGAACACGAGACAGTTGAATCGAGGCTGTAAGAAATCCAGGAGAAAAAACGAAAACAGCGTGAGATAGCTAAACGTTAACGTTCAATGAGAATCAGATTGGCGGAGAATAATATTGGGTTACAATGCTCTCTCTTGCAATTTTTTTGATCGTGATTTTGGTTGTTGGGGTAACATTATTTCACCTTTACTTCGTTGGAAGTTTGTGTTGCGGCCTTCGACAAAGACACAGGGCTCGAATGAACGCCTACATGGTGAAGTAGTAGCTCTGTGAGTCCGTGACTTCAGGTACAGTCAAGAGAGAAGTAAAAAGTTTCCATGATATCAAAACTAGTTACAACTCAAAAGTTAGTTCAATATCACCGTGGACTGAAACTCATCAAGTGTAAGGTTTTAAAGATTTTGAAACCAGTTGGAGCTACTTTACTGAAAACGAAATTATAACTGTACAGCTTTTTGCTTAAAAACAGCATAAGAACTGAGCCGTATGCTGCCAAAGATGATATTTAAGGATGGTAAGTAGTTAAACTTTACCACTCTTTCTCAGTGGTTACAGCTTTTCACATAACAAGGTAGAAATAGCCAATATAGACCAAGTCTAACCAACGACCTTTTTCTGTTTATGTTCCGATTTTATTTTAACGGATCCTTTCAAGAAACGTGAACCTGGAGTTAGACGCTAAATACACCCGAATGCAGGAATTATATAAAGTCCGGCGAAACACATGTATATTTTTATGGTAGGGTAATAAATATTCCCATTTTTACCGCTGTAAAAAAGCGACATAAAAATATCATTTTATATTTGTAACCAATAGAGTAATTGAATTGAAAACTACGTCACTGTGCAGTGATAATTAGTCTCGTGCAGTGGTAATTCCTAACAATTCAAAACTTAATTTTCCCAGTTGCAGGTGGCAAAAGGGACCTTGGACACAGGCCAATGTTACAGACCCGAAATACGTGTGACAATTTTAATAAATTTCCTGAACGTGATGTAGCGCATTTCTATAGCTCACCGAAAATATCTAACAAAAATAACATTGACGTTGCAAAAGTGAATGAAACGCGCCCAAAGGAACGCTCCGAGCCAGACAAGATGGTGGTAACAGCCGTTTTTCTTGGGGTAATCGTGGCTGGATTGAGTGTGCTGGATATCTACTTGTTAAAGCAATGTTTTGGTGAGCAACAACGGCAAGAAGAGAATGAAGATGGACAGGTGTTTCCCGTGACTATGCCTTACTTCTTCGCGAGATAAACTGTTGAAACTTGTAGAATCTTTAATTAACGTTCACATGGGGAAGAAAGCATAACATTTGAAGAATCTTTTCACTCTGATATAGGTAGCCGTTTATTTAAAACAGTTGATATAAGTAACTTCATTCTTAATGGATGTGCTCAGATGTTCATTGTTTTTCAATGTTGTGGGTTCTGCCTTATTTATATTTTCTTTTAGGAAATCCTGCGCATCCTCATTGTGAAATATTCTCACACTGTCTTAACTTCACAACAGTTTGTGTAACACAAAGGTGTTTTACATCTAATCTATGTGGCCAGTTTGTTTTTACTAGACTATAAAACACCACAGTAAGCTGTATATTGTAATATAGATTTTCCTGTTTTCGTTCATTTAAGCTCATACAGTATAAGTTTTCAAATATTCGTCTGCAATGATGTTAGATGCCGCTCTTTTCAAAATTTTTGCTGACGAGTAGCAAAAGTACTACGACCCGTTTGGCTTCTTGCCAAATACCAAACATTTTAACAAGGCATACGTCATTCGCCAGATGAAAACATGTTGATTGAATTCGCGCTTGTTTACAGTTGATACGCTGAACCGACGCACACTTATAACAAATGAACCTTTCACTTGACACAATCACACACGGGAGAGTTTCATTTGGAAGGAATTTAATGATACAAGGAAGACTTTATCCTGGAGAGAATTTGCTCAGCCTAGTTTGAAACAGCATGGTCGTGGTAGAGCTGGTGGTAGTTGGGACCTTCACAGCACTGACACTTCTCGATGTGTATATGCTGAAGAAACTCTGCGAGGGAAAAGTGTACCGCGTCCATGTTAATTCCAAGTATCACTTGGCTGGTGACGGCTCGTACTTGCTATAATATCAAGGACTGAGATTTTACATGGAAATGTTGCCTGGATTTAACTCCCAGTACTTTTAATATATATTTTGCACCAAGCACCTATAATTTTGAGGGACCTACGTAACATAGTACGAAAAACGTCTTTGTATATGGAATCAGCAAAACTATAAAAACCTCTAAAGAAATAACTTAGCGCAATGATGTAGTGAAAACTTGAAAGAGGGTCTAAACGGCGAATATTTTAGTATTTGTTATCTAAAAACAGTAACCTGAACACTTCAAGAACTTCTTCTGACTAGGCGAAAGTATAAAGTAGCATCGCCATATTGTACTTTCGCCATTTCAAACGGACGACAGAAATAAGACAACGTTAAATCCCGGCGAACTTTGAACTAGGACGTGAGCATTTTGAAAACAGAGTATTGGAGCTTTTCATTTTTGCTCACAAACTAACGAAATATGTTTTTATTATTTTATTATATTTTCTACGTATTTGTCAAAATATTAAAGGTTTAAATTTTGGGCAAATGGGTTGCAGTATATAACATGTTTTGGGTATTTTCTATACATTCAACAGAAACACTCTGTCTCGCTAAGATTAATATACTCTCAAAATTCATATTTTCTTGTTAGTGCAAAAATAAGTTAAAATATGTAAACAAGGTTTAGAAGAGTTCGAAATGAAAATTCCTGTTGTTTTTGAATTTGAAATTTGATGCAAACATTATGCTGCGGTTTTATGAATGACAAATAGAGGCATGTTGGTTGACATAGTAAGGCAAATAAACATTGTAATAATTCTATGAACTTTACTTTTTTTTTAATTTGAGAGATTTCATTCAATCTACAAGTTCATTTATTCTTGTAGTTTTTTTTCCAATGGGTTTGTTGCCAGCAAGTCATAAGCACTGTGCACAATATAGAATTGGAGAAAGTCGGGGAAGAGCACGTCACATGACTACTGGTTGACAAATAACTTTTGTGCCACTGAAGGCAAATACACTGCATACCAAAATCAATATTTCATACTATTTGTTAAGTAACGGGTAGCAAAAAAAACCATCGGTAACTGATGATGAAATAGCGCTGACATGTTTTGTGAAGTTTAATCACGCACCAACGTAAATGTTGTGGATATACACATATACACGAGGAGTGGAAATGGGCGCTTCCCGTTCGACCAAAAATTTCCAGCAGCGAATGAGACAGCATTCCCCTGAATTTACAGAAAGAGTACAACCTCGGGCGCTTTTCATTCGATAAAAAATTCCGGTTTCAATTTCGGGAAATTTTCACTGAAGAATGGAACAGTATATTCGTAATTTTCGAAGAGGACAACCTTGTGAGATATACCGAAATTTCCGGAACTTTTTTTTAGCGGGAATTTCCGTTCCGTTTGACTTTTTTCCGGAATTTTCCATTCAGTGTTTCGCCTTTCGGAAATTTTCGATTTTCTGGGAAACTTCCCAGGAAATTTCCATACCATTTATCCCCGTTTCAGAATTCTCAATAGTTTTAATTGAATGGAAAAATTTTCTCATGTGAAGCCCAAGGAAAAAAGCTCAACAAATAGGAATTGACATAAATGCCCCTATGGAGGAATCGAGGTTTTTTACCTGCCAAGCTGAGAGGAACTTTAAGCTGCTTAATATATCGTCACCCTTAAACATTTAATGAATATTTTAGAATTGCATGGGTTGTTTGCTTCAAAAAGTACAAAATGGAGAACGTGTTCACAGGTCATGCATTAATAATCCTTTGGCTTTAATTATGTCTTCAAAGTCAGTGGAAACACCTAGGGGGGGGGGGTACTCCCTATAATGGCCTATACGGGGAGGCTCAGCCCGAAAGGGGTGCCTTTTTCAGGCTTTAGGTATATAAAAGGGTAGGGATTTCAAAAGTTTAGGTATATGAAAGGGTAGGAAAATCTTCATTCGGGTATTAAAAAGGGCCTTGAATTACAACAGATCAAACATACGCAACTTATGACTGTTTCACTTTAATTTATTACGCGCTACGTAAAAAAAATGACAAGAAGACTTCCTGTTTTAACGATTTATTCCTAAATCTTCTTCAGAAGGTATA
>Ga0126337_10000986_pt1 | contig 16284 bp, 10 predicted proteins | sample DipCmetagenome_FD_92527 | JGI IMG/M metagenome (GOLD analysis project Ga0126337, IMG submission 92527) | Coral microbial communities from La Bocana,Puerto Morelos, Mexico - Diploria C A metagenome | ecosystem: Host-associated > Invertebrates > Cnidaria > Coral | place: La Bocana,Puerto Morelos... | reverse complement strand
TGTTCTACATAATGGTAGACGAAAGGAGTTTGCATGCCTTGTGTTGTAACGATGGATTTGGTTGTTGATTGTGAATATATTCTCAAATTTTCGAGGGAGAATAGCGTTCTTAAACGAGAACATCAACTGACCCAGATGCATTAAATGAATATCTAGAAATTTAAGCAAGTTAAGCTTCTTGAAAATAGGTTCGGTATGGGCGTTATAATAGGACTTGTTCAGCATCCTAATCACACGTTTCTGCAAAATTACAATTCTTTGAAGGTTAGTTTTATAAATTGATCCCCAGACTAGATTACAGTAATTAAGGTATGGAAGTATTTTTTTATCACGAATATGACTACAGACCGAATTGGACGACACAAAGTCTTATTACCAATTAATCATAAAAACTACATTTTCCGAGAAAAGAAGAATACCAAGGTATGAAAAGGGAAAATTTACATTAAAAGTTTTTACAGTTACTATGATGATTGAAACCAATGTTGTGATTGGTTGATGTAAACTACAACTTTCAATGTGACTGGCTTATTAAACTGTCCGATAACAACTTGACAGGTGAATTAGTGGAAAATAGGAGTTTTTAAACCAATCACAATCGACGAAATCGTAAATCCTGTTTGCGATGCTATTCAGAGAAATGTTTTCACTTTGGCTGATTCAGGAGGAGGGGAAATTTCCCTTCCCTAAACCGATCACCGTATTTTGTTTGCTGGCCCAGATTGTATCCTATATCGTATATATGATTAAAATGGCCAAGTAGACCGTGAACATATCTTTGTCCAAGGCTGTAAGGCATACGTAATGAACAATTTAATTATTTTCTTGGAATTCTTTGTCTAACCAACTGCTCCCCTTTGCCTTTATTGATTTCCAAGAAAGTGTTTATCCGGTTACTCTTAGAAATGACTCAATATTTTGGAAGATCGAAACTGAATGCTGAAAATTCCCCTTCGGTTTCACGCCTTGAATATATAGTCTCTAGTGCGTGCTGAGAGCGTAGTTTGCATTTAGAGCTACACGAAGCAAGAGTTGCATATCGATGGCACACGGTAAGTCGTGATGTCCTTAAGAGCTATTTTTAAGATTTGTTAATGCGTCGCTTGACAAACTCGGCCTACTAAATCGGGGATAATAGTTTTGTTCAAGTCAATTTTATTCACGATTGGACATTCTGCTACTTTCTGCCATCAACATTTCAAAGCTTGTTGATGCATTTCTTCTCGACTTGCTTTTGTTTCAATTGCTGCACGACACTTCAGTCAATCTGTTCTATTGCAAAATTTGTTCCATTACTAAACCTTTCTACTATAACGGCAGCATATCAAGGTAAATGCAGGTCTTCGCCATCTATAAACGCTGTCTTAGCTGCCCCTCGATCCGCCGCCTTTTCGATCTTAAACCCCGGGCGCGATCCATTCAACCAAAATTTCCGGAAATTTCGGCCCAAAACTGAATGGATCGGCTCGGTTCAAAGGGAAAAGTTTTGAAAAAGCGGATCCACCTTTCCGGGTTGACAATTTTGTTTTCCAGGTGGACCACTTTACTCGGTTGAACCGGTCCGATCGAAATTGACCGCTCCATTTCCATCGGTGTACTGCACATTTTATGTGCAGTAAAATCATTTACATAGGTGTGTTACGCAATCTGTTTTGACTTTTGAAAACGGTCTATTTCCCGAGAGAGTTTCGAATAATCTTCACGTTATTCGAAAGTGGTATTTGAAGATCTTTGTCCCCAACCGGCACATATCTGGGAACAGTCTGCTCAAAATAACCCAAATAAAATTTCTATGCATGAAACAGTTCGTGCAATGTCATTGCTGAAGTCGAATTTGTCATCTAACTCTAATACGAGGAACAGTCATCCAGCATCCTCCATTTTAAATGAGCGCGAAACTCTTTTTGAGAGTGGAGTGGAACGAGACCTTTCGGTCGCGATCCATTTGCCGCCAAGAAATTTTCGAACCTCAGCCCGGAAATTTTGGTTGAATGGATCGCGCCCGAGCCCATCACTAAAACTGAAAACGTAAAGGGTTAATAAGTCATTTTCCCTAGGTCAACTGTGGATAACTAAAAACTTGAAATGTGAAAAAGCTCTTCTTATTCAAAACTATTTCAATGTTCTTTAAAACTGAATAAAAATGGAATTCTCCTGCCACGGTTTTTTAGCCACTGGATTTTGTATTTTTTTTTCTATAAGGGGGGCGGGTTAATCTCTTAATCACTTCCTCTCAAAATCTATCATTCCAAGTCGCCATTTGATACAAAGATTAATTAAAGATAATAGAGAGAGTAATAAAGAAATAATGATAAACAATTATAGAGACATTTACTTTTTTGCTCCCTTTTATAAAATAACACAGTTCTTCTATTTTACATATATTTAGGACATCACCAGCGAGATATGGGTCGTTGGCCATCTTACGGCCAACAGTCATCCTCAGCCAGAGCAAACGGTAAGATGTCCTTTACAAGTATTGTTAAATGTTAAATTCAGGAGGATGGGTATAAAACTTTTTCCGAACGAGCTCTGCCTACTAAATCAAATAATACAGTTTATGTATGTTCCACATACAAATATTTAATATGGATTTCATTTTTTTCATGAACTATTTCAAAGCTGGTTAAGGCAATGCATTTCTACAAAATGGTACTGAAGTAACATAAAGTTTACAACTTCAGTCAACTGTATATTTTGCAAAATTGTACATCTATTAATTTCTTAACCTCCCGCCTATAACGAGAACATATTGGGTAAATGCAACTTTTGGTTGGCTGCAAACTCTGTCTCTCGAAAAGGAAAGAAAAGGAAAGAGATATATAGTACCCTCCTCTGGCCGAGGGAATCTCGGTTGTATTCATAATGACTTTCTCTTTCGTGTAGACATTACAAAGGGAATTGTTTTTTTTTTTTTGGATTCAGTACGTCACCAGGGAGATATGGGTCAATGGCAATCTCACGGCCCTCAATCATCCTCAGCCAGATTTTACCAGCAGCAATCGTGTCTGAGACAGGAGCAAACGCAACGTTCATTGCAAGGTTAGTGCACCTTGGACAGGGTCTGAAAGGGGTGTCCTGATCCCATATTCCCGCTCCTTTTTCACGAGATTCGCGTATCCAGCACAGTTTTCATTAGTATCCCGAATACCATTTTTATTTCCCAGAAAATAAGTTAAAAAGTCTAATTTTCACTAAAGCTAATAAATATAAGATGTGGGTAGGCACCTCCCGATTGATGTTTTGAATTTACACGTTCCTCAGTATGATGAAAGAGCATGATATGACAAGTTTGATACGTCAAGATTTCCGTATAACACCAGATATTTACTGTACATACAGTTCTTTGTTTAATGAAACAATAGCCGAAACAATAGAATTCTTTTGAGACCAATCCACTTTCAATAAATCTAAAATTTGCCATTTTTTTTCGCATTCTTTTCGACTTACAATGTTGTATCAGTTTCATTTTCAAGTTTAAGCTACACGTAAATGTACTAAGCCGTTGAGCCTTTTTAGGTCTGGTTTTAGCCTTACAACTTTTTCATGTTTAAATTTTTCGCAAAATTTGAGTCTCTCTGTCAGTAATGCACTTGAACATTACACAATCCTTATAAGCACTACTAGAACGGTTTAGTACAACTATTTAGCTATCCTTTTAATTTCAGCCAGCGAACAGATGCTGTATGACGTTTACGAAAACACCATTGGTATGATTGAAGAACTGGAAAAGTATGAAGATCACGGCAAGTCGGCTGGTTTTTCGGGATTGTTAAGGGACAGAGTTCCACCAACTAGGAAGAGAGAAAAGCATGACGTGAGTTTACCAGATCTTTTACGCATACGTCCCACAGACAAGGAAACTTCCCCCGGGTGATATCCACATGTCGCGTTGAAAAGGTGGGGGGATGCTTATCGGAAAATTTGAATTAAAACCCCAAACGAGACCAATGTTCACGTGGTCATGACCGGCATTATTTGACCCGTAATAGATACCACTTAAGGTCATTCCCCAGTATTGCATGCACTATGCATCCCCACTGCGCATAATTTCACATACGATTAGCGCATTAGAAAATGGCGGCTTTTTCTTTACGGCTGGACCTCCCCATAGAGGTAAATCGTCATTTCTTCGAAAACGAGTGCGGTGACCTATAATTTTTTTCTGTTGTTTTGAACTGAGTAATAAATTTCTCTATGTAAAATAAATATGGCCCAATTCTCAGTGTAGAACAAGAAGCAATCGTGGAAAAAGCGAATTAAGCAAGCAATCGTAACTATAATCACGGTGCTATTATAAGGATTTATTGGGTACAAACATGGAGCTGTTGCTCCTAAACGAACATGGCCTGGGGCCCCTTCATTTTTGTTTCAAAATTTAAGTTCCTATAATGTAAACAATCAATAGGGAAAGTTTGACAAAACTCTCAGTGCAGATTCTATTTCAGTGGAATGACCTTAAAAAGGAATTAAACAACGCACAGTTTGTGTTGTGATTTAATTCAGTATTCATTTTGTAATTCTTTCAGTATTGATTATGATAGCCAGGTTTCTTTTTTTTTTTTCAAGAGATTAAATGTCTCTCAATCTTTACTTTATTTTTTTCAGTTAGCAATATTCTGTTCACTTTCAGGTGACAGCCATAATCGAAGGTCAACTTGTTGCCCTAGACGGCCAAATGACATATGCTCCACCGGATGTTACAAAGCAGGCCAGAATGAAAATGCTGGATAGAACTCTGTTGTGGGTGGCAGCTCGAGAGGAGAAAGAAATCCCTCTGGGACTCGCAGATTCCTATGCCAAGAGCTTAGTGCAGTTGTTGACAGAGCCGGAATCCATGAAGTTACCAGAAAGAGAAAGGCCATCGGATCCAAGATCAGGCCGGTATGTGTTTGTGTTGCATTTGTTGATTTTGTTGTATTGGTTTCGCTGTATCAATGTGGAATTTTCAATTGAAACTGCATATATAGAGCGGAGGAAAATCGATTACCAGCCACTGTCTGGGAAAGGAGTGCTACTAGAGAGATCATGTTGGCGAAAAATTTTAGCCGAACCCACTCATACAGAATTTTTTTCAAACTTTTGCTGCAGAAAGCTGCATCTTATCATGCTTATCACAATTCGATAATAAAATATGAAGTTAATTTATGAGCACTTAAAGCTAAAATTAAGAATAGCTGTTAGAGAAGCGCTGGAAACTGTTGCGGCCAGCTTCCTTAATCGGTTTCAATTATTTCGCAGATTAGACGAGGCGGCAGTAAATAATTTTCTTTGCCATTATGCCGAGGCCAGACATCAAGGAGAACAACAAGACAAAGAGTTCTACGATCACCCCAACAAGAAAGCTGCTATGCGTGATATGAGGCATGGAAGAGACCACCACAATGGTAAAAAAGTGTCTTGTTATCTTTGCATAATTTGATTAAGACATTAATTTTGTCCTAGCCTGTGGTCCTCAGTACACACAGGCTTTTTGGGTCTTCACACAATCTTTCTCTGGAAGATCGCGTGATGGGTTCAAAGAACGACTGCCTAGGAGGCTAGTCCTGTCCGAGTGGTGAATTTAACAATCTGACACCAGTTTTTCAAGTGTCTGTCCAGTTATTGATCATGAATTCTGTTATAACATTGTCAAAGTAGCTATGGATCCACACAAAAGACGTCTGAAAAACTGACATCAATTTGGTTTTTACAACAACAAAAAGGCAAGGGGACAAAGTTAAGTCAAAACACAATAAATTCATTTATCTGTCTGCTTATTGACAATGAAAGTTAGCCACTGAGTGAGCGAGAATTTCTGCACTTACAGTAAAATTTCCAGTAAAAATCCTGCGTGTATATAGTAAAAAGCTTTTGCTTTCTTCTTTTCAGTCTGCTAATCAAACTTTTTTTTGGTCAGGAATAAGACGTCTGCTGAATCTGAACCGTAATGATGAAAGATTTCGCGAAGTTCTTACTAAACAAGGCAAAGACGCCATGGATATCAACTAGATCCTTGCTTCTTTCTTTCTTTGTTTATTGCTGAATGAGTATATCCTGCTTACAATGTTGTTGCTGTTGTTGGGCAGTACGCTTGATTATAATTTTTTGTCAGCTATGTAGGTTTTCTTTCTGCTTTATAGTTTTAAATATTGCATTGATTGGGAGTGCATCAACAGGTGATCAAAAGACTTTCCTCGCACATGAAATTTTGCGACAATTTCAACAAGCGCAAAACTAGCCAAGGATTTCCTTGCAAGAAATTGAAACCGTGTATTTAGGTAATAAAAGTGATGTATTAAACTTAAAGTGTTTAAATAAGGTACCACTGAAGATAACTTCGTCCTCTGAGTAAGTTTACACCTTCTAATAAACGGCTCAAACAGGATTACTTTGAGTAAAAATTGTTTCTGTTGCATGGACATTTACACTTCTGTAATTTCCTATTGGGAGAGGACCAACAGCTGATGTATAACTGAAAAGGTGGAAAGCTGACAAAAAACGAAAATCGATAACAATCAATAAAAGTCGATAGAAATTAATGATTTGTATCGGAAAGCCGCTAACATACGGACGAACGTCGCAGCTCCTGTGGGACTCTCAGTGCCACTGGGCTGGTCGAAATGGTGACATTATTTTGTTGTAGTTTCCCTCTGCTGGTGACTCAAAGAAAGGAATTGCCTGCCTCCTTAAAGCGGTGTATTTGGTTACATGTCATGGGGACGGGTCTCTTCGCGTGTTCATATTACGTAAACTAGTACACACAAAGCAGATGTTGGTCATTTCTCTGTTATAGCAGGCCAGATAGTTCCTAAAGGCAGTGCACATGCTGCGACATTGAAACTTGAGACCTTTTTGTCCCTGCTGCACGACGCAAGACTCAGCTAAATTTTATGCAACAGAGCTTTTGTTCATATGAGGTAAACTGTCGTTGTAACATGTCCACCCGCCGCCCCCCCCCAATCGTGTGCGCCCACCTTAAGGAGTTCTTTTGCAATCTCCGTCAAAAGAAAGAAAGTCAAAAAAGGTTAGTTAAAAAGGCCAAAATACTTCAAAGGACTAGTAACAATCAAAACTGGAGAGATTGGATAGTTTATTTCTTTTTTGTACAAGAGTTCTGCTTCTTTTTGGGGGTCAAACGGACTCGCAAGTAGACGTGAGTTGAAAACTTCGGTCTACTTACGAGTGCGTTTGACCAAGGCTTTACAAATATAGAAACGCATCCACAGTCTGGAAATATTTCAGAGTAATCTACAGCAAGTGTGGATATCATAACAGGAACTCCGAGAACATGGGGGAAGACTATGTTCAAATAAAATAAGAGTTATGGCTTAGGTCCGTTTGTTCAGAGCAAGATTACAGTATTAACAGTTTTAGCGCAAATTTCGACTTTTCAGTGACATTTAAAACAGTTTTGGCCTCATTAATCTCATGTAAACTCTACAAAGCATTTGCAGTGAAAATGCTTTCAAACGAGGGAATAAAAACTTTGTTCGACTCTCAATCTTGGATTGATGTTTCGGTTATCCTGCAGGTTTGAACAACTGAGCCACAGGAAGGAGAAACTTCGCCCGATTAGAGAAATCATGACAAATATTGACATTTCGAAGCTGTTTTTGCGAAATCATACCCTGTCTATTGTTCATTGCAAACAGTCAAAGAAAAAAAACACCTATGATCGGCCATTAAAATATATAGAAATTCCGTTTAGAAAATGTATCTTGATAATGACCTTTGTCAAACCTTATGCGAGGTGTCATTTTTCCCCAATTCTCCTTGGTCTAATGATTTTGTAAACCTCAGTAGTATTTCCCAAGACATAAGTAAACTCGGTTTGTAACTTGTTAAAATAATTTTAAACAATTTGTAACCTTATCTCTCTTTTTTTATCAACGTGTTTGTTGATTCGTGGCGAAATTACCATCGAATTCCAGTGTTATATTCTTCTAGTAACTGTCTCTTCATAATAGTTCGTGCCACATTATAAACAATTTTCTAGGTTTTATCACCATTTGTAAAATTCTAGTATACAGCTGTATCTTTCATTGATGCAAAAAATTACTCCACGACACCCTAGCCTCGTAATTAAAATTCCTTGTAATACTTCTTTTTCCATGTGACTCATCAGTAACGCCTCATCTCATTTAAATTTCTTCAGCATTTTGTAGCACGGCTTACAGACAGGCACGCGATTGTCCGAGTAATGTCCAGGAAGGGTACACTGTTTATCAATACATCGCTTACAGAAAACCTCTCCACAGTTCCAGCAGTGATACTGTCAAAAAATATAGATGACTTTGTGAGTAAGAACAGTAAATGTGGAATTGTTTAGGTGTATTTTGCCAACATTGTGATTGGGCGAGAAAACCCATGCACCATTTAATGCATTTAATCGCGTGCAAAACCACAACTGTTTTGATTAGTTACAAGAACTTGTGCAATAAATATAGATTACTTCATAGAAAGTGCGCCGTACGGATTTTTATTCACGAGTTGCAAAACTTTGGAAAACGAACGAGTGAGCCCAGCGAACGAGTGAGTTTACCAAAGTTTTGCAACGAGTGAATAAAAATCCGTACGGCGCACTTTCTATGAAGTAATCTATATCTATTTGATACGTTTATCGCATAAAATTCTCTCTATATATGTGATAAATGTACTTATTATACATTGAACTCACTACCTCTTTAATTTTCTGATTGGCCGAAAGCGTGCAGTGAATTTTTGAACTCAGCGCCTGTGACACATCATAACTGCAGATTATACAATAATCATGTCAAGGACACTCAAGGTCACGGGTAATCATGTCATGTATGCCCGGAGTGCATGATTTCCAAGGGTGATCATGTCAAGTTTGCGCGCTTTGTGGTGCTTGCCGTCAGTGAAGAAGCAAAAACATGACTGTTTTTTTTTTGTTTCGTTCAATGTATAATAAAACAATCATTAGATTCGGTTTTTGTGATATCCAGAATAATCAAGGTCTCGATAAAGGTTATCAGCCTAAGCCTTCGGCTTCGGCTGATAACCCCGAGTGGAGTCCAATTTCGTCTGTAATCATACGAGTGATAACAAAATCGGACGACCACGCAGCGGGAGTCCGATTTGTTTCTCACGAGTATGATTACAGACCGAATAGGACAACACGAAGTCTTATTACTAATTAATCATGAAAATTACAATTTCGGGAAAATTTGCATTAAAAGTTTTTACACTGTTTCGATGTGATTGAAACCAAGAATGTGATTGGTTGATTTAAACTACAACTTTGAATGTGATTGGCTTATTGAAGTGTCTGATAACAAACTGTCCGATAACAACTTGACAACTGAATTCGTGGAAAATAGGATTTTTTAAAACCAATCACAATCGAGGAAATTGTAATTTTTATGATTATTCTGGATATCACAAAAACCTCATCCAATAATTGTTTATAACCAATCAGGGTGGAACTACTGCCTGTGAAGCAAATCACATGTAAAGCAAATTTCAGCTCAAGTGGTAGTTTTGGCGGGAAATTCACTAGCGTTGTACTATGTGGTCTAACCTTTTTGAACTGGAAACTACTATCTGCTGAAAGGTATTACTCCTTTCCCTTACAAGCGACACACACATTTAAAATACTTTTAAGAAAACTACTGAAATTACATTTTAGTTCACAAGAAAGCGATTTTACCTTACGACTTAGGAAATCGATTGGCGCTGCACAAGTCAAACACTGGAAAACATCTCGAACTGACTTCCATTCCACAGCAAAAGGAGGAGCAGATTGAAGCAAATCCTGGACAGTCAAGCCTTGACGTTTTAAAGTTTTCTGTAAGTCATCCGATAGCGATCCTTCCAAAGCACTGTCCTCACTCGTGTCGCTACTAATGCTGGGTAATGAAGATGATGCACTGTCGTGACTGTTAAGTAATGAGCTGTTTCGCACTGTGTTGAGTTCCAGATCATCGACTGAGTTCTCAAGCGAGGTCAAATCACTTGATGAATTACCAGGCGATTCACGGTGTGAATTTAGATACTTCATTTCCATTGAATTCTTGTCCTCGTCGGTGTTGCTTTCAGAGTCTTTTGACGAATTGAAAAGACTTTTCATCATTGCAATGCGCTGTAGAGTGAAGCATCAACATAATTTATTTACAGTACACAAAAAATAGAAATGTCTAAATTCGAGGAATTTTACTCCACAATTTATTTTTACAATTTCGTACATGCATTTCGCTTTTATTGTTTAATAATTTTTTGCATTAAAAAAATAGGGTCACCGGTTCAGGTTTTGATATATTGGCTTCGACGGCGTTCTACGCACAAATTTAAAACTCGACTTTGCAAGATCACCCCTGCGCATGTGTAAAGGTGGTCCGCTGATTAGTAAAGTGCACAATTCCACGCAAAAAGTGTTGTACTTTTCGCTATTGTCGTTAGCAGCAGCTGTTAGGTGCTGTTAGAAGAAGAGTTTCACAAATACCTGAAGGTGAGACTGGCCAGGTAAAAAGAACGAAGAAAACCTAATTAGCAGCTGTTTTCCTGCTGTTTTTTTAGAATGATAGCCGGCGCAATCAATCGCAACATCGACATCGCATCGACATTCCAGCACAACGGTTTAACCTGATTTTTTTCCCTCTGAAATTACCTGAAGGATGTATGTCTCCGAAAGTAAAAATAAGTGATAACGCAAATAGGTTACTAAATTTGGAGGAAACAGAGTTTTACGAAGAAGGGGCATCGAATCGCAATGTTTGTTTTGGTTTTCAAGCCTGAAATCTCGTGCGCTCTTTTTCATTCGCGCGATGATGCGTGTATTCTTTCCACACCTCCCTCGGACGAAAAACTGTTATGAGCCACCTTAAATTGAAGTGAACCTAAAAATGGTAAATTTCTAAGAGGGAAAATCAACAAAGAGATAATAATAAACCATAAAGGAACAAGGATTCATAAAGATGGAAAAGATTAACACGGATTACAAAGATGAGCAAAAACTGACGTAGTTTCTTTAACTGAAGAATCCCGCTTTTCTTAGCTGACATTCAATGATAATGTATGTATATTAAGACCCATAAATGTTGAATTGTGTGTGCAATTTAGATAAAAAAGAACTTTGATTAAGAAGTAATTTCTTCCTGAGCTATCAGTAAAGTGTCGGGCAAACAGGTGACAAGATTACAGAAAACCATCACCTTATCTACCGGAAATCGTCATAAGCTAAAGCAATCTGACAAAAAATACAGACTAAAACCTCAGCCACTGAATGTAGCCTTATAAGACACACAGAGTACAATTTACAACAGTTTCAGAGTCTATACACCTTAAAAGATTTAAAATAATTTTTACTATACTTACAGAGGAAAGAAATTTAATGTGATCTTGTAGTGAATCGTTATGATCTATGATACTACTAAGCGCATCCAACACCGTCTCTCTCGGGTGAACATCATTATCATATCGATTGTACATTGAACGCCAAAACCTAAAACAAATGGTAACACAATTTAAAGCAATTAGGTTTGACGCTACTTGTGTTCAGTCAGTCTAACTTAGTCACGTAGATTTAAGCAATAGACCACAAGTTTTTTTATGGTTTATAGGCTGATAACGATAAACCACGTGGGTTGTTGGAAGAACAAAAGAAAAATTCGTCAATCACAAGCCGCAGGAGAGTGCTTTACGAGTTCTTTGAGTGTCCTTTCCAACATCCCAAGTGGTTTATCATGCCTCTAAACCATAATAATTATATAATAATTCAGAAGACACGCGAAATTTCCATGAGTTTACTGGCACAATAAACCATAGCTGATTGACCAATCAGAGTGCGCACATAAATTTGATTATTATATAAAAAAAAACAATAAAATATGTTTTTAGTGGTCAAGCCTTTAGTTTCAAGGTTTCATGAGCTAGCTGGTTTCTATGCAACTTAAACAAATGAGCTGAAAAAAATATTGCAAGTAAACATAACAAAGTTAATAACCCAAGTAGTAATTGAGAAGCAGACATTTGGCTATTTACTAGTTTGGCCGAGCAGATGAAAGCGGGGCTACTGATATTGACACCAGCTGAAGGTCAGAATGGGATTTCACCCACCCTGGATCTCCAGATTTCTTCTGCTCTAGCTAATGGCTCAACCACGCTGCTTCCGCAAACCAGATTTTATCAGGTTTGTTGAATTATGATTCAAGATATCTCTGTTTCAATGTGTGAAGTCCAACCATTTCTGACGTCATGTCCTGCAAATCTGGCCTCTTCTCCTCCTAAGGAGGGAGACTGGCAGGGTGGGGCAGGAGGCGATGGAAGAGGAAGAGTTTACTTTCTAAAAATCAAGCCTAGTACACGTCTTACTTGAGAGTTTGCGGACAAGTATTAGGCCATAGTAACTCATCCCTGCCTCCTCTGTACAGCGGATTTGCATAGTCACTGATGTTCTGCCACATGTAACCCCACAGGGAGTATGTCTTCTCTGCCAAACTACACAGAAACACAAGTTATTGTTAGTCACATTTTATTAAACACCTCTACCTCTAGAATTACTAGCATATATTATAAAGAAGAAAACAGAAAATTTTTACTACACTTCTCACAAAATTGTGTATGTAATAATCAAGACCCAGAATAGGGCGAGACAATTTGACAGTAAGGGCTGGAGATGTGTAAGTTGTGCCAAGCAAATGTCGCAGCATGCCTGGAATTGTAAACTGTAGAGTTCTGGCATAGTTAGAACAGTAAAAAAGAATGCAGTACTAAAAAAGTTGACAGCCTTCTAATTTTCTGGTCACGTTGCCTACCAGTGTTCCTTTCGTTCTCGCTCACAGTTTCCAAGGAAAGTCCCAAACTGGAAAAATACAAGCAGAATGAAGAGAATTTATATGAAAACAGCAAAAATTATTTGAAGTTATTTTCAGTGTAAATATAATTTTTTTCTTTCTGATCAAGTTAACATCACTCCTTTGTCTTTATAAACTTACAATACCTGAATGACAAAAAAAAATTTCATATACCTGGCAAGAATACAAGTGATCATGAATTGTAAGAAGGAATCTTTCATTAAACTGGAAGGCAAATGGAAACTGTTCTTGTAACTGCCACACTCCTTCCAGGAACTGGAGAAACACTGGCGATGTCTCCTTCACATCTGATTGGAGAAAGCCACACCTGAGAAGAAATGCATGTAGACATCAAATGATAAATTTTATGTGCATGTAGCAGGGAAATTTGACTTTAATCAACATTGCTTATATTGCTAGAGGTCTCTAGAAAGCAATACAGCCTTTGATGCAAAAATATTTTAATTCAAAGCATCATATTTTAAATTTAACACCTGACATACAGTTATGTTAAGTTATTAACGAGCTGTCAAGATGTGTAACTTTAAATTAATAATGACAAGCATCATGCAGTAACAGGAATTCTTAATATTCAGCCAAGCAAGGAGGGTCATTTTTTCAAATTCTGAGAAGGAGCATGTTTTAAAAGCCAATTGAAAATGCTGAACAGAGACTTCCAGATGGACAAAGGTGGGGGCTTTAAACATCCCTTGCTTCAAAGCAAAAATTAGAGCACTTTCTACGAGAGAGGTATTGTATCTAGATATTTTGTGGAACACAGCATTTTACCTATCAGTGAACTTGTGTCCAAATGCAAGCCACTCTTTCTCAATCAAAACCTTTAAACAAAAATAAACATCACAGCTACTTTACAGTGTAGATCTATAAAATGGCACAAATTCAGTACTTCTTGATAACCATGAAACTGTTTCAGGAGATTTCCAAGACAATTACAAATCTTGTTAAAAAATTGCAGTGATCTCAACATACCTGAAATCCATGCATTGTCCTGTAGTAAGGATCTAACATTATGCCTGCTAACGAGCAGGTCTGCGCTGTTCTGTCCCATCCATCACTGCAGTGAACTACAACGCTCACCTTTTCTTCCACAACTGCCTAAAGTAGATGAATGTACATATATTTGACATTCAGCTTTACAAGGACCACTGCCTTGCCTAAATGATCAATGACTGTAGATTTTTCACAAAATAATGAGCTGTGAAAAAAGTTTCAGTTGCAAAATTTAAAAGTATTGAAATCACATGAATCACTTTTTCAAGAGTTTAATCATATTGTATTCAATGTCCATCTTTAGCATCATAGGCCACCCGAGTAATTTTTTTTGAGCACTCTCCTGTTGTAGCAAATTCAAAGGGTGCATGTCTACACTGTACGTAGCATAAATCATTATATCAACAATAGCCTTCATCTGACATGAAAATATGCCTGGCTATTTGTTTGCAGACATTATCTGTTTTGAGAAGCAAACAGTTTTTTGAGAGCATACACATACATTTAGCTTGAGGAAAACTGTGAGCTTTAACGAACAGATAATGTCCAAGGACAAATATCTGAGCATATTTGGTGCAAATGGAGGATGTGGTGTTAATTATCCTTCAAATATTTCTCACAACATGTGCAGTTTTGAAAACTGGAGAATATCACTTGAATATCCCCCAGTTTTAGCTGGGGTATATTCAGTCGTGTGATTGGTCTAACACATGCAAGTGAAAATATTTGATGGATTATAAAATACAAATCAATACCTTGGCAATAAAGACTGAAGTATCTAAAACAGCTTTAATGTGCTTCATCCATCCACTGCTATCTAGGCCACTTGCTAAGGCTTTGGCTGTCACATCTGGAGTCTCACAGACCACTGAAATAATCAAAGGAGATGTCTAAGATGTCTTTTCAGTACCGCAAAAGCAAGTGTCTCTTGAATGTAGCCAACATACAACAGAGGGCTTGAGACAAAGTTTTTAACACACTGGTCCACTGGCAAAAGACACATCAGATTTTACCAGCTAAAACAATTTTTAACTAGCCAAATTGTCCACAAGTCAGGTTTCAGTACAGTATTTTTTTATGCCTTTATTTTGACATGTCACAAGATCCAGAATTGAAACTCTTAAAGCTCTTCTGGTATGGGAGACATTAAATTAATAAATAAATTTGACAAAAGTAGTCTCCATTTTGGCACTACAGGTCAACTGATCCACAATACAATGTGCGAACCATTAGTGCTCTGAGCCACCCCCCCCCCCTCCAAACTGGATTACAAACTTACATACACAAATAAATAGCATCATGTTATCAAATAACTTTACTTACACTCAATCATCTTCTGCAAGCTTTGTCTCATCACATGGATATTCTCAATTCCCACAAACTGAAACTTGACATTCTCGTAAAAATCTGTGCTTTCATATCCTTTGCCAGCGGCCTTGTTTGCCATGGCATTGATCTACAATAACAATTATGTACTTCATAATTAAATAACACAGTCAAAAAATACTGACTTACCAAGGCACTTCAAATGACCAAGAGAATGTGATTACCATTATGTAGGGTTAGTTATAGTATTATTTTCCGCATGCTAGGGTACCAAACCTGCAGAATTCAGCCTCAACTTAAACCCTCCTCCACTACATTAAATAGAAGAAGTCAGTCTCCATCCTTTGTCGCCAACCTTTCCATAAACTGAAATAGCTATCAACCAAGCTTACTGAAGAGAGATCTGCAGACCTCAATCTCCATAGAATTTCCTTGCCAAGACCAAAAATGACACATCCTTTCTGGTTGACCTTGCAAAAGTGTTGGTTACACATCATGTAATTTACCACTGTACCAAGTCTAGGAAACTACAGTGCTTCCTTTGCAGGGAAAGTCTGCTGAAGATCTACAAAGCTACACATTATTAAAGATGATACCTTTGGTCTTGTATCCACAATGTACACATATTTAGAATCAGGTGTGGTTTCTAAGATGGCTTGAATGAGGCTCTCATCCTCTTGGCATCTAGAGTTGAACCCTGATAAAGGCTGACTACAGCGGCAAATTGATGCCTGAAAATACAATAATAGTTTGTTTTGAGGAATTTTGTGTGACACGAAAGCATACAAGTAGAAGCCATATAGGTCTGATGATGCAAGTTAACAGGTAAAGACAAAGCACCAAGAATTGTTCAACATCTGCCACTGGTACAGGTTAATTAACCATAACTAAATTAAGGGAGGGCCTTCTTAATTACCAACTGTTCATAAATTTGTTGCTAAGGAATGTTTCTAACTAATTTTCTAAATATGATAGTATCATATTTAGACAAGAGGCCTAGAGGCCTTAACGCGGATGCTTTTTTTTAAGTTTATCATTGGTCTCTGTGTGATGATTGAGGCCCGTAAACGAAATTAAGCGAAAATGGTGAATGATTTTTTTCTACTGAAAGGAAAGAGAAAAGCTCGGTTGTTATGACTGTTTTTCGATTGGG
>Ga0126337_10000984_pt1 | contig 16292 bp, 8 predicted proteins | sample DipCmetagenome_FD_92527 | JGI IMG/M metagenome (GOLD analysis project Ga0126337, IMG submission 92527) | Coral microbial communities from La Bocana,Puerto Morelos, Mexico - Diploria C A metagenome | ecosystem: Host-associated > Invertebrates > Cnidaria > Coral | place: La Bocana,Puerto Morelos... | reverse complement strand
GTGGGTTTTGAATAAATAAAATGATCGCTCTATTGACGACATGTTTGTTTTTGCAATCCTTGTGCACGCGCTGAATCACATCAGCAAAAGCGCGCGCGAAAACTGTGTTCGGCCACCTTAAGACAGGATGTCCAAACCTTCTATCACAATTGTAGTTTTCTTTGTTTTAACTTGATGAATTATTAATAAGTTTGAGAATAGCAATTCAGAATGAATGTACTGATAATAGGCCATTTTACAGTTGTGTGCTCAGAGACTTGGCCTCTGAATGGCAGCAAGGCTAGAGGTGACCTTGCTTTGATACAGACCTCTCTACTTTTGTCATGTAAATACACCTAGTTAGCATTAGAACAACTTGATTTACACAACAAAGGCAGCAAGGTCTGTATCAAAACAAGGTCACCTCCAGCCTCGCAATAATTCAGAGGCCAGGTCACTTAGCAGACAACTGTAAAATGGTCTATTGTCTAGACCTATGACCTATGTTCAATGCTATGTAAGTGTAGGTACATTAGAATTGAGGCAAAAAAAATTGTTGCAAAAATTAACTGTTTTGAAGTGACAATTTTATTATGTTGCACTGACTTGAGCTAGAAGTATTATCTCTTGTGTTTTAAAGAAGTGAGTGAGTAAGAACTTTTAGGGGTAACTATTGACTCCAAACTGAATTTTTCAGAACACGTTAGCTCAGCCTGCATAAAGGCAAGTCAGAGAATAGGTGTACTAATGCGACTAAGGAATTTAATTCCCACTAAGGCCAAACTTCAGCTGTACTACCATACCTTACTTATTGTCACCTAGTGTGGAACTTTTGCAGAGCTAACGATGCACGTAAGACTGTAGTTCAGTATTTTAAATAAGGTGACACAGGGTTAAAAAAGTGTGGAGTAGTCACTTATTTAAATAACTGTAAAGCAGCTTCTAATGAAAGTTTCTATCATGTTTTTCATATAACGTCACTTGCCACAACGAGCGTTGCGTGACAACCGTGTCTTTACTAGTACTGCGTGACTACCGTCTGAATAACGATCACTGGACATAGAGATAAGCAGTTTCCATTAATGTTCCATGTACATAATTACATCGATAATGAAGATTTTTGGATTTTCCGACAGCCGTGCACCCGTAGCCGTCCTTACAAGAACTGACTCCTACTCCGAAGGCAAAATCATCAGGAAAACAGGTGGCCTGTTGGTCCCCAATACACCCTATCCTTGCAATATGAGTTGACTTCACAGGGTAAACATTAGGGTTGTCTCTTTGTGGATTGCAAGTGTTGGCCAAATTGAGACCGCACCAGCCCTGACGAAGAACGGACAAATCGCAGCTCTTTCCGAAGGCTTTCAGAAGTGTGGCGAAGGTATATTGCTCCGCGGGGACAACGCCAAACTGAGTTTTAAACAACTCTGCAAGTGGCATTTTTTTATTGTGTGTGAACGGGGCGCAGCTCGTTGTGGGACCTGATAAACACACCAATATCTTGTTACACTTTATTGTTGACCAACCATCGTTTTTCATGGATGTCTTCTGAGTTGTATCTGGTGAAGTTTCGTCGTTGAACGTTTTTTCATTTGCCCAGTTGTCACTGACGGGTGAAAATTCGTCTTTGCCACCATTTATCCGGGCAACAAGGGTCCAGCCCCCCAGCGCCGAGGCGGGTTTGTCTGGATTTAGTATGTCGCCTCGTGGCTCCACCCGAATCATTTCACAATGTGTCTGCAATCAAATGAACAGCGCTCATTACTCACCCGATTACAAGACTTCTAAAATAAGATGACCTCTACATATTGACGACGCCTGCACGATTGTGTGAAAAATTGGTCTACTTAGGCTCGAGCTAAAATGAGATTTGTGTTGATTTTCCATCCCGTCAGCAATAACTGGGCAAACCCTTAACGTCGATGAGATACTGGACAGTTCTGTGGTAGAAGGTAGCAAAAGAAATCCGCGGTTTAGAGAACGTAGAGGAACGCTGTTTGATTGAATGCACCATAGCTAGGCACGCATGCGTAATGTAAGTTCGGTGTCATAGGTCCAACCTTTGAGCATCCGTAACCGTCATAGCAGCTAGTGACACCGATTCCGAGGGCGTAGTCATTCGGCCCACAAGTCCTCAAAAGGTCGCCCAAGCAACCAATCCGCGCGATATGATTGGTTGGATTTAGATTTGGATTGATATCCTGTGGGTGGCATACACTGGCGGTATTTAAACCACACCACTGTTTGCGCATGCGTGACAGATCACAACTCTTTCCGAATGCTCGCCACAGTGAGTCCATTGTGTACCGTTCGTCCACAGTCACCCCAAACTGATTATTAAACAGTTCTGATAAAGACATGTTACGGTTGTGCGTGAAGGTGGCGCAGTGCGTCTTCGGACCATCGTAACACACTCGCAGTATATTGCTGGACAAGTCTGCCCAACCAATGTTTTTCATGACCTTTTGTGTGTTGGTATCCGGTGCAGATTCGTCGTTGATGACGCTATTGGTTGCCCAGGTATTGCTGACTGGAGAAAACTCGATTGAACTTCCCGGAACCCGAGCGACGAGTGTCCAGCCACGAGCCACCATTGGCTCAATCTCGCAGTGTGTCTGAAATTCAAATACAGTGTCTAATAACCAGACATTAAATTGTCAACACTGGGGCGGATCCGAACCCCGTAAATTAAAAAAAGCTGAGAGATTATAATACGCTGACTTGGCCTAGGAATGTCGGAAATCCCATTCCGAGGACCTCCATTTTGATCTCCGGATGCCCCCAGAACTCCCAACAGGATACCGAACCCCTTCTCTCGCATCCTGCACCCGCCCCAGCAACGCTTCACTAATTACTTCAACGCGAACAGGCACTTAGCAACCTTAACAGCTTTCACTACGGGTTGATTCCGGTAGCTCTAAGTCCGCTTTTTGTATCATACGTGTACGCCACTTTGTGCAAGTTTAAGAGATAGATGGCTTGACATATGTGCACTGTGAATAGAGTGTTTTTAAAACGATTGTCAAACCCCGAGAGAATCAGAATTGAAGGTAAATCTTGCGACGCGTTAACCAAGATACCGTTAGGTTCTAGTTTTCCCTCTGATTGGCTGAAGAAACAACGGGAGGTTTGACGTGATTAGCTACTGGCACATACGAAATTTTCTAACCAAAATAATGGACCGCGCTCATCAAGCAAAATAGAACAACTCTCCAAATATGGAATATAAAAGCTGTGTAGGGAAAGCGCCCACCACGACAGAAATATCGGTTTACTTAATTCACTCTTACAAATTAAATATATAATAAAGCACTTGCGCGCCACATTTCTGGCGGAATTTGCTTTGCGAATTTATTTCTTTGCAATAGTTACCATAAGAATACCTCAGAAAACGACTTTAACAATGAGAGGTTAAAAAAAATACAGGGATTCGTTCAAGCAGCAAACTGACCTGGAATGGGCTTCCCTTGCCCTTTATCCAGTACGCACCACTCACAGCACCAGCATCTTTCTTGTATATCTCCTGACAGCTGGCTGCAGGATTGTCTTTACTATAAACAGAGAACACACAGGAGAGTACTCAGTGATAGAGTGAGCCCACTGTCGTTACTCGTTACCTTAACAAGCAACACGAGTTCGGCGTACCCAATCTCCTAGATACGTGGTGTTACCGGTGACCCCCCCTGCGCATATAGTGGTTTGATCGTTGATTCGTTCTTTTATGTAAACATTTACCATATATGGTCTCAAACAACGTAACTACCTCCAATCTCGATCCCAGGCTCTCTCTCCTTTGCCCACCTTGTCGAGAGAGCCTGAGCCTACGGTTGGGCCGCATCCAAGGTCTTAGTCAACAATTAACATAAATAATTGAAAACGCTATTTGCTCACCTAATGTCATATTATTTTATAAAGGCTAACATAATGTAAGATTTAAAACAGCATGGGCATCAACCTACCATCTTCCCTGGCCGCACTTTGGCTTGTCAGGTTGACTGCCAGAACCACTGAAGTTGCTCTGCTGATATAACAAAGGTGTTCAAGGTGACACTACGATCTTAATACTATTACGGTTTATCCAAAGTACCAAAAATGCTGACTCGCATCCCGTGCAGTCGCTGCGGGACCCGCACGTGTACCGCACGTGATTGACCCACATCCTGAGAATTGTGAGATCTACAGAGCATTTTGAAGTAAGTAACGAAATTTTCGGGCGTTTACTAGCTAATTTTCACTAACAAAAAGCGGAAAGACACATGAATTTATAATATCTACCTTTTTGTTATTGCAAAAAACAAATTGACAATCTGTTTTTCATGCGCCTGTGGTCTGCCGATCCATAGATTCTTTGACAATGTTATTACGGAATTCATGATTAATAACAGGACAGACGCATAAAGTCAATTGTAACATTTGACCACCTTTCTGCACTTTCACTGCGTATGCTCCTGGTTTATACAGTTACATTCAGATTTATTACCTTGCAGGTCTTTTCCAGCTCCACAATTTTTGCCGTAAGTGTCGCTATAACCCCAGGAGAACACTGAAACTAAGAAGAAAAGATTAAAATATTTAGACGGTAAAAAGAACCGGGAATTTTGCCAAAAAAATCGTATGTGAAATGTCAGCCAATCACGGTAGCAACTTAATACAGGTCCCGGCGTCCAGTCAGGCTGCCGACGATCGCCACTCGCCGGCACGTCTCAGGATTGGCGGGAAAGTTCCGCAGATGCCATGATGTTATAAAGGAAGCTCTTCTAGTATTTTAAACTGCCTATACTGTACATGATAGGAAAAAAAGAATACAAGTTGATGCAATACCGGAGATGGCCGACAAACACCTGGATCTCCGTTTGGGCCCTGAAATATAATGAAACCAAAAATATAGATTACTTTCGATAAGTTTGTAGCAGTTGTATCCAGCATGCATACTGCGCAGTCTTATTAACTGCTTTACTTTGCATTCTTTGATTATCTTAGTTGATTATGTTCTCTCGCTCACCTTAGGCCCCGCGGCTCCTGGAGGTCCGGGTGGTCCTGGGGACCCCTATGAATAGAAACACGTGACCAGATAAGCTGCTATAAATAGTCCCAGCATTGATTTTAATTACAACACATCTATCTCAGTTAAGTTGGTCCACATTATCTAGTTAGGTGTTTCGCAATTATTTTTCTGCGAGGCCTATTGTCTCCAATTTTTTTTTTCCACGGGATTAGAGAACCTTCCATTTCCTTCTCATTTTGGGGAACATAGATGGCGAAGCGGTGAGAGCGCTCGCCTCCTACCAGCTCGTGTTCGATTCCGACCTGGTGACATATGTGGGTTGAGTTTGTTGTTAGTTTCACCTTGCTCCGAGGCTTTTTCTCCGGGTTCTCCGGCTTTCCTTCCGCCACGAAAACCAACACTCTAAATTCTAATTCGACGATGACAGGGGACTGAGCCGCATGAAAACCAGCTAAGGCTGATGTGGCGTCCTCTCTCCAAATATTGTAATTTATTTATATGAAAGCTTGTCATTCCTCGTCTCTTCCTTCAATTTACTTTCAAGAGCAACGCAACTGTATGATTAGCAAACCTTAACTCCAGGCTTTCCACTTATTCCATCTTTCCCCTTCAATGCAAGGGTCATCATATTCTACAGAAGAAAAAAAAATGAAAAGCTTTTTCTTAAAAACTGTACGGATGTCTTCTTCCCGGTCGTAGGCCAGGCACATACCGTCTCTATTTATATCTTCGAAGCACTTTTAATTTCTTCTTGCACTGCAAAGCCGGTAGCTAGCTATTCCTATCGCATAATGTAACGATATTAACGAAAATTAAGAATGATTTTGAAGGAATTTAATGTCGTCCTACAGAGCTCCGCATGCAGTTTCCTCTGACTGGATAATTCTAGGGAATTATTCGCCCCATTACAGGCCTACAAAAATAAAGCAAAAAGCCATGTTATAATCAACTTATTAACCTCGCCGAACGTTCGGTCTTTTTGTGAAAATCTCAAACCTCGACTTTGCAGCATTGACCGAGCTATAGCGACGTCAATACATCAAGGTTTGAGATTTTCCCATATAGACCGAACGTCCGAGGTTAATAAGTAGTAAGTAAGGTGAGGAGAAAAATCATTTTTCAAGTTCGCTACAAACCTGTGAAACCTTTACTTTACATTGAGTGTTACCGGGACATGGAGCTGGCGAGGGTGCCGCCGCCGTTACTGGAGCTTGAGTCGCGGGCTTAAAAGAAAGTAAACGTTCTAGCGGTTACAACACAAGGTATAATGCTTAAAATGTATTTGGTTGAGATGATTTCTAACAGTTTCTTTTAATCGTAAGCGACAGAAAGAGATTGAGACACTTGTGCGGAGTATTGCAACCAAGTGTAACGGGGGACGGGTGCATATTACTCCCTTATATGGAAGTGATATATGAATGTGCGGCCCCAAAGGGTAGGGTTTTCAGCCATTTTGGTCATAAACAGGCTATGGCTTTTTCACTCTAGTCTTGAACCGAGTATGTTGTCATAAAAAGGGTAAGGGATTTGGGGAGAACCCCACCAAACTTTTCCGGGAGTACCCCTCCTCCCTCCCACATGGTGCAGATGTCATTATTTTGACCAAGACATCAGGCACAACTCAACCTCGTTCCCAAGAACTTTTCCCTGGCTTGGCCCCGCCCCCAAGCCAGGGAAAAGTCCCTGGGAACGAGGTTAGGCACAACTCAATAAAAGGATGTGGTTTCTCTCCGCGTTTTTTACGAAAAGCACCAAATAATTTGAAATGTAACTAGCTTACATGGTATTAGCAGTGCAGTCAGCACTCCACAAATTCTTTGTATATTGGCAATGAAAACAACTCTCTAAATCCAACTATGCAGAAACGGGTTTAAATGTGGAAGGACTGAAAATTATTTTGTTCATAAAGCTGAACCCATTCGCCCTACTTTTGTTATTTTCTTTGTTATGCGTTTTTTTCTTCTATAAGCCCAAGGAATGGAAAAAAGTTTTTTTTAAGTGATATTATTCCTCTCTAATTTACACACCTGTGAATTTGCAAGGGCTGGAGCGGGTGAAGGATTCACCGAGGAGGCGGGTACGGCAGGTGACTGTGAATTTATCCCAGGGGCATCTCTGGAGCTACTATCCGGTACTGCTATGGGGGGAAGGTTCTTAAGATCCACAGTGGACTCTACACTTGCGTTGGCAGGCGCTGGCACTAAGAGGAATGTACCGTCGGAATTTTTCTTTAAAAGAAATTTTCCTCCTGATTCAACTGGTCCAAGCAGGGGCGCCAAAAATACAAACAAGGAAAAAAGCACGACCATTGTGTCGCTCATGGTGGAGTGAATTGGCCACGAGACCTCATCAGCCATCTATAGAGATCGAGGCATTTTCTGTAGAACGAAGCACAGAAAATAATGACGTTTTCAATTTTCCTTTCGCACAGTTATTGTCTGCTCCAGTTTTAAGTTTGTCGAGGTTTGTTTATTGCTGTGCAGAATTCAGCCGTGAAAATCAGTCGTGACTAAGCATAGAGTAACAGTACTCTCCCGCGCTTAGTGGCATATAACTGTTTCGAATATTGTGATTGGTTCACTAGGTTGTTTGCTTGGTCTTCTATGATTGGTCAAATCGGCGAGAACTGATTTTACGATCTGATCATTACAAAACCTGTAGAAAACTACTCCCAGCAGAATTTACATTGCTTATTAGCTTTTTTCAATTTGTAGAATTGCATCATTACTGAAAAAAAAAACGAGCAGACAGCAGAGTTTTCATTAGGAGCTTTCTGGTGTTTCTGCCTCCTGAACCGATCACAAATTTTCCCAAACAAGAACCACTATTAGCTGAACATCGCTCGCAGCTTGAGCTTGGGCCTGCTGTGTGTTAGAATATCCACGACCGTGCAGAATCTTTTCTTTTTCGCAATCTCACACTGTGGTTGAGTAACCAAACACTTCTCATAACCTACCGCGCTTTGTATTCAGTCAGTTAACAAGTAGGTGGAAACAAATGGAAAATGCAGAAAAGCCATGTAGCAAAGAATTTTGCAAGGCTTCGTTAGCATTTTTAATCTATTAACGATGGTTAGTTTGACGAATGAAGAGTAAACGAAATCAGTCCGATTCTCTCTTAACCTTAAACTCATTAATCGACAGGAGCAAACGACATTACTGTTTATATTCAGATATTGAAATTAATTTCACATGCTACAAGAGCATGGAGTTTAAAACCGTTCAAAGAGATTATTTTGATCTGCCACCAGATTGCATGTTTGGAGATCTCAGAAAAATTTTCCCAGCAGTTTATGTCATTTGTTTTTAATACTTTTGCGACAAAATGTAACTGTTTGTAACTAAGACGTCAATTAAATGACAAATACGGACAGGTAGAGATTATTCTAGAATGGAAACACTTAAATAAGCAGTTCTCAAGTAAGTTGACTTAGTTAACTTCAGTTAAAATAAACCAAAAGCAAATTGCTGTATCACAGAGGCCTCAGACTATATAGTTCGTTTTGCCGATCAGTTAGATACAAAACTTACTAAACGAATTCGAACCATTTCTAGGGTCTCGGCGATATATAAAACGCAGGAATATGATTTGCTTCTTTCTCATAAGGTATTTTTTTCATCAAGGTTATATCGCATCATACCCTGAATCGCGCCAGACTGATCTTTCCATCCATGATAAATCGCTGATCCAAATTAAATTACACACCAAAGAGTTCAGTAAAATTAAGGCAATAAAACCAATTGAATACAATCAGGTGAGCCCGCCGACAAATCAACATTAATTCTAAAGTGCACGCGAAACGAAACGAATCACTTAAGAACCGAACGTGAGAGTGACATCTTAGAAAGAACTACCTCTGGGTTTGGTTGTGGGCGAGATCCACGGCGACCTTAAGATTGTTCTAGCCAAGAGAAAATTATGGACACCTGGAATATATAATAAACCTTGCTCTCACTACACAAACCGGTAAGGGACAAACGAAACATAATTATAAAGAAAACGGAAGGCAAAATACAGCCATTTATCCCTACCTTGAAAATGCTGCCAGACGGAAATGAAATCAGGAAATACAAAAAACAATAAGAAGTAAAAATTCTAACAACCACTGATCACCAAACATCTGAAAACTCTCCTCAAGGGTTTCGCGAGATCATATCACCTAACTCGCGCATAACAATGAGGTAATTAGCGTTCAAATAGGACGGCAGACAACACAAATATAAACAGCGGTATAAGCCAGTTTAGAACTGGTGGCAACGGGGGCAACAGGTGTCACTTCGACTATGTCTCCAGATTCTTCTCGGCGTCGAACGCAATCTTCTGCGCAACTTCATTATCTGAAAGCTGGTTTTCACTGGCGACGGAGAACGGAGTTGTATAAGCGCTTATGGCCTAGTGAAAATTGGAGGCGTGAGCGGAGTCACAAGTTCGACGGAATCGGAGCCGGATGAATCAGTACGTTTCCATCTCTTCAGATTCCGTTTGGAGACTCTGTTGCTTATGATCCAGTGAAAATTATATTGTCGGAGTCGGAAGCAAAAGCGGAAGAACCAACCAATCACAAGGCCCGGAATCGAGTGCTGCGATCGGTTCATTCTTCCGCTTTTTTGTTTATTTATAACCAATTCACTTTGTGTAAAATTTTACAACAACTTAAGCTACTTATATCACTATCGCTACTAACAAATAACAAAATCACAATGCCGTTTAAAAATACTTGCAACACTAGCAATGTAACAACCTTTTAACAGGAGTTAATTTTAAATAACAAAAATGTTATTTATAGGGAGGGTCAGGTGCCCATCATGGGCTCCTGGGAGGGTGTAGGAGGGTGGGGAGTGTGGGGAGGGTGTAGGACGGTGGGGAGGGTGGGGGGGGGGTAAGAGGGTGGGGGGGGTGGGGAGGTTGTAAGAGGGCGTGGAGGGGTTGAGGGCTTTAATTTCACAACTCCTCAAGTTGTGTGTATAACTGCGATGATCAATCATAAATTCAAATCTTTTTCCGCAGTTACAACTATATGATCTTTCATATATTCATTTGCAATGTTGTTATTATTATTATCATTATTTCTTCACTCTCTAATCATCCCCACTATATGCCCTCCCCAACTCTCACTCCTTATACTAACAACCCCTGACTTATGTTTTTGGGTTAAAGTTAGTGTAGAAGAACATATATTATATCACGGGTTTTCTACAAAAAAAGTTATCAGGAGATATAAACAACCTCGGCAAGATTTAGGTCTGTGCGGGTTTTCATTCGCGCGTTATTCACTCAAATTGCGATGTTTGTTCCCCTCTGAGTTACACCGACGTGGCGTAAAGTAACAAAAATATCAGTCTTATCTGTCACTGAGTTTTGCCATTGAAACGAAAATACTCTAGAGCTCCGAAACATTAAATTAAATAACTAGAGCAAAAACATTCTAGTTGCCATAAACTTTAGCAATAACTCATCTTTTGACCTACCCGAGAGCCTTATATCGCGCCGCTATATTACGCAAATCCTCATTCTGGCAGATATGAAATGTTTTGTTATACGCCAATGCACCAATGGCATTCTGACATGGAGTATATGCAACACAACCCGGCACCTAGGATTGGCAAATTCGTTCCTGACCCCTCGGCTGTCTTATCATCCCAAGCAGAGCACGGAGAATAATCACATAAACTGGAAATTCAGACGTGCTCGATTACATAATGAAGAACCCTTTATATACAAAACGTCAAGTTATTGGATGTCATCTGATGAAACTAAAACTTCACTGGACCGAGTTGTTTAAAGCCTGATTAAGCTAACCAAGAATTTTAATTTCAGTTTTTTAACTTTTCGTTCAGGATTCGGTCTATATTGTTTTTCCTTTAGTTTTGAACTACACAAAACATAGGCTATGATATTTTAAATGAATAAAAAGAAAACAAAAAACAAAAAAAACAAACAAACAAAAATTTTAAATGAAGTTAAATGAAGGGAAATGGAAGTGGATGACGTGAAATGAAGGGAAATTGAGGTAAATGAACGTTTCATTCTGGCATATATGACGAGTTTTGCCTCGACCTCTCGGCTGGCTACAAAGCAGAGCACGAAGAAGAACATGAATGGAGCAACAGGAATAGACGAACAGGAATTACATACAACAGTTCCCAACGTACTGAAGCGTCTCTGTAAAAAAGTTGTGCGAGGATTCTACGAGAACGAACACGCTGCTATTATAACTTTACTTACCAATTCTGAGTATCCGTGTCTACAAGAGGATGATTTGATCCGACTGTTGGGTTTTGACAAGAAGCAATTACGACAAAGTCTTGTGCGCTTAAAGAACGAAAAACTCATTAAGCAAAGAGTGCACAAGGAAAAGAATCCCGAAACAGGAGCCCTGATCAGTTTCAACTACTATTTTATTAACTATAAGGTTTTTGTGAATGTTATCAAGTACAAGTTAGACCATGTGCGAAAGAAGATCGAAAGCGAAGAAAAGCAAGCAAAAAATCGACCTTCGTTTGTATGTACCCAGTGTGAGAAAAAGTATTCCGATTTAGAAGTGGATCGTTTGTTGGATTTGGAAACGTGTCAATTAAAATGCACCATATGTGAGGGATCAGTAGAGGAGGATGCGGCTGGAATAAAACAAAGCAACACTTCCAGGACAAGCTTGGCTCGTTTTAATGAGCAAATGGAGCCAATTTTCCGACTTCTTAGAGACTGTGAAGATATTAATCTAGCACCTGCCATTCTAGAGCCAGAACCACAGCCTGCCCAACTTGCAGGTGGAAGTCACGGGGCTCGCTCCTCAGGACACCGTGGTAATAAACCATCCTGGGCCAATGATTCTACTGGTGGCGCTGATGTGAATGGACTGGGCATTAAAATAGATATAATGGGAGATGAAAATGATGAAGATGCAGCAACTAACAAGCCTCGGGCAAAGGAGGCACCCATCTGGATGAGGCAAAGCACAGTAACACCAGCTTTAGGGGTACAAAATGAGGTTGCTACCAGTGATCAAACACGTCATGGGGGATCTGACCACAAGAAGCCAGGAACCTCTGGAAAGGATGACGAAATCCTTGCAGAGCTATTGGTTCATGAGTCAGTTAATAAGAAACCACGTCTAGATATCAATGAAGCCCTTGGCGAGGGGGTGGATAATGATGACAGTGACTCTGGTCCAAGTGATGACTCTGACTTTGAGACACCAACACCTGGACCAGCAGCAAAAGCAAGTGAAGTAACAGAAGCCATGGAAACTCACACAGAAAGTGAGCAAGAAGATGATGACACACATGAAATCAAAATTGGAGACAAGATGGTGCCAATCAATGATGTTACTGACGAAATGTTGAGGGAAATGACCCCAGAGGAGCATGAGGCTTACACCAGAACATTACAGCATGTTTATAGCCAGTTTTACTAGGCAGGCAAAAAAAAAAAACCCAATGTAAAGTGGTAGTATATATTTAAAGCATTTTTGTTGAATAAATGTAGGCAGTTTTATTTAGTTTTAACACAACCATCATAAACCCTGTTATTTCAATAGGGTTAGGTGCCTGATGTGTTAAATTAAAGGGCTGATGTGTTAAAAATAAAAATGTCTGATTACCACACATTTCGTGAAATGTTATTGCACCTTAACACTGTAAACAGTCTACATAGAACCTAGGTAATGATTTTGTATACACTCATCTTCTTTCTGCTTATAAGTATAAATCCACTAGTGTTCTATAACAAATGTCGTTCTGTGATTAGCTATGCTACTCACAATCTATTCTGTTGTAGATTTTTTTTTTTCGATTATTTTTATTAAATGAATATTTTGTTTACAATAAAAGCACTACATTAATACAATAAACTTAACAAAAGGGAAAACAGAATTAAAAAAGAAAGGAGAAATAAAAAACATTAGTAACTTGTAGATAATGAGTAGCATAGCAGAGTAAGCTTGTTAACAAAATCATGGCTGCTTCTTTGCATTTACAAGGTGTATTGTAAAGAAGATTTATATAAAGCTTTGAATGACTAGTAGATAAGATTATTCGCATTTGATTTCTATGCATGATAGTTGATGAGGGTGCAATCACGAGATAGAAATCTTGAGCTCATAATCTAATTGTTAAATAGCAAATCAATGTAAATCTTTGAGTGTAAAAGTGCTGTTAACAAAGGACAATAAACTCAACAGCCTCTTTAGGGCCAAGAGCCCATGCTTGTTCATTCATTTTAAAAATCTTTACTTTCATTCAAGCGAACATGTGCTAAAGAGTTCCACCGCCCTACCATTTTTAGAATCCTACAAAAACCAAGAAAACCATGCTTTATAACTGTAGACTTAAAACATTGCTTTATTTCTTTGTGAAGCACTAACAAACTAGATCTATCATACATTAAAAAAATCTCTTTCAAGTGCATGTTTCCAGATATAATTTGAGAGAAACTCTTATCTAATACCTCAATAATTTAACACCACTACCTAGCCCAAATTCTGTCAGTCTTGAACAGTAAGGAACAGTCATTATGATAACATTACAACCTCTTACAATTGAATATATGAAAGTTCAGATAACCTCTTTTAACTTGCAAAAAGTTTGTCAAACAACCTTGTCTTTAAATTCCTTTATAATTATTATAATTATCATTTTTATTTGTTTTTATATGTAGTCATTACTTTATTACAATGACGATTTTTAACTCAATAGTGGCTCAGTTGAACTATCATATTGTGTCCTATTTTCCATTACTGGGTTTAAATGCACCTTTTTTGTTTAGTAGAGTGTTATTACAAGTGTCTAAATAGTTGGAGTTTCCTACATCTCTTCACAAAATCCTAAATTTCTTAATATTATGTATGTTACATGAATAAAGCTGTTGCTGCAACATGTTCCTGCTTCACGTCCCTCTGACATGGTTGCTAGGGTATGCCAACCTCAACTTATGGTTAGCAAACTGAGCAAGGGGTACAATTGAGTACTGGGAAATTGAATGTCAGCAGGGTGATCTTGTGATGGAGTAGCATCCCATGCAAGGGAGGGGGGGGGGAGTAGAAATATATCTAGTTGTTAATGCTAGAGAGACCAGGATAAGCTTCAGCAGTATGGAACCTTTGGCCTAAAGGAATATTTCATGAATGACCTGGTACGGTAGCTATCGGCCAGTTCCTAAAAGGAGGTTCTGTTTGTTATCAAAATGGAAGGAAACTGTCAGGGAGAAAGTTGGAAACTCAAAGACAAGAATATGTAATATCAGGACTGGGAAAAAAGCTTGTGGAATATTACACAGTAGCAAAGGAGAACATGCAAAATAACTGTAAGAAGGAGCAGGAAATTCAAACACCAGGGCTGGCCTACTAAAAAGCTTGCATAAGGAGTATCTCCAGCATAGTTTGCAGGTACACATTTATACACCTGGGTGGAGAGAGGTACTGTGAGAGTAAAGTGTCTTGCCTAAAAACAGTGCAATGTCCCTGGCTAGGGCTGCACCCAGAACACTTCATCTAGAGATGAACACTCTAACCACAAGGCCACTGTGTCTCCCAAGGGGCTGGCCTACTAAGGCCTACTAATTGCCAAGTTTTCAGCTGTTTAGCTAACTGCAGGCCAGCAAATAGACAGCAATTTTCCTTTACTGTGCACATCTGCTGTGCCACCCCCCTTGAAAAAAAGTAAAAGAAACACGATGCTTATGGCTCATGGCATAATTTTATTTTGTTTCTCACATATCTACACACATCTATTTTTCATTTTCCTGCAGCGCTTGTGAAAGGAACAGCTTTCCAAAGCTGTGTGTTGAAAATTGGTTCACTTGTGTACTGTATGTGTTAACTTGCTGAGATAATAAAAGGTAGTCAAGGCGTGACGGCGACTGTAGGGGCTTGAATATCTTGGAAATGTCTTCCTCTGGTAAAGGAGGTTCTCCTCGAGTGTGCCGTGTAGCGTTCTCATTTTGCTAAAAATATATGAAAAGAAATCACTTGTCACACATGAGTATAAATGAGTATGATAGAGAATTCAATGATTTGTCTTTGACAGCAAAAAGAATCACTGTCTTGCAGAGTACAAAATGCTTGCTTGAAAACAAAAAAAACTTAAAACTTAATTTAGTGCAACCTACAATAAGTGCAGTGCCATGAGGCACTGATGATATTATTTCTTTGTTGAATAAAATAAACAAAGAATTTACCCTTCTCTGAATGTATGCATCTTTCTGCTGTTGTTGCCTTGCTACATTACGCAAGTGATTGTTGAATTTATTTGCATCTTGGCAAAGTTCATCGACAGACTCCATTAGTAACCGCACATTCTTTTCTAAGTAGGATCTAAAAAAAATAAAAATTCATTAAAGTTAGCTTGACAGTATTCCCTTTAGTCTATAGAAATATTGATTTTGTGCCAGAAAATAAAACTTTATTGCTTGTATGTCTGTTCTTTAATCACTTTAGAATCTTGTTATTTTATTTCTTCATTTTCTCCTTAGCTTCAGTATCACATGACCAAAACACTCAGGACAGTATTTCATCGCATCTACAAACACTCAAAGCTTTTTCAAAATTATGCCATAAAGTTTCAACTGTCTTCTGGTTGTTTTGAAATGTGATGTGACACCATCTCTGATGTTTGATATTGCCAAACCTGGTTACATTTATGGTCACTGAGAGTGGAAATGAGATGATGAAACAAAATGTCAAACATGGTAAATAATAGTCTGGTAAAAGATGGATGTCAGAAATGGAAAGAACATGATGAAATAAGTAACTAAAGGTTGTTTATTTTGAGACCATTGCCTACACAATCATTACACCTTAAATGGCTGTTTGATTGCCAAACATACAGATATGTCCAGGATTGAATGCTAATGAGATTCAAATTCCTTATGATAAGCATCACAAAGTGTCCTCATTGGTAAAAAGACACCAAAACACACACAATTCTGTCAAATATGAAGTAATATAAAAATGTCAGATATCCCTACCAAATATGAAGTACTAATTGAACAATACTTGCGTTCAATCCTGGACATAAGTGCAAACATACTCCACCACTAAGGGAAGTCAGGTCTTACCCAGTTGAGAGACTGAGAAAATCATTTGTTTGTGTGTGAGGTGACAACACTTCAACCTCACATAGTAGAGCATTGATGAGGGATGAATTCCTTATCACAAGGGGAATCTCCTCAAACATGGCCTCAAAACTTAGACCGCTTTTTGCAAGCCTGAAAAAAAAAACCTGACGTTAAAATTCAATTTGTTATAGTGTTAGATCAAGACAATACTCTCTTTTTATTATTTTAGGTGAAATATTCAAGGAAAAACAAGCTC
>Ga0126337_10000982_pt1 | contig 16300 bp, 16 predicted proteins | sample DipCmetagenome_FD_92527 | JGI IMG/M metagenome (GOLD analysis project Ga0126337, IMG submission 92527) | Coral microbial communities from La Bocana,Puerto Morelos, Mexico - Diploria C A metagenome | ecosystem: Host-associated > Invertebrates > Cnidaria > Coral | place: La Bocana,Puerto Morelos... | reverse complement strand
AATATCTCCGGAACTAATGAAGATATTTGGAAACGGTAAACGGCGTTTTTATTCTTTCATGGAATTCTATGTGATGCAACTAAAATATCAAGGGGTAAAATTTTGATCATAGTACCACTTTAATGACATTAATTCAAAATTCCCGTTAAGTATCAGGCATTTTGTAAGAAGGGTTCCAAAATGTGATTAATAATTGTTGACCAAAGTTGACCAAAATGTAGTGATTGGTCAGTGGCTGGCAGATCAATTATATGCCAAAGCCAAAGGCTGAGGTAAATAATTGATCTGAGAGACACTGAGAAATCATGACATGTTGTAACAACCGAGTTCAATAATCGTTTTATCATTTGATCACCAAGTTTGTTTTCACATTTTTCTGACAAGAGCATGGTTACAAAAATTATGCGTGAACAGAATTGTTCCACCATTATGTTGTTTTTGTAATCAAGCTCCTTGAGTGCTGAGTAAAATCACTGTTTATCTCATACATCATGAGTCAATATCTAGAGCTAAAAAAACAAATGGCAACACGGATGGAATTGCATAATTGGAGACAAAAATTTTACATTTCAAACACTGAATTGTCCAAGAAAATCTGAGAGTTGACTATGTTCTAATCCCCTCGGATTCTTCCACCATCTTTTCCTGAGTTTGTGTTCCAGCTAAGGCATACAGTGCCACCTACCTGGTCATTTGTTTCCACATGTTCACAATAAACTTGACAAAATCTAATGTTGTGTATTTTGGCTTAGAATACTCGCTTTTGTATATTTTTGCTCTAAAACACCAACATTTGCTAAAAGATCGAGATGTCTTCCTCCTGGGAGTCAGAGATGAGTTTTGAATCAGATGACTCTGATACATGTATAAACTTCATACCTGAAATGGAAATCGAGCACGCTCGGCAGAGCGCTGCAGTCTGAGAAGAGCGCAATTCTTCAAGTGACAAAGACATCTTATTCGCTGACAAGACACTTACAGATGAAGATTAGACGGCCAGGTACAAGCAGGAATTGAAGGCAAATGAGGAGCTTGAAATAAAGCTTAATGGCCGGCTCACGGCTCAGTAGCTGCTAGTGAATGGTAAGCTGTTATGTCGATTTCTGTCACCTCATAACAATCAGATCATTCAATTTATTTGACTCTGTTTGACTTAATACCAATTTTGCATTCAATTCTAATTTTGTGTTCCTCTCCAATGTTCTTGTTCGATATTTTAAAAAGGTGCTCGTGTGGAAAACTGTGTGGTCAACAATATACAAAACATCAGCGAGTGTTATTACTGTCAAGAGCTGGAAGGTTGCGTAGAATCTATGAGCAGCGAACTTGTTCTGCAAGACCTTGCCGGGGACAAGCATAAATTAGAGAATTAGAGTGTATCATGGCGCACCCTGGCTTCAACTCAGTTTGCTCGCAGAAATGGAGCCTCTGATTAGCAGCAGATAAAATAATACAGAAGTGCAAAATGGGTTTGCCTACACGACTTCTACTGTTCAGGGCATTTGTACATTTGCCGTTCTCTGCTTGGTCACTCAACCTTTTTTGTTGCTTTACTCATGTTTGTGAAGGGCACTTTGTGTTATGTTATAACGAGGAATTTACAAAAGTGGAATTGAGCCGTCAGATTGTGTTATGGCAAAGTTCTACAGATCATAGGTCTACATGACTTCCGCTGTTATCTGCATGTTGCTGCATGGAGTTTGACACCTCTGTAGTCGGAGAGCTAAGTTCAGCTTCTTGTGCAACTTCTGGTGAGGAATCTTCTGCATTTTTGATACTTTCAGAACAACTAACCCGTGATACTGCTTGTATTGCCACCTGTATTGTCTCTTTGAGAAGGAAAAACAAAATAAATGCATACTCTGATCTTCAATCGGTGCTTTAAGTTAACTGAAGAAAAGTTTACAGTGAAATAAGGTGTCAAATCATCTCGCCTTTCTCTTGTTGCGCTCTGACTGTGGTGGTTCGTTCACTTTTCCCACAGCATGAATCGTCGGAAAGGAAGCGCCTCCAAAGTCGTCCCTATTTAGTCTGGGGTATTGCTGCAACTGCATGCAACACACCCAGTAGGCATTTTAGCTGCAAATTATTCACGAGCAACACAGCCACTACAGTGAAATGACTAGCAGCGAAACACGTTTCATTCCTGGGTAGATGTCACAACTGCCGCTGGACCCATTCCCCCCAGAACTCAGTCATGAAACAAAATGGCGCCGATTTATGGCAATTTTCGCATTTTCAGCGGGCCATAGAAAATTGAGGATTCAACCAAATTCAAAATTTTTTCACCGAATTAGTTTTTAAGTGGATTAGTTTTAACAAAAAAAATTTGGGGGTTAGGTGCACTTTTTAGTGCCCAGCAAGATTAATTTGAATCAAGGGTACCACCAGATTCCACTCCACTCTGACTCACGGTCCCTAATCATGTTCTCCACTCATGCAAGCATCTCACATGCTGCAGAAATATTCCAAAGGAAAGTTAGCGATGCAATCTGTGGTATACCCTGCATAAAGAACACAAGTGATGACATCTATGTTGGTGACAGAGACAATGATACCCATGACCTGCATTTGTGTCACACCAACTCCATGAGCAGGGGTTATCAATTAACTTGCTGAAGTGTCAGTTTCAAATTCCAAGTATGCTCTTCTTTGGCCATGTGTTATCTGAAAAGGGAATGTCACCTGATGCAAGAAAAGTTGAATCCCTTCAAAGTGTGGCTCTGCTAACCAATGTATCTGAAGTACAAAGCCTTCTTAGCTCCGCTGCATTCTGCTTTAGATTCATTAAGGACTTTGCAGTGATTACTAGACCTCTTTGACAGCTGACCTGTGACAGAGTGAAATGTCAGTGGACACACAAGGAGCAGTCATCCTTTGAACGCCTAAAAGCAGCACTGTCAACCAAGACTACCCTTAGTTACTTTGACCCAAAGAAAACTACCTCCATTTTTGTTGATGGTAGCCCTGTTGGTCTTGGTGCTGTTCTGACCCAAGGAGATGAGTCAACCAAATAAGTGCAAAGAAGTGTCACCACTACACTAAGCCAGTTGTCCTCTTACCCCCACTCAATGAGCTGCTTGATAGCTCAGTTGGTAGAGCACTGCACCAGTACTGCAGAAGTCATGGGATCGAATCCCGTTCAGCCCTGAATTTTTTCAGGCTTTAATTTCACAACTGCTTAAGTTGTGTGTATAACTGCAATGATCAATCATTAACTTGTATCTTTCTCCACCATGCAAATATATGATCTTTCATATATTAGTCATTTGCATCTTTCAACTTTTACAGGTATATTACAAAATCACAAGGTGACCAGCTCCCAGATGGCTTGATAGCTCAGTTGGTAGGGCACTGAACCAGTATCGCAGAGGTCATGGGTTCAAATCCTGTTCAGGCCCAAATTTTTTTCAGGCTTTATTTCACAACTGCTCAAGTTGTTTGTATAACTGTGATGATCAATCATTAATTCATATCCGCAAATTGATGGCAAAGCTTTGTCAATGTACTGGGCAGTCAAATGTTTTCACTGCTTTGTATATGGCAAACAATTCAAGATCATCAACAATCCATCTTCTAAAGCATCTGCAAGGATGAAATGCCAACTCATGAAGCTACAGCAATAGAGTCTGCAACTGCAAAGGATCCAATACTTCAGTGCTAATGTATCACTATCTGAATTGTCAAGCTATGAACTAGTGGAAGAGCAACTATCTTGCACAGATGCTTTAGCTACAGCAGTTAGGTTGCGCACATGCTCCTTGTAATCGATGACTACTAAAAAATTCCCGTTTTTAGAACTAGTTTCATCTATGTCTGCCAATGCTGTCATTCTCAAACTGGACCAGCTGTTTGCTATATTTGAAACTCCCCATATGATTAAGGCAGACAATGGTAAACATTTCAATGGAGAAGAATTTGCTAAATTCATTCATGTACCTAGGTTTAAGCATCGCAAAGTCACTTTGCTCTGGCCAAGAGCCAATGAACAGGTCGAGAAATTTGTGAAAATACTAAAGGGGTACATCGAGGCTGCCAAAGTAGAAGGGGAGAAATTGGAGAAAGGAACTACAAGCCATTTTGCGCAACTACTGCACCTCAACTCATGCAACCACTGTGGTTGCATCAGCTGTATTGTTGAAACGTCCTGTGTGAAAGAGGACACCTCAAGTTATTATGACTTGTAGACCTTGTCTGCAAACGTGATCCTAGCAGAAGACCACAAACAAAACCTATGTGAAACCAAGCACTAACTCTCCTGGAGAAGCTGTGCTGGTCAAGACAGCATTTACTGTGCCAACAGGTCAAACTGGCTATGATCCTAATCTCGTGATTGTTATTGCCAAGATGGCTAGCTTGATCACTGTTGGAAATGAAAACAGCACTGTCACTGGACATTTCTCATTCTTCAAGAGTCTCGACCAATCAGCCATCAACCCTGAAAATGATGAATCTCATAACAATGGCTTCAACTCCCAAAGTCAAACTGAGAAAGAGTGCATCATAGAAACTCCAGACATGGCTCCTGCTCAACCAAAACTTGTGGACACTATCTACTAAAAGACAGACTTTTCAAAAACTTCTTGACTATTAGTCTTGAGTTCTTGTTGGAACTACCGGTAGTAAGCCTTTTGTCTTGAACATTTGTTGTGGTTCAAATTTTGACACAAGAAGTTTGGTCTTGTGGACAAGCATTAAATACTTTTTTACTTAATTGTCTCATTATCACAACTGAAAATTTACACAGATTTTTTTAAACTGGGAGGAAGGAGATGAAATATTTGTGTGTTACCCGGGTATCTAGTGTGTTTTATTGCTAGGAATTAGGAGATAAATGTCTTTCCTACTATAATGGCATATTCACAATCAAGCTCCTTGAGTGCTGATTAAAATCATTGTTTACCCCATACATTGCGAGTCAATATCTAGAGCAAAACATCATAGTTATTTGAAGGCCACGTGGGCTCTTAACCAATGAAAGGCAAGAAAAAAAACAGTTGTGTGACCCAGAATGGTGGATTTCATTTGAACTGACATTCACAATTTTGCAAATGGTTTACAACCACTTCCACTTGAAAGCTGAAAGCTGCTGTGTGTGTCAAAACGTTTGTTAGGTGAAACTAGAGCATGTCTAGAAGGACATGTCGTCTTGTGGTGCAATGCAATGTTATTATTTATTTTTTTAAAAAAGTTCAGGGTGAAGTTTACGGTATATCACTTATGTATACATGTACAGTAATTCCAGTGAGGGACTTTTTCTGATGAAATTGTTTGAAGTCACTTATATGTTCCAAGTTTGATACCGTAAGTTAATATATTACTTCTTGTCTGTTGTTTTCTGTACAAAATATTCAGTACTTACTCTTCGAGACCCCCTGAATACATGTACATGGTTGTCATGAAGGAGCTGAAAGTTTTATGTGTACTTTAACTTGCCAATAATGTAGAACAGGCCATAATTTCATGTGCAACCTCTTTTTTAAAAAATCTGGATTCTGACACCACTCATGCAAAATTGCCTGTAGCTAGACTAACCTGCACATGTACAGCATTTCAATGCATAGTACATAAAGATGTACAACGTAAAGCAAAACTGTTAAGTCTGGGAAAAAATTATCTGTATTATCCATACCTTGTTGGCAATGCTGGTGATAAAAGATTTGATGTCTAACTGTGTTGGACAGCTCTTCTGGCAAGGTGCATCGGCACATTTGAGACATCTGCAATGCAGCACAGTACATACCGGTAATAATAACATTATGGACAATTTCATCAAAACACAGTCAATCAAAGTTTTACACATGTAAGAATGACACTTTCAAGAAGAATTATAATGTCACTAGTTATCTGAAGAACAAAGCTTTTACTTTGTACCTAATGCTTATCTTTATTGCACCCTTGCCCAGACATTATACATGTTTTAAGGTATCCATGATGTGTACATGCAATCTTCTTATTACCCCCTACAACTTTATTCACAGTTTCCTACACCTGATCTGTATTCATGGGCTATCATACCTACAATCATGGACAAAAATGTTGATACATTTGAGGAAAATGCTTTGTATCGGCACTTTCAATTTAACAACTTCCTGTCTTGGAAAGGAAATAGGTTTGGCGATAAACTCAGCAGGATGAGGCAGTGGAGATGTGGCCCAGGTTCAATTCTAACCTGGTGCTACATGTGGGTTGAGTTTGTTGTTGGTTCTTGCCTTGTTCCAATAGGGTTTTTCTCCAGGTTCTCCAGTTTTCCACATTCTAAAAAACCAACATCTCTAAATTCCAACTTAACATGGATAGATGACCCATGTGAAAACCAGCTAATGCTGATGTGGTTCCCTCACTAAAATTAATAATTACATGTATTGTTGTAATCTATATTATCTATTTTTTTCAAAAAGCCAAGTCTTGAGCAAATTCTGGGAAATCAAAAAACTTCTGGAAAAACTCACCACAAGCTCATGCAAGCTGTGATTGATGATCATGTTGCTTAGAGATCATTTTGTATTACAGTGGATATAACAAAATTATGAATTTCATATTAAGGTTATGTTCCTCTTGAAAGTGATAATTAAAAGTATTCACATAATTAATAAAACATAATTCAACAAAAATCAAAGAAATAAACTGAAATATACCTTGCTGCCTCCCTTAGAGCTCCCCTTTCACTCAGTGTTGTATGCTTGACATCATCAAAGTCATTAACAAGACTTTCGCAACTCTTCACCAGAAAAGAAAAAAAGAAATTTTATTAAGTGTTTTTATTGTTGGAGCTTAAGACAATCTGAGCAGGCTTTTCTCCCTTATTGATCTTCTCCTTTATGCAAAACACAAAATAACAAATTTTGAGAAAGATTAAAAAAACAATAGCAGAAGGATATTATTTTTCATGTTTTTTCAGGACTTGAAAGCCACAATTTCACATTTTGAGCTAATAGAAACGATTGCTAGCGGCACAAATTTTTGAAAGCATTGTCCCTGATACTTCTGGGTTTCAACAATAACATGGGAATGGAAGAGATGATATTTGATTCTTAGCGACCAGATACATGTAGGTCGATTTGCAAAGTTTTTCTTATGAAGAAGTTCAATTCAAATAGTTTGGCCTGCCTGTGAAAACCAGATGCTACCAAGCTAAGAATGTTAATGAAACCCCTGCACTAAGAACACACAAATAGACTCAGAACTCAATGATTGCCTGGATTGCTAGTACCACTTTCTATCAAGTTCAACATTTGATTCATGATCAATGTTACATTTTTATGGCCAATATATGATATGTGTTTGTTCTAGAGTCCCAGATATCAATATACTAAAAAACAATGTGATCAAGGATTTGAATGAACTCCCCAAAACGTCTCAGGAACCTAGCCTCAGTGACCTCAGAGAATGCTGATAAATATTGTGTACTGTAGGTCCCCGTGGTTCCTCAAGATATTGAAATCTCTCATAAACTCATGCAACAACAAGGGCAACAAGGCTAATAATCGCAAAATTTATCAAACACAAAGTTAAGTCAAATCTGTATCATGCAAGAACTAAACTGAAAAGCATCAAGATGACCAAGTACGCTATAACAACCAAAGCTAACAGGATCTACACAATTAAAATCTAACCTTGTATAACAGGAAAATCATGGAAAAGGAAAATGAGAAACACAGGGGTGGTGAGTTACTCAGAGTTTGGTAACTTGATAGAACTATTTTTGTTAAAACTTCTCAAGCTGGTACAGGGGCGTAGCCATGGGAGGGTTCCAGGGGTTCTAGAACCCCCTTTTGGGTTATGAAAATGGATATCATTTCAAGAGGAAAAAAGTATCGGAACCCCCCTTTCGAAATTCCACAAGACAACATCTTCGTTTTTGAAGAGGAACAAAAGAAAAGCAATAATTTAAAAAGGCATCACATGCTATATCGTGGGTTACAATATCATAAGGTGCATAAATTGGATGGATGATACAAGCCCCCTGTGTATAAGAGCCTGCAATGTGGGAAGCAGCAGCTTTTTTGGCCTCGTTTTAAATTATGCGCGCATTGTGATTGGTTTGACGTCACCTTGAAGTTGTCAGGTCAGAGGTGACGGCTGGATAGGTTAGTTAGAATTGCATGGAAGCAGCCACTGCACCTTCTTTCTGATATTCTAGCTGAGCAAACAGTAAATCACAAGTCTACAGCAAGCGCGATTTACAATCCCCTCTTAGAAATGCTAGCTATGTTTGGTGCTGAAATTATTGGAAATTTGTGCTCAGAATCAAGGAAACTCCATTTCTGAAGACCCAAAATTCAAAAATTTCCCGCGGGGAACAGGCCCCCCTAGTAAAGAATGCCTCCAGCACTCGATTGTGAATCGGCAAGCCATATACACTAGGAACCCCTCTATGCAAAAGGGCTGGCTACGCCACTGTGGTAGGCCAATCTATACATTAATACATTAATAAATCACCCGTTTCAAGTATTTATCATAGATTTTATCATAGATTCATAAAATCAGATTCTAGTAACTGGTGCACCAGTTGCATGGCCTGAACTTTCTTTTATGGTGTAACTAGAATACAAAACACGTCAATGATTTACTAGTTTTTTACAAGACAATTCTTGATAACTTTTATTAATGAATTAACAAATCACTACGACTATTATTGAAAACAAGATATATTATTCAACAGCAAAGATATACTTATTGGTGGGAAACAAATTTTTCATTTACCATCCCGTTTTCTGGGCCCCGTGTCACTAGCCGCTTCAAGAGAACAAACTTTAACTAACAGTACATGCAAAAAACTGAAATGGAAGTGATGAAAAACGAACAGCAAAGAGGTTCACAAAAACTTGCATTCATTGTAGTGTGTTGACTTTGCATAAATATGTACTACAGCTTTTAATAAAAACTAACTTTGCTCAATACTATCATCGCAAATGAAGAAACGGAATGGAAACAATTTTTGTAATCTCAAATCAAGACGGAAGTGAAAGTGCTTGAGCAATCGATGAGTTAAGTGTCAATTGTTTCACTGCAGTGCAGTGAATTTGCATATTTGTAACTGGGTTTTTGAACTCACTTTTGAAACAAAAATCGTTGTTTTCATAAAAAAAAAATTGAATGTAAACAATCCTAGAAATTGAAATATTAACCACTGGATCAAGAATTTTGGTAAATCTTTCCATGTTTTGTCTGGCAGCTAAAAAGGAAGTGAATTTTGATTACACAAAAAATCAAAAATGTGACTTGATGCACATGTTCTTTGACAAACACACATGGAAGATGGCAGAGTCAAATGGAACGTGAACTACATGTATTGAATGCAGAATACTTCAGTTTCAATACCGAAAGCTGTGTTGATCTTCATCCACTTGCTAAATGCGTTTACCAAGAACGTTTCTGTATGTTGAGAGATGAACGGAAAGATTGCGACCTTTTGGTCAAATTAGTTGTGCAGTTGATGATGAACTCACCAAACAACCAATTTAAACAAAGTGCGTTGATTAATTGATTGAAGGCTCTTAAACAATCTTACAAAAAAAAGAGCATTTTAAAAATGACATGGCTTTATAGATGTTTTAATAGCTAATGCTGCGCGATCTGAGGAAGCTTTAAGCGCTGGCACCTGAACTCTCTTGTTTACCGCAGAATGGTACCTGTGAATATTTTAGGAATGTTTCAGTTTTAAATTAAAAACATTTTGTTCCTCACTTCTACAGTGTCTAGACCTGTATGCTGAAATTGCTTCTTTTGCTGATCGATTGTAGTGGCTATTTGCCAAGTGAAAGCCATGATTTTTGATAATAATAATCAACAAGATTGGGTAAGTTGCACAATACCTTAAAAAAAATTTGTATGCGTGCTTATTTGCAGAGCCTTCGAACGTTATGAAGTTAGAAGCTAGCAAACAGAAAATGACTAGGTGTCATTCTGCTGAATTAATCGGGTATCAAAAGCAACCATTCCTTCAAAACAACTGCACAGTATCAATCAGCAAAAGTGTGTCAGGCTTTTCCTGTTTTCTTATTGGCTATCTTTTTATAGACAAGTAAAGTTATGGTATCAAATAATTTACTGACCCTGTTGCATTTACAGCTGTAAAATGAGAAATATCTAAATTAAAGCTAATCCCTGACACTCTTTTGTTCCTTGATGCTTGATGGATGTTCTGGCCAAATTTTATAAGAATATGTTGATTCAGCATACAGATGTACCCTATTAATTACCTAACTGTTATATTAACTTTTATTAAACTCACCAACAATAGATGAGCTTGGGGAAGGTGGCTGGAAAGATAGTGGAGCCTCAAGCACAAGAGCAGAGCACGTAGGGTAACCATGACAACCCTGTACACAAGAGCCGAGTGTGTAGGGCAACCATGACAAGCCTGTGAGCGGCAACCACCAGGCACCGTCACACTGCAAAAACAGTGGTACCATGATACTTACCTCATACCTACCAGAGAGGAGGGAGGGCAGGTCGCCAAACACAGTGGAAACGGCAAAATTGCATGTGAGAACAAGTTGACCTCAAAAGCCGTGCTGTAAAACCACATGCCCCCAGCAGACCCCGAACCACTGCACATGTCCATAAGAACGTGTTGTATTGTATGTCGGCCATCTTGGTTGTATTAAAACCGCTGTTGAAGTTCTTTCATTGTGATGTTCGTTCTCGTCTCTCAAACATTGGCATGGTGGTAGCTGCGATTAATCCACGTCCTCAAGAGCCCGAGTGTCATCTCGCTGGTCCAAGCAACAACGAGTCTACCTATCCTATGGTCGAGTGAACTCTGAGCAGCCATCTCATCGTAAGGAAAGTATAACTTCACTGTTCCTTACTGTTATTGTGTTCAACATGAATTCAAGTAGAGCCACGAAACAGTGGTCCCCAACAAAGAATGAAAGTATCACATCATTTGAAGCTTGGCGGCAGAATCTTCAGTATTCCCTGTCTTTAGACGCTAATTTCGCGCCCTTTTTAGCAGATACTTTTACATGGCAGAAAAAGTTGTCCACTGCCCCCAATAGAGGGCTGACTTCCGATGGGGAAGCAGTGCCAGAAGCTCGCGGACGTACCACCGCACAGAAAAATGTACACCTTGAACTCATGTTAGGTCAAACAGCAAATTTTTGCCCTGTTATTTCACGCAATATTATTGTGAAGAATACAACTTCAGAAGATAATTTGCTTGTTACAAATGGCAACCCACCATGGCAAACCACAGTCAGCCCCAACCTGGCAGCCACCTCTCACTCACTTCCAGTGCAGCCACACAGTCTACCTCCCTTCTCGTCTTCCGTGTCCCCAGACCCCGACAAATTACTTCCAGATGCCACTCGTCTCAAGTTTCAACAGCTCCTGCAGAAATACGACAGAGCCTTCAATCCCGACATAACCAGTTATAACAGTGCTGCTGGCCCCAATCAAGCAACTGTGAATATGGGCCCCGTACAGCCACCACAACGGAAAGGCCGCGTACCTCAGTACTCCCGCAACAATCTGGTTCAACTCCAAGCAAAGTTCGACGAGCTGGAACAGGCCCAGGTCTTCCGTCACCCCGAGGACCTAGGCATAACCGTTGAGTATCTTAACCCGTCATTCCTTGTAAAAAAGCTGTCTGGTGGTCACCGACTCATGACCGCATTCGCCGATGTAGCACACTACAGTAAACCACAGCCATCTCTAATGCCAGACGTCAACACAACCTTGCGCACTATCGCACCATGGCGCTACATGATCCAAACTGATCTCACCCGAGCGTTCTACCAGATCCCTCTCGCTCAGTCTTCTCTAAAGTACTGTGGCGTAGCCACCCCCTTCTGTGGAATGCGTGTATACACAAGATCAGCAATGGGGATGCCTGGCTCTGAGACTGCACTCGAGGAAATGATGTGTTGTGTTTTGGGTGACTTAATTCAAGAAGGTTGCGTAGCTAAGCTCGTGGACGACCTGTACGGTGGCGGCGATTCACCCAAAACCCTCTTGTCCAACTGGAGACGGGTACTGGAGGCGCTCAACCATTGTAACCTCCGTTTGTCCCCTACGAAGACTGTCATTTACCCCAAGTCTACCACCATCCTTGGCTGGATCTGGTCCCAAGGCAGTCTATCAGCCAGCCCTCATCGTATCGCCGTCTTACAGTCATTCCGTCCTCCCCAAAGTGTGAAAGGCCTCTGTTCCTTCACTGGAGCCTATAAAGTACTCAGTCGCGTACTCCCAAACTGCTCCAACATAGTAGACCCCCTTGAGAGCTCCCTCACAGGCCTCCGGTCTAGCAACAAGCTGCTTTGGGATGAGAAACTCACCTTTAGGTTCAAGTCAGCTCCGGAGTACCTGTCCAAACACAAATCCATCATTCTACCTGGTCCTTCTGACACTCTTTGGATAGTAACTGATGGCTCAGTCACGAAGAGGGGTCTTGGTGCTACATTGTATGTTACCCGTGACAGTCGTCTTTACCTTGCTGGCTTCTACAGCGCCAAGTTGCGGAAACACCAAGTCACCTGGATCCCCTGCGAGGTTGAAGCCTTATCCATTGCTGCTGCTGTCAAGCACTTCTCTCCATTCATCGTCCAGTCGCAACAGCCTACGACCGTATTAACTGAGAGCAAACCATGCATCCAAGCAATTGAAAAGTTATGCCACAGCGAATTCTCGGCCAGTCCTCGAGTGAATTCCTTCCTGACGACTGTCAGCCATTACCAAGTCAGTCTACAACATTTGGCTGGTAAGGCCAACCTTCCTTCTGACTTCACCAGTCGCAACGCCCCGACTGCAGTGAGCCTACTTGCCAAATTTGCACCTTTGTCCACAAAATGGAAGACTCAGTAGTACGTAGCCTTTCGCTTCAGGACATTCTCGATAAGAAGTCCAACCTCCCGTTCACCACAAGATCAGCATGGCTACAGATCCAGAATGACTGCCCCAACCTCCAAAGGGTTCATGCCCACCACAAACAAGGCACTCGCCCTTCAAAGAAGATCACCAATATTCGCGATGTCAAGCGGTATCTCAGCTGCACCTCTATTGCTCATGACGGAGTTCTCATAGTCAAACACTCCAAGCCTTTCGTTCCTGCTTCCAAAGCAATTATTGTGCCCCGTTCTGTACTGGATGGTCTTCTAACTGCCCTCCACATTAAACTAAACCACGCTTCCCGCCATCAGCTCCAAATGGTGTTTCAACGACAGTTCTTCCCCTTGATATGATAGACGCAATTTCCCATGTTACATCTGCCTGTCACACGTGTGCTTCCCTTAAGTCATTTCCCAGCACCTTGGTATCCCAATCCTCCGATGACCCTCCCATAGTGATAGGAATCTCCTTTGCCGCTGATGTAATCAAGCGCCACCGTCAGTTCATCCTCGTTCTCCGAGAGTGCTCCATGTCACTCACTGCATCTTGCTTGATACCTGAAGAAAAGCACGATACTCTACGTGATGCTCTCACTAAACTAATCGTCAGTTTACACCCTCTTGGTCCTAGAGCTGTTATACGTGTTGATCCTGCTCCTGGTTTTTCATCCCTGAGCAACAACGACTCACTTGGACACTTAAACGTCTCAATCAATGTCGGCCGTATTAAGAATAAGAACCACAACCCTGTCGCTGAGAACCTGTCCACGAACTTGAAGAGCTCCTCCGACAGCAACCAGGTGGAGGACCAGTAGGTGAAGTTGACCTCGCTCTGGCTACCGCATGTCTTAACTCCCGCCTTTGTTTCTCGGGCCTATCTTCTCTCGAGTTGAGGACCCAACGCAACCAATTCACCCATGACCAGTTGCCGTTATCAGATTACCAACTCATACTCGATAGGCACAAACATCGTTCTACTAACCACACCTATAGCGAGAAATCCAAGAACCCCCGCGGTCTCATCGCAAACACGCCACCTCTACAAGTTGGAGATATTGTCTACCTCTTCTCTGACAAGGACAAGTCACGCGCCTGTGATCGCTATGTTGTTGTCTCCATCGACACCCCTTGGTGTTTTGTGAAGAAGTTTCGTGGCTCACAACTACGAGCCACTTCTTACAAAGTCAAACTGTCCGAGTGCTATTCTGTACCCTCTTCCATCATTGTGTCCAGCCCTCCAAGCCACCCAACTCTTCCAGACATGAACGACGAGCCTCCAGTAACTCCTGCGGTGTTCCCAGCCCCGGTACATCCTATGTTAGCTCCCCCTGCACCTCCAGAACTCATCACCATTCCGTCAGACGAGGAGCAAGTCCCGTCCTTCACCAGTGATGACCCACCACTTAATACCACCAGTAGCTCACCTGCCCCAGTCGCTGTACAAGAAGAGTCAAGCACAAGTGTTGCTGCCACAGATCAGCCTATGTTGTCTCCTCCCAACTTTCCTGCCCTCCTCACAGTTAGTTCTAAGTTTACACTTTCACAAGATACTACCAGAGACTGAGACATTTGGTTAGTTTGTCTTAATTAACATGCAATTTACTTGGTTTAGTTGATATTTTTATTGCCCATGTACTTCAAGCCCTTGTACAGGTACAGTTTGTCAGTTCGCTACCATTTACAGGAGAGAAGAGGTTGCGCCAGCAGGCAGTGCCTGTGGCATTAGTATTGTTGTATGCGCACGCATGTTTTCGCGCTAAAGAACGTGTTGTATTGTATGTCGGCCATCTTGGTTGTATTAAAACTGGTGTTGAAGTTCTTTCATTGTGACGTTCGTTCTCGTCTCTCAAACATTGGCGTTGAACGCCCATCTAGAGGAGTTTATAAATAACTCTGCAGAGATTGTATTAGTTGGCAATTTTAACCTCCCGGATGTCAACTGCACTACTAACTCTGCTCTCCGTGATACTGACCTAAGTTGTAAACTAATGGGTATTCTACTGGATCATTTAATGTCGCAGCAAGTGCTGGAGACTACCGGTGGTAAAAATTTCTTGGATCTCATAACAACAACAAACAAGGGGTTAATAAAAAATCTACAAGTTGGTGAAGAAGAAGGCATGCAATCAAGTGCGCTGGGAATACCTAAAAAATTAAGTATTAAGAATGCAAAAGAAGGCCATAGCAAATTGTTTTAAAACTACATGTACGCAAACAACCTTGTGTCAATTAAAGTACATAGATACAGATACTCTGATGAATCATGAAAGACATTGTGTACAGTTTCAATCACTATTTCACTTCAGAAAACTTAACACATTTTTTTAACTTCCCACAAATTATCAGAACTGAAAACTTCAACACAGGAAGGAATGTACATTGTAAAACTCCTGGACAGATCATCAAGTCTTCATATGGGGGCAATTTGGTTACAATGCCTTCTGATAGGGTGTGATGAAAAAATGCATATTAAGCAAAATTTTCAGGGCAGATTATGCGATCAGAAGGGTCAATTATGCAATAAATAATGTAAATCATGCGATTTTTTTCTGAGCAATTTTAAGCTTGTTATATAAGGTTTCAGGAGAAGAAAAACACTTTTTGCTTTCCTAAAGACATTTTGAACACAAGGGAACAGTAATTATGCATATTGATCAACATTAGTTGGAATAAATAAAAAATGAGGTCTCCTGCACTATCGATGCACCACATTAAAAGGACACAGCTAACATTCCAAATGAATGATAACAATTTTCTAGTATACAAGTTGACTACAGGACATTTTGCCATTAACAAAACTTTCTCTTTCATCTCACTGCTTAAAGTTTGCAAGGTGCTTGTGTAATGCAGAGTCAAGGTGTTTGTCATCCACCGAATTCCCAAGATGGGCAATCACAATATTGCAAGACAAGCAAAACATCAGTCCATCATCAACATGGAATGTACCTGTCGTTAGCTGTCAAATTGGGCAGAAGGTGGGAAATTTACGGTGACCCATATATGCAATGCACAAAATAAAAATTTCAGTGCATAAATCTCAATCTTAATACATTAATAACATACTTTTCAATGCACAAATGTATTTTTCAGTGTACAAATATGTTTCAGTGCACAAATACGTTTTCCAGTGCACAAAATCATTTTCCAGTGCACAAATATATTTTTCAGTGCACAAATTTATTTTTCAGTGTACAAATATGTTTTTAGTGCACAAAATTATTTTCCAGTGCACAAATATATTTTCCAGTGCACAAATATATTTTTCAGTGCACAAATATGTGTTTCAGTGCACAAAATTATTGCTGGCACCTAATGGGCTAAAAATGGCCTACAGACCCTGGGGCTAGACTGTCATTGAGGCCTTGTCACGTCGTTTGCCGCACTTTGCAACACTAGAAGCCATCTTTGATCGATCTAGCATGTTTTACCGGAATTGCGGCAAAGGTTTGCAATCTTCATTTGCTTTT
>Ga0126337_10000980_pt1 | contig 16310 bp, 8 predicted proteins | sample DipCmetagenome_FD_92527 | JGI IMG/M metagenome (GOLD analysis project Ga0126337, IMG submission 92527) | Coral microbial communities from La Bocana,Puerto Morelos, Mexico - Diploria C A metagenome | ecosystem: Host-associated > Invertebrates > Cnidaria > Coral | place: La Bocana,Puerto Morelos... | reverse complement strand
CCTATTTTAAGAACCTTGGTAGCCTAAATTTGCTTTAAGTACAATTTATATAAGAACCTATTTAGGCTAAATTGAAAAATTCAGGTTCTTATACGTGGGCTATTACTGTATTTACATCACCATTTTGATGTCTGCTGGTTACCAGTTCTCCGTGCACCGAAAATCCAAGATGGCGTCGGTGGAGCCCAGGCTACTAACGGTTAAAGTCAAAAGTCCCTACCACGGGCAGACTTATTACGTCAAATCCCTCGCCTATACCCAGCCTCCCCCCCTGCAGCTTAACATTGATAGGTGCATTACTTCATAGAAAGTGCGCCGTACGGATTTTTATTCACGAGTTGCAAAACTTTGGAAAACGAACGAGTGAGCGCAGCGAACGAGTGAGTTTTACCAAAGTTTTGCAACGAGTGAATGAAAATCCGTACAAAGCACTTTCTATGCTGTAACTTATCATTCAGAAAAACTGAACATGCTATGCTGTAACTTATCATTCAGAAAAACTGAACAAAATACAAGAAAACCGCAAATTCAAAGATCAAAATGACTTAATCGCTGTCAAAGCAATCCTACACCAAACGGTATATTTTTCACCTGTGAAGAAAACTATACGCGACGCTGATTGGACGTATCGCTTTCTTCACATGTGAAATATAAATATAGAATTCTATTTGATACGTTTATCGCATAAAATTCTCTCTATATATGTGATAAATACCTGTTTTGAGGCAGGTGAAGATGGTAACAACTGGGCTATTTCAGACATACTTATATTCATTCGGTCTCGTCTTCTTTTCTCGGTGAGCTTATGGGAATATTCCGTCTGTTAAACAACAAGTAGGTTAATACAAATGTTCTGACACTTTAATAGTTAGCGATGGGTATGCCCTAAAGGTTGATGTTGATGTTTGTGAACCCATAACACCAACAAATCACTACGCTCTCATCGGATTTAAGAAACGTGTACGATGCACGTCGCAAAGTTGTTTTTTGACCTTTTTAGATGGTTACATTTCCCTCGTGATCCTTAAGTCTCTGGACTAATATGAACTCGGATATATTTTCCCAACTACATCGCACTTTAACACTATTTTATAAAGGCATCGGTCAATATAATGGCAAACGTCGCATCGAGAGTCGAAACATACGTCAAAGAAATCTAGGGGAAAGCTATACTTACCTATGAACGAACGTTGAGATGAACCAATTTAGAATGCAAACAAACAAGCGGTCAAGTCGACAGTGGAGAACTTAAATGTTACCCAAATTAGTTTCTCTAAAATATGTTTCCAGTTTTCGAAGAAAGCTTAATGAAATAAGCTTAATTTAACTTAACTTAACCGACGCTTAAGCGTATCGGTCACAAGTTGTAGTTGTACCGTCGTCGTTCACTGGTTTACAATCTACCACACGTGTTTATCTCAATCCCAAACACCTACCTTATGTCCTTTCAACTTTAAAGAACAAGGAGAAACTGGACGGGAACGATATGTCCTTTCCTCGATATCTGTAGTTGACTCCGCCATGTTGCTGAATGTACTGCACGTAAAGGGGAGTTCATAACTTATGAATCGTAAATAATTTCCCCAAACCTCGTTATGTGAATTTGGACACGTGCGGTCTTCCTTACATAACAAACGAAAGCAACGCACGTGGGGTACCAACCAATATTGTGAATAATGATAAAAAAAGGCTTACAGGACCTTACAGGACCGATTTTTTCTCGAGTTGGTCTACTCTAGAGTATACTTTAACTTCTATCAAATAAAAAAGGGATATATGTGTGCAATTTTTAAGGTCTGGTATATTTTGTGTCTCACGAATGTAGATCAGTTGACTTCCGTTTCCGGTTTGCGTGAACCATACATTGCATAACTCCACACGTGAGGGTTAATGTGAAATTTCTGTTTCTTTCCACGGCCCCATTTATACGGTCTGTGCAGGTACCCGAGAAAACTTCACTTTCCCATGTGTCTTTGTAAAATTTAAGCAACTGTTTATATGAATGTCCCCGAGTTGTCTCTCTGGGGTGGGGGGAGGTAGTTGTCCCCAGTTTTTCTAGGGGGGGCGAGACAACTCGGGTGGACCACGACAGGTAGGGTAACCCTGCAGGCGTGACAACTTTTCTTCGTATAAACCGCGGGACAACACTGGGCGTAGCGAGAGTCACGAACTGCCTAGCTTAAGAGTTTAAAGCAGAAATTTGTATGAAAGAAGTGAAAATGAACTCCGCAAAACCCACCGTGATAGAATGACTGATGATAGAGGGAACTCAACGAAAGAGGGACATCTGCACATTTGGGCTATGAATGATCGTGCAGGGTCAACGTTGACTCGGCCTGTAGAGAAACCGTGTTCACATACCAACGCTCGCTAAAGTTGTCTCAGGGGAGGGTTGTCACGGGCACCTGAGACCATATAACTAGGGCCTTAGCCGATTTTACCTTATTCTGACCTTGACAGTTACTGAATTTTAGGTCATGTGTAAAACACGTGCACGGCCAACTGTCCTTTACACGCCTTGCCGTTTTTCAATCATTACACTGTAACTAAACTCTCTATAAGGAAAGCACCTCGCTATGGACGCTTTAAACCGTCATCAACCGACATTTGAGGTCCTGGCCTTGAGGCGTTTCGAAACAGAAATGTTAGACCAAATTACGATTTGGAGATGCAAAATTCGTACCGCATAGCCCAACTCAATCGAGGTCTAACAAACTTGCAAAATCGAACATAATCGAACTCTAGATTGATTGAACTTTCCCTTCTCACATAAGCCAGCGAACAGCTTCTCGGCGAGGGCGGAAAAAAAGTCGACCAGCGAAGCCAACCTTGTTCCCAGGCTCTCTCTCCACTGCCTCCCTCAGTTGTCGTGATGAATGAAGGACAAATAATCATATCTTTGAGCACCTCAGTTATGCGGGCAATGAATCAAACACTTCTCGAGACAGTACTTTGAGGATGAGGAAGTGCTGAAAGTAATGGTGATTTTGAGGCGAATAATTAGTTGAAAGAACATAGACAAATAATCAGGGAACTGTGAATATGTTGAACAAATCTAACGGATGATTTTCCCTTCAATGATGACAATGGAGGGAAGCTAAAAAAGATTTCTGAAAAGAGTTTTCCCGGTCAGTTATCTACTGACAAAAACGACCAAGGACTCGACAGAGGCACATTTACGTCAGGCTGTCAGGGGCAATTAAAAAGGAAGTCTGTCCAACCGTCGTTCATGGTCTTCATGAAATACGTGATTCCTTTACTGCCTGGAAAATTACCGTATTTCCCTGAATAATAATCGTTTTTTTTTCGCGACCAAATAAGAGAGGGGGAAGGGGAGAGGGGAGGTTATTATTTCAATATTTCAATATTCAATATTGCTCGGGAAGTTGTACCGTAAATATTTCATTGTATTTTGTCATATTTTAAAATAATCACATCACTTGAGCTGATCGAAAAAACTGTCATAAAACATTAGGGGCCGTATTAAGATACATGTACGCTATCGCAAGGTCCCACTACGGCTACTTTGGCTGGGGGTACTAGGTTGACAACTGCTTTTTACCCACCAAATTCAAATGATTTAAGGTTTTGCGCTACCGGCAACGGTATGTCCAGCCTCCGCGTGTCTTTAAAATCAAAGTAATTTGGTTATATCAACTAAGTTGAAAATGTAAATTGGCCACCGTAACGTGTTATAAAGCTGACGTTTCGAGCGTTAGAGCGTCTAACGCTCGAAACGTCAGCTTTATAACACGTTACGGTGGCCAATTTACATTTTCAACTTAGTTGATATAACCAAATTACCTTGTTACCCCCACCGACGCAGCACCACAGTTGCTTTAGAAACTTTCACCCTTTAAAATCAAAGGCCTCTTTGAGGCTACGACTATATTGCATGATGAAATACATGCATCAGTATAAGCAGAAAAGATGAAAATATTTTGGCTTCGTTGCAAAAATTAATATCTTTCTTCTGTCCCTTATTTAAACCTCTTAAAATCACGCTTTAATCACTGCCCTAAGTAACCCCGCAATACAAAACGCTCTAGACACATACACGCTTTGCGGACCTATGTGTTAAGTTGGCATACTGTGTTGGAAAGCTGTAAAGCGTGAAGGGCGAGAGTTCGAGTCTCGGGGGGTTGCAAACGCACGAATTTGTTTTTTTCTTTTTTTTCCCTCCGACGTGTTTTTTCTTTCTTTTTCTTTTCGCCATGAAGCTAATAAGTGCTTTCCATTTATAATAATTTATTATTTTGTTCGATATTCATGTATTGCATGCATCATGTTATTAAAACCCACGCTTGCCAGGAGCCCGCGTTCATTTCGTAACTAGGACAACAAATGCTTTCTAGGTTTTTTAAACATTTCAAATAAGAAAATGCTCGCACCACATGCTGTTGACATAGCAGTTACTATCTCATCACTCATTGCTTCACTATGTTTGCCGAACCATTCGACGACATCTCTCTCTTCGTCAAGTCAAGTTGTGCATTGGTCAGCGGAAATACAAACAAAAGTTTACGACCCATCGACCGAACGACCAAGCGAGTGAATTCGCGCTCGCTCACTAAACTCCTATTTCGCATTCTGCAAAATAGTCGTAAAAATGGCTTCGTTCAAGGAAACCAGAGACTTTATTCTACTTCATAAGGAAGAGGCTTGATTAATGATGATGATTTCCTTCTCCTGTATCCGTTTTACATCTCACAGAGCTTTGATTTGCCCTTGAGAACTTGATCAGTAGAGCCGCTAGCCTGCAGTGCAAGCGTTATTTCGGAGCGGAACGCTAGATAAATCGGTTCGATGCAGCCATCTTGGATTTTTCCACTTAACGCCAACGCCCCCAATCCTCCACAGTTACTGAATCCAAGATTGCGGCCTAATACGAAAATGTGCACTCGCGCGCCCAAAATACGCCTGCACTGCAGGCTATAGAGCCGCCTGTAATTCCAGCCACAAACCAAAAGAGGTCTGAAAGAAAAAAACTGAAAAGATTTGGAACATTAACACCACTAGACAGTTGAACGCCCTCGAAAGGGAACCCCAGGTTGGTGGGCAACTGTTTGGTGTACGTCTACGGCGTACATGGCCTCATGGTTAGTGCGCTCAACTCCGGATCGAGCGGTCCGGGTTCGTAACCTGGCCGGGGACATTGCGTTGTGTTCACGGGCGAGACATTTAACTCTCACAGTGCCTCTCTCAGGCTACTACATACGAAGCTTTCCTATCTACGGATGTTCGGCCCGATACTGACATGAAAGTCCTGTATTGATCATCTCGTGGTAGGTGCGTTGAAATGAGAATGAAACAGCAGACGTATACTCATGAGGTGAGGAGTACGTGAAAATAGGCACTTAATAGAAAGCAAGGCTACGGCGAGAAAGCCGCACTGGCACGGGCGTCATGACGTCGTCGGAGGTGATCTTCACTATCTGCCGCCGTATTATAACCTAGCCGTAGTCCCTACTATCTTCCTCCCCCAAGAGGAAATTTGCGTGCATGGCAAGCCCAAAGATCGTCCGCGTAGAGGCTAATTACATGTTTGCTTATAGCCTATCCAATGGCTAAATTTTGATTTATTAAATTCAGCCTAACACTTTAGACCTCAGCACGACACTTTGGGAAATGGACCCATACTCTGTAGTTATTCCCTGGAGAGGCGAGATTGGTCTAATGAATATCCAAGATGAAAATTTTTAACTTGGCAGGGGGAGGTGATAAAGGGAGAGAGGGTTTATTATTAAAGGGCAATGGTGCGGGCTAGGATGATGGAGGCGAATTCGAGGGGAAAGATGGGGTGGGGGAGCGATCATTCCAGGAGGCGGTGTCGCCTCTTGTGATTTCGACTTTTGCATTTTAACATCTTTAATGGTTCAAGTAACTGTAAGCTAATTACCACTACAGTGTGTATTAACATTTCTCTCTCGAATAATTCTTGAAAGAACTGTTGAACTTGGCTCTTTTGAAACACTGCACAGCTTCTGAGTCGCACATACACAAAGCGTGCCGACAGTCGCCGAAAAACCAGTAGTAGCTGGCGGGTTCTAAAAAAGATAAAGGTAGAAAGTATAAATTCACATGAACCTTTTTCCTTGGGGGGAACTCCCATATAAAAAAAAGGGGGCTGCCTGTCGTCCCTTTAAGGGGCTAAAACCGTTCCTCTCAGGGTGTCCAGCCCCAAAGGGTCCACAGTGGGAGCTTTTGGGGTACCTTCGTTTGGTATTGAGCCATTGGACAGGAGGTGATGTGTTGATTTAGAATTGTTACCTCTTAGGAATCAAAAGCATTTCAAGCCACCTCAGGATCTTGTTCCTCTTAGGAATTCTTTTCAAAATTTCTGACGAACAGCCCCGTTCTTTTTACATGGGCGACCGCCCATGCCAAGATCGTTTATTTTCTACGAACACAAGTATATCCGACGTGAAGTGTTTTCATGTTTTCGTGTGCAGCTTCTTTTAGGGTAGTTTTACGTCTGCAAGGCGGACTACTTTTGGGGGCGTTGTTGTAATTGGTTTGAAAGGTCGTAAGTTAGCTCAGCAACACGCGTGGACGAGGGAAAATGTTCAGTTTTCCCCGTTTAAACGTTTTAATGTCATATTAAGGATGTATACTCCTCCATTACAAAGAAACTTCGGAAAATCTCTACTGGAGTTAACTTAATTTTTCTTTTTCCACATTGCCATGCCCATGCAGAAAAAATACAGCAGACAACCCTGAATCGCCGCTATACTTTATTTTTATGTGGGAGGAGCGGTGGCCTCATGGTTAGTGAGTTCGACTCCGGATCGAGCGGTCCGGGTTCGAGTCCTGGCAGGGGACATTGTGTTTTGTTCTTGGGCAAGACACTTTACTCTCACAGCGCCTCTCTCCACCCAGGTGTATAAATGGGTACCGGCGAATTTAATGTTGGTGGTAACCCTGCGATGGACTGGCATCCCATCCAGGGGAGAGTAGCAATATTCCTATTCGCTTAACGCTACAGAAACCGGGATAAGCTCCGGCCTGATGGGCTACTTAGGCTCCTTTGCAGACTTTACCTTACTTTATTTTTATATGTTTCGATTTCAATTTAGAGAGACAATGTGAAAGGCAACACAAACGCACTAACCATATGCATGTGGTCACCGCGCCTCCACAGGACTTGAGAGCATTTCTACATTCATTTTCACTTTATCCAAGTCACAATTTCACTTGTCAAGAGTACAATATGCATAAGTGACTTAGGCTCCTACCCAGTCCTCTCAGGATAGACAATATTATGATAGCCTAAATAACCTTGAAGTCTTACCACATCCATAACAGTCTTTTCTTTCGTAAGGAATCGTGTAAATAGACAAGTCAAACGGGCAAACTCCTGAGTTCCGTACAGCGCCATAACAGTTGTCGTGTATTTCGCAGCACCTGAATTAAAATTAAAACCGTAATGGCCTCTGCTAGGTGAAATATATAAATATAAATAGGCCAAATCGGAGGTTCAAAAATTAATGCATTTGGGATCCGCTTTTATAACTAATTTATTCTGTCTTTTTTTTTAAAAAAAAAGAAAAAAAAAGAAGCAAAATTAAGAGAATAAACTAGGGATTAAATCGCATAAGGCTGGTGTGCCTCAAATTTGAACTGACCAATCAGGATTCAGCAGGCGGGAAAAACAGTGCTGTTCTGAAGTCAATGCACGTTAACAAGAAAGCATTGAAGTCGGGCATCGTTTCTCACTGGAGGCGGCATTGAATATTTACGAAAAGAGATTTAGAATTACAAAAACATATCATATTGTAAAAAGTGAAAAATATGAAACACTTTGTGTCTCCAATCCTTAAATCTGGCCCCAGAAATGGGTCACCCGCGTACGACAACTAGCTCGTTTTTCTTTAGTTGTCACCAGGTAGGATAATAGTTGTGTTATTTTGATCAAAATATTGCGTTCTCGTCAAAGTATTAGAAGGGGCTAAAGCAACTCAAGCATTGTCTTTACTTTTGTTAGCGGCAAAGAGAAAGACTATTATCATCTTGTTTCGGTAGGATAGCTCGGTTTTGTCTGCCGATCGTACTACAGACGCAGCCACTGTATACAAGGACTCTTGTGATTCTTGAAACTCCGATTTGGTCTCGACCTGGAGCTTTAATAGGCGCGTAAGGGCATATGGGCTTATTTTTAGGTGGTGGGGACAAAGTAAGCAAATATGGTAGAACAGAGTGCTATTCAGCTTTGGCATTGGTGTCTCCCAGATATTCCTATTTTAAGAGCCCGGATACAAAACATACGCAACCATGCAACCTAATATATTGCAACATTGTTGGGTCCTGTTTGGAGAGGATGTCAAGGAGCTGGCCAAACAGATTTTCAATGTTCAGGCTCCTTTCTCCTTTCTCCACTCCCTCAAGTTCTGTGCGTAAACAGTATTTTTACCCGGCCTCAAACGACTCTTTTGCATCTAAAACTTATAGAGTTTAAGGTAATGTCCATCACTGGCAGGGACCAGTCTACAAAAAATTGCGTCAATCGCTTCATCCGCTTTCTCTCGTTTTGCTTAATCTAAAATATCCTCAGTTTTGTTGTGTTACTCCACTAATTTGGGCCGTGCCCCACTCTCCCCACCCACACCACCACAACCCTCGTCATGTGCAAAATGCGGAAAACCTTTGTCCCTTTATCTGTCTACATCATCTACGGATAACCTTTGTCCCTTTACCTGTCTACATCATCTACTGGTGTTCCTCCTCCACCGAGTCCACAGAAACAGCCGTAGTCATTATAGTCTAATGGGTTTCTTCCAACCGCACACGAAATCATAACACCAAAATTCAATACATTTCTTTTGTAAGATACCCTTGGAGAATCTCTGACCTCTGCAAGAAGTTCAAATTCCATACATTTTTTAGACTATAATAAGATCCAAGGGATGCAGGAATCGGTTAACTTACTGAAGTGAAATAAGTTTTCGATGCCCCATTTATAATGACACGCACCAATGAATTAAGGAATAAAAGCAAAATATTCTTCGCGTTACTGAGAAGTAAGTAGTATTAGTCGTCAAATAACAGTGTAGTATTCCGTAAGACCACGGTGAGCGAACGATCACAATAAGTATCTAGAAATCATTTTAAAGTTTAAATTTCTCCTTAAGGCTTTGAAAAAATTGACAATTGCCTCAGCTGTAAATGTAATGGCGGCTCATTTTGAGGTGTCTTTGTATTATTATCAGTTATCATCTTATTTTTTTATTTTTTATTTTTTCCCGCTCTCGCGAGTAAGAAGTTTAAGTATAGGCGGTTTACCTTGGGGTACATCGATCCTTCCTCGGTTCTGTTAATAATAATTACAAAAAAGGACGGTTAAAGATTGATATTCAAATGTACAGGTGGTACTTGTGGTACAACACACTCGTGTACTGGTGAGCTGGATCAGACGATGCAAACATAATGAACCTTTTTAGCCGACTAGGGTTTCGTTTGTACTTTAATACAGTTAGTACAGTCCGAAACCCATCTTAAGTAGAAGTTCCATTTGGTTTTTAGAAACGATTGTATGAAATGAGAATCTACGGGAGTATAATGGAAAAAGAAGGAGGAGCTGCAGGTTCTTTCAGGCATAGCTGCCAGGCAAGTGAGTGTAACATTCCAAATTCAGATGCTCAACGTGTAAAACGATTTTGAATACCTACCAAAGCATGAGGACTCGCAGCCTTTGAAAGCTGGGAAATGATAAGGCAACAGAAGAGAGTAACAAGTCGCTTCATCGTCTGTAGAATCAAGGCTGACTTGCTTCTGTGAAGAAACTTTGATATTTTATGAAAAAATTTAAGGTCCCTTATAGTTCGCGTAGGAGATCATTACGTGAAATGAATAAAACATATTTTAGGCTGTCTTATTTCCGTGGAAAAGTAAATACAGAACGCCTTATGCCCTATTTGACATTCCCGTGTAAAGTAAATACAAAATGTTCTTTTTTCAAAAGGGTCGAAGAATTGTACTTCTTTGCCCTAAGTGGGGATTTTTAAAAAAAATACGAGAGATAGGGAGAGGGAGAGAGAGAGAGAGGGGTGGGGATTGCATGTAGATTAGTAGAAGTTATATCTGAGTGTGGTTTTTTGTGCATTCATATATCTATTTCAGCATCCATGTAAGTTCTCACAGATGCTTTTTGTTCGGAGCCCGTAGCTTAACAACTTCTTTTCGCGAACTGTCGTCAACAAAATTAGTTCAACGTATTGTAAAACCTTTAGTCGTGTTGAAATCGCATACACTTTTTGAGACTAAGAACTGAGCTCTTCCCTTGTCCTGCAGAAACTAAACACAGTATCTCTAAGGAACACGCCTTATCCAGTCCATAGCAGTATTACCGACTGGGTGACGCCACCTATGGTAATATATTTTTTCGTCACCTTTTACTTCAGGTTTTAGATTGTATTGTTTAGACTGTATTGCAGTCTGCTGTGATTATGTATTTTCGTTTAGCAGGATCGCGTTTCTAATTAAAAAAAAGAAGACTTCAATCACTAGTTGAAAAAAATACGCGCTGGGGCAACTTCTTTTTTAATATTTATAACGAACTTTATTTAACAAACATGGCTTACAAAAAAGGAACAAATTACTACTTAAACTAAAGAAAGAAAGAAACAAAACACCCCAAACGTACTTGCACTACACCACTTGCAAGATGAACTCAGCCTCTTACAATTGATGCGCTCTCTATCTCCAAATCCGCAAACTACCATTCCTTTATTTCTACTAGGATTTGTTTTGTTCAGTTTTTTAAGTTTGAACATTTTACTACCTACTCCATCCACCGTTTAATGTTTCTTAATTCTGCACTTTTTTGTGAGGAATTCAACAGCATGTACTGCATAGTCCTACGTTTTTTTTTCGACTAATTCTATTCTCTCTTTGAGTTAGGTTAAGACTGTTAGCTGTTTTATTGGAATCAAAAACGTTTTATGTACTGAGTTTAGATTGATCTCAGTGCTGAACTTGAAAGGAAAGGATGTTCAGTTAACATACGGATGCAGCTTTCAACCCCTGAAACCTGACATCTCCCCACGAGAAATACAATTAAGGAGACTGCTGGTTTGCAGTGATAGGATAAACATAGAAAAAGTAGACCAAGGATGTCAAAGTGATGTATCTTTGAAAATCAAAGTCGTGCTAAATGTTCTGATAATTGCCTTTTAAGACTCTTCTTAGTTGCATTACTTCAGTGAAGGACCCTATTAGCGTATATTTATGAACTTAAGTGGAGCTTTTAAAATACGATTAATTTCAACACAATTCTTGTATTTATTGGGATATCTTGAAAGCTTTGTAGTCCAAGAGTTCCTTGCACAAGCTAATTAGTGAACACCAAGGAGAAAGGTTCCTGAAAGAAAAACAACGATGTCCTCACAATTATGCAACTTTCATTTCAAACAGACCTGTTTAGTAGCTTGGGTGTTTTGTTGCTCAATTTCAACTATGTGATGATACTCTTGAGAACCTTCCTTTCAAATTTTCAAATTGTGGCGTGCATATGAATAAATGATTGTTAAATGATAAACAAACAATTCTCTAGAGAGTATCACGTGGCCTGTTATGGGAAAACAATCAACCAAACTAAATTGGTAAAAGAAGATTCTAAGTTCTATTTCTTTACTTATAAAGCATTATTATTGTTTTTTTTTCTCACCTCCCCTAAGTTTTAATACAAACAACTTGGATCTTGTTGAACTCAATAATTGGTTGTATTATTTTAGACATTTTCTGGCCAATTAGGATACACTATTGTCTCTGTTTTCTCTCAAATGACAGATATGCCTACACACGTCCTTTTATTACTCCAACCCTCGATTTAGTGCTCTTGTAATTTCTATTAACTCACTTGACAGCATAATTTGTGATTTCAATTGCGTGTGTTTTTGTCAGCTGGAGCAGATGACACTTTCACATCCCTGACAAAATGACCAAACCTTACAAAAAAATAAAAGTGGCAGTTAGATCAACCAAACCCACTATAAAAGAATCAAGTAAGATTATTCAAAAACACATATTATCTGAATCTCATCAGATATATAGACAGAACACGTTGCGAAGTCCATATTTTGCGAAGTTTAGAACTAGCTGACGTCATGCAACGAATATTAGTGATAAAACTAATTTTGATAGCCTCCGTCTTTGCTTTTCCGTCTTTCAAGAACCAAGGAAAGGTTGGTTACCCTAACAAACAACGAAGTAGCTTAAATATCCTTGCTCGGTCTTCCAATACTAACATAAGGGAACTCCTCATAAATAAGATCAGGTGGTAGATAATTAAGATAATCATTCAATGGAAATGTACACCTTTAATTTCGTAGTCTCCCCTACAGATTTCCAGATTTGGTTCGCAGCACTTCTCCCTTGTCTCTAGTATTTCTAACTTTAGTTCTTTTTAAAAGTGACTAGCTATAGCGACCGTCGCAATCTGCCCATCACTCACTCAATCCAGTAGCGTCCAGTGGCACTTAGGGCCTCAATCTGCTATCAGTCCGTGTAACTTAATTTTAAGTACAATATCTGAGGAAGATATGGATCTTGTACAGTAATGTCCATAGATCATCTTGGTATTTGTGTTATCTTTTGGCAGGTTGCACTCATCGAGGAGGGAGAGCAAAAGATGGATAAGCCACGTGAGAATCAGGGAAGCCATGGTAACGATTTTGTTCCAATTTTTGCTTCTTTTGATACAGTACACGCCTTACCCCGATACCAAAGGGCATCTCACAATGATCGCCCCTTTTTCTTCCTGAGCAGAGACCTAGGAACTTGCCTAATAGGCAGCGCGTTTAAATCTACATCAACAGATCCGTTCGTGAGCGCTGGTGAGGGAGGATGAATTGCAACAGGCTTTATTTTATATTAATCTCTTTCCGTTATTTTTAGATCACTCCCAGTTTCGAAAATTCCAGAAGAGAAAAGAAATAGCCAATCCTGCAACGTAGAGATTGGTCGCGTAGACAGTAAAGCGGCTTCACGCGTATTTTCAACGCATATGGTAACAATATCGGCGGAAGAACCTGGTACCACGTCTAAAATTTGATAGGGATTACTGTCAATCGGGAATATGGCGGCTATATAAAAGATAAGCCTTCTCTCCCTTCATCCTTTCTTCTCGCTGGTCAGGCCCGGGGTTGTGTTCTTGATCAGAACAGATTGTTTTGGAAGGTAAACATCTTTAATTGCTTCAAACTACGCCACGCATTGTGAGCTAGTTTGTTCTCGACTTAAAATTTACCTTTCGAGCGGTGTTTAGTTGATTGTCCCAATTAATTTGCAGTTGCTTTTTTGCGTGTTACATCGTTTAGTGATTGGCCTAAAATTTTAGGACAAATCTGTCAACCAAACTGAGAAGTATAACCGAAAAAAAATAGCGACTTGATCTCACATGTTTTCCCGCGCTAGGCCAGACAAGTGCAGGGCGCATGTAATTACTCAGGTAGGTAAATATAGTTTTCTTAAACTATTCAATAAAATGAAAGAAAGCTGATTTGGCGTGTTGCTAAAATAAGATTAACACTTTTTAAACTTGTTTACCGTAAGGAAGAGTTAAAAAATGGCCAATGGACGGACAGCGTCACGACTAACTGAGAAATACACCTCTCGTCAATCACGTCATCTTTTCTTCTTTCGCAGAGGAGTTTGTCCGTACTCAGAGAAACCTCGTTCAGTTTCATAACATGATAAAATGTGCGACCGGAAGAAGCTCTTTGTATTACATTGACTATGGTTGTTACTGTGGGTATGGAGGGAAGGGTTCTCCGCTAGACGATCTTGACAGGTGAGTCCAATCACATCAATCATTTTTTTTTTCTCGCTCTCATTTTATCGTCAAAGGACTGGAAATCAAAGGGCTACTTATCCTGATGAGCATGACTGCGAATAAGTCAAATGCCAAAGACCTATTTTTGCTTCAAACTATTGCACTATTGCATTGAAGCTGTAAGAGGTGTGTTATCATGATGTACGATGATCTAAAATCGAAAAAGTAAGGCAGACGTTCAAAAAAGTCCCTGAGTATAAGTTACAATATTTTACTTTCTGTTGCAATATACGAAAGTATCTTCAGCTTCGTAAGATATCAGATTGCGTTTCGCGTATGAAAGATAATTTTTGCACTAGTTTTCTAAAAAGGAGGCAAAATAATCATGAAAGTGCTCCTCTAAGCTTCAAAACTGTTATCTTTTGATTGACCTAGCAAACCTTGGCTTCAGGAGAACGTTAGCTGTGGCTTTTGTTCACAACTACCTTTTAAGTTTCATTGTTTTTCATTTTCTTGAGTGCTAATTTCACGTAGTTGCTAAACTGATCAAAATTTTCAGATGCTGTCAAGTACACGATGAATGTTACGAGCGTGTCATGAACGATCCAGATCTGTGTACCTTCTCATCTTCTGTTTATTGGAAAATATATACTAGAGACGACACTTGCACTGGTTGTGGTAAGTTCGATTGCTTTGTATTGTCTATTCACTCTGCTTTCAGTTATCCAGTTTAACCGCCTATCCAGTAGTCTCTCTCGCAGCCGTTTTTAGCATCGTCACGCAACGCTCCTTCCCTAAAAACGGCTGCGAGGGAGACTACCCATCCAGTGCCTCACGTTATCTAGCAAGCCAGGTAACCCAGGACATAAATTGTTGACAAAATTGTATTGCGACTAAAACCGTTCTTCTGTTTCGAAATGACTTTGCGCTACTTCCAGTTTAAGGACCAAAGTGAACTGGAAAACGAGTTGGTATAATTTTCTATTATCTCAGGCCTGAGATAGAGCAATGCCTTCTCCTTAGTAGACCTGCTAGGAATCTTTATAAAGAGTAACGAGGTTTTTAGTTAGTGAAGAAAATGACTTATACAGGAACGAAAAAACGAGACAACAAGAAAACGAACTGTCGGAATTATGTTGTTAATATACTAACTACGTCTTGTTTCCGTTTTACGAATACTCAGTTGACCAAGCCGGCACATGTGAGCGGGCCATTTGTGATTGTGATGGAGCGGCTGCCAACTGCTTTGCCCAAACAGAGTGGAACGAAGAGCATTATAACTACCCACCATCCCAATGCTAGCAGAGAAGCAGCGGTAAACCATAAACGAAAAAAATAAAAACATGGATGATTATGTTAGATGTAGTTGTAAGTGACAAAGTGTATCAAAAGTCATGATCATAATAAAGAGCGCTTTAAAATCCCTAGAGATCTTGTTTGAACTCAACTCTCGGGCGCTGCTCACCCTGCAAACTATAGTCGGAGCTTTCCCTGGGTTGAATAATTTGAAAAGGTCGTCACTCAAGTAGATAACAGGAAGCGTCTTTCCCAAGATTAAATACTATTTTGACTACAGCCCAGGAAACTCCAAGCTAACCTGCGACGAATTCATGGCGCGACAGTATTACGATTTCTATTTGCTAAAAAATAAATTGGTGTCAATAAAGGCCCGCACATGCGCATTATCGTGACAATGGTTTCTTTAATCTTAAATTTCGAAATAAATTTAAAAAAGAGTAGAAGGCTTCTCGCAGACTTAGTTTACTATTCATCCATGTTGTATGTTAAAGTAAAGACTAATGAACAACAAGAATATCTGTGTTGCACCTCCCTGAAGGCGTTTACCACTTTTCATTGAACAATGTCATTGTCAAATGCATAACATAATCGTCGCATCAAAACAGGCTGTCAGACCTTTCTGTAGAAAGTAAATTTGGGATTGCTTTGGTTGACACGAGTTCCAACTCACCAAATAATGGTGCGTATAAACAGGAGTGCTAGCGATCAAGCATCAATAATCCTCGCTTTCTCTTGCGCTCGACATGTGGTTCATATATATATTTTGTTTCATTATTCAATAGAATTTGACTTAAAAATTTCCTAGGTACTTTCAAAACATTTTTGAATGTATTTTATATTTGTTATGCTAATATGATTGTTGTGTCAGTGAATCCGATATAGTGAGTCTCGACACAAAGTCCTCGGTATAACAGAATCTACAGTACTCTTCCATCCGGCCAAAGTTACTTACAATAAAATGAATTCCACTATGATAAACCCACAATAAAAGACCTATAATAAAAAAAACTAACACTAGCTGCAGTCCCTAGGCACTTCTTTATATCGGGTTCTCACTGTATATCTACGTACGTACAGCGATCTTCAACGTAACTACATTGTAGTCTGGCAGGGACAATCACAAAACATTACAATAAATAGCGCTGAACTGGACCTTACTAAAATGTCCTCTTTTTCTCGTTCCCCCAAAAAACATATATCAAATCTCATTGTTTTGTTACCCTACTACTATTTCAATAGAGTT
>Ga0126337_10000979_pt1 | contig 16310 bp, 24 predicted proteins | sample DipCmetagenome_FD_92527 | JGI IMG/M metagenome (GOLD analysis project Ga0126337, IMG submission 92527) | Coral microbial communities from La Bocana,Puerto Morelos, Mexico - Diploria C A metagenome | ecosystem: Host-associated > Invertebrates > Cnidaria > Coral | place: La Bocana,Puerto Morelos... | reverse complement strand
TTGCCAAATGCCGCAATTGCTTTGGCCAACCATTGAATTTGCTGGCTTTTCATTGCTGATGTTGCCCTTGGGAACAGACTAGGAGATATCTAAATCTAAATTTTGGGAACAGCACTTTTGTTAACCTAGTCATAAACCGAAGTAAACCATAGTCTCGAACGCAGCTACTCAGTGGACATAACATGATATAACGATATAACAACTACCTTACACTTGAAGTATTGAATCATGTCATCAGTTTATTGAGTTTATTGGCACCTTTCACCCCCCTTTTGTGAGTCCTTGGGATCAACCTTCCAATTATTGAGCACCAACTCGCAAGCCTCGGGAGTTCCGTGCCACTCACGGCCTACCAGCTCTTCAAAATGGCGTACCAGATCAGCCAGCCAGATTGGTAGCAGTCCCAAGGCTATCTTACCTCACAAAAAAACATTTGCATACATCAAAACCACATATGTCCAAAAAACTTACAAGAGTGACTTTTGGGAATAAATCGATGACATTGCTCTGATAGAAATGATGTCACGACATGTCGCCCCACAAGACACATCAAAATGAACTTCAATTTGAGACTCTAAAGTTCTTTTGCCTCATGGAACCATCAATTCCAAAATTTCAACAAAAAGTCCTTGAAGCTATGAATGTCAGCAAATGCAGGTGCGGAGAAAAGAAAACATTTTGAGCATGTAATCTAAACACATCCAAATCTTTCCGGAATTTTCCATGATTTTCTATCATCTTTGAGCTCAAGGTGCGAATGGACTCGGCATGGCCCTGTTTGCCTTTGGCTGGGCATGGCCCGGAGCCAGCGCCGGAGGCTCCGGAGACGGGACACACAAAAGGCTTGGCAGCGCGGTTGGAGGAACGATAAGCAGAGACCACGAAGGACACCAAAACCCAGGTGCGTTCCAAGTCAACAACTTCCATGTTCCTCGGCTTTGATCTGGTGAAAGCTTTATTGTTGCATTGAATGAACATTTAGAATTATGAATCAATTACAGTAAAGAACTTGTTCTTTTAGACCCTGTTTCTACTTATACAAAGTCTTGGAATGGTGAGTAAAAACAAATAAGAAAAAGATCTTGACTATTTCAATGTTTTGAATGGATATCACACTGGGCCCAAAGAAAGCGAAGTTATTGAAGCATATTTGCCTAAGCTTCTCAGCGATCGTGCCGCCCTCTCGTGGCTTGATGAGCTCTAAGAGCGTCTCTTTACGGGCATCGCATTTCGCCACGAAGGGATGATAAAAGCCTCTGTGGTCCTGCAAGTGTCCGAGTGGTGTGCTGGATCACATAAAGTTTTTGATGCTTTTTGCATCCACCACGTCAACATACATATACCAGAATCAACAAACAATTCATCCAACCAACACTCGACATTTCCATTTCCTCCATGTGCTCCAGACCAGGATAAGTGTAGCAAAAGGTTGGAATCATTTCCGCCAAGTGCTGCAATGCCTCGCAGCCTGCAGCGTTGATGGTTGGGATACTGCCAAGAAGAGTTCTCCTCAAAGTGATTGGAACTAAGACTCCATCAGATTTGACGTGACTTTTTTTGTTCAACTCCTTTTGCCAAGTTATCAACGAAAATATCAGGCCGTCACATCTGTGGCTACAATCTCCCTCAAAACTGCACAGTTTTTAACTGTTAAAACCCTGCTTAACCACCTCACCGTGGTGTCCCCCTGAAACTGCCTGGATTGGGACCTCGAAAAAAAGGTCCCCAGCCCGGAAGGGAAGCTTCTCGGTGTGACACAAAACCATTAGGGCCTGGCCGCACCACAAGTTGGAAGCTGCTTTTGTGGGGTTTAAATCAAGTTCCAAGTGAAAAAAACAAATGAAGCTAGTGGAAATGTCAATTCATCTCCTGGTGATGACCTTGTTGAATTATAGCAACCAACTGATTGCAAGTTGATCCACAAAATAGTTGTCAATACCGAGATTGCAGAATGAACACCTACAAAGTGCACACAATTTGAGTCAACGACTTGGGTGATTCGTACGAGTAACTCGCGTTCTAGTCTTCTTCCCAAAGAGCAAAGGAGAAACACCTGATCTCTTTATCTTGTATGAGGAAAAACTTTCGTCCGAGTCAACTTCCCCTCCCTCTCCTGCAGGATCCCATAGGCTGCCATCCAGCAAGGGCACGTTGGGCATCTGGTGAGGTCGTAACAACTTCGCGAATTCCGGAGTTTTCAACAAGGATACCTCGGGCACACCCAGTGGAATACGTGCCATTTGCGAATCCGTGATGTGCCTCGGGCGGATCCGAAATGAGGATTCAAGAAGCAAAGTGGAACACCTGAAGCTTGAATTTTTAACACTTTTTCGTGCGCAAATCTTTGAGATCAATTTGTGAAAGGATTGGTGAAGAGTTCAGATTTTGAAACACAAATGCAACTTCTTGTGTCACTTGTGTTGATCGTTTGTACATTGATCTTTACGACGGCAGAAGGTATAGAACCCCGAATCTCATAAAGAAGCAGTGAAGAAATTTGGAGAACCTTTAACAGCGCAACGGGAGCAACATTACCCTAGACTTTTAGGTCAATTGGCCTGGTCTGCCATGTGCTTGACTTGGATTCGCACCTGAATTCTTTGATGGCAGATTTCTTTAAAAGAAAAAGGTCGTGAAAGCTTCTCAATTCAAAATCATGATCTCAGTGATGTTGGATGGAACATCTTTGCACATGAATCTATGAATGATTTACCAACCATCTTTGCATCTTGGCCCAATTTTGCTTCAGCTTGCTTATATAATCTCACTTGGCACCTGCAGCATTGTTTTTTTTCAGTTGAAGATATGGCTAAATTTCCGATGATTTGAACCCCTACCTTCCAACTTACACTTTTTACATCGCAGGACATCTTTTTCCAAATTATTGACAACCATTTCACTCACCCCCCCATTTTTTGGTGTTGATGATCTACATCATTACACTACCATGACACTACACCCATCTTCCGTTTCGCTGTTTCAAGGTGCTGTTGGAGGTAGTCGAAGGTAGTCCCACCGGTGCCCACCAGTTGAGGACGCTCCATCTTTTCTCCCCGATCCATCACAGGACACACGCTGCCCATGGGAGTGGATTTACTCGAGGGTCTCACCTTAGCAAGGCGCAAGGCCTGTTGGGTTTTTGTGTCATCTATGGTCATCTGGTCAAAATCCTGTGATTTGAAGATCAACATGTTTTTGAAATCCCTCTTTTTCGGGTCATTTGGAGAAGGTCATTGGTCGCGATTTTTGTTGAACCAAAAATTCCCAATCTCGGATGAAGGCAGCAAGTTTTTTGAGATGTTGACTTGGATTGGTAAGGTTTGGAAGAGATTTTGTTGACCAACCTGCTGACTAGAAAAGCAGGTTAAACAAATCATGGATTTTGATTGAAAATTTGTGAAAATCATGGATCTAACAAAAACCTCCTGAAATTTGTAGATCGATTGTGGAGTCATATCACAAAGAATCTCAGATCCTTCTCTTCTGTTTCTTTGTTTACGTCCAACTAGATCCAACTTTTGATGATCTTTTCCAGTCCATAAAGTCAAAGTTCTTCATCCCAACCACCCATGCACAGCTGCACCCGTCAGCTGCGCCCCGTTGGAAAAATGGTTCCGGGTCTCCGTGCAATGAACGAATCCACAAAACTCCAATGTCGCCATCGAAAGTCGAGAACTCGGGAGATACCTCCGAGCGTGGAGGTTGTTGAGGTCTTCGGTCTGAAGGTCAAGATCCAATGATCAAAGGATGATGAACGAATGTATGTAGAGGAAGAATATTTGAAAAATCTCCTTATTCTAGCAGGCAGTAATTCTGACCAAAGTATTGAAGAAAGTAGGTTTTTTGCCGAACGCCACGTGGCACATCGTGGCACCGAAATAGTGGTTATCCAAAATAGTGATACACCACAAGGCTAGCGGCTAGGCTATTGGGCACAACCACTCTAACCCTCACATGCCTACATTGACATGTTTCTTCACGAAGTTGTTTTGAAATGTGACGTCTGTGAACCCTGGAAAAATGCCACAGGCGGCCACAGATTTATCCAAAGAACTTATATAATCCCCACAAAAAAAAGGATGCTCAGAACTAAAAGGATATGTCTTTTGCAAAGAAACTCCTTCTGTTTCTCTGGAAATGAGATTGACATCACAATCACCAACCACCAGCACCAGCACTTTTTTTTGCCTGTCTTCGAATCGGCCAAGTAACAGGAGTTGAAAGCTGCAGCCAAGGGAAACCAGGTGTCTTCCTCAATGCTGTTCTTCCGGGACTCGATGAAGCTCTTGACGCTCTCTGGGGCATTGCCTCGCCATATTTTCAAAACTGGAATGCTCAGATGCTGAAAAGGTCCAAAACCGCAAAATCTGAGGACATCAAACATCATTAAACTATGACATATTCACAAATGCATTTTTGGAAATACATGGAGAACCAGAAGTGGGTCCAGCTCTGAAAGCCAAATATCTGTTGTGAAAACATCGAGTTTGCTGACAGAACTGGAGGGGCAACCGGAAGAGAAACCTTTGGGAAACATGGAGCCAAGTTACAATGTTTCCAAGGAGACTTTGTCGAGATTTTTCAGAAATTTTGAAAAACACCGGGCTTTCCCCGAAGAGACTTTTTCTTCTTTTTTGACATCCGTAAGTTTTTTGAAACATCTCTATTAATCTTCATGAAAAAAACTCATGCTTTCATGGCCAGGAACGGAGGTCGTCCAAGAAATCTCTGTGCTCTTTAGGAACGTAGTTCTCAAAGGTCTTGACCGCCTGGAGAACCCAACGGGGAGATTTGGGTCAGGAACCTCACTCGAATGCTAAGGCATGTGTATCAAATCTCGCATGCTTTTCGTGCACTCGAAAAAAATCAACAATGAATCTGCTGCATTGGAACCCACAAAAAATTGTTGTACACATTTTTGCAGAAAATCCTCAAACGTTGTTCTATTCGTTGCAACCTGGAAATCTGAAAAAAATATCATTGAGATGTCTGCCTCTTGATGGCTCCCGATCATCGGATGGATCACTGTTCACTACTGTTGATGGAAGAAATCCTGCACCACCTGGAATGTATAACCCTTGTAAACAATGAAATAAACTACCTACCAACTGGTGCAGGATTTCAGCCATGAACAGTCTCAGTATCACGCGTTGCAAATGCCTCAAGTGAGGTGGGCTGCAAGTCCAGAGTCAACACTTGCGTCATGTGCTATTTTCAAAAAGGATGGATGCGTACGGCAAAGAATCGATACAAAAGATCCTTCACAATGATCCTACGGGCCATCAACCAACCAAGAAAAATATTGACCAAGGACTCGGCAACTTAAGCATTTGATTGGAAGCTTTCAATCTCATTTAGGAAACAACTCACTAAATCTTCAGGGTCCCATTTTTACTAAGCTCAAGACTGTATAGTCTGGTGATGGTGAGGTTCTTTGTTCCCAATCGCCATTTACATCTCACTTTTCTTGAAAATTGATATGGAGTTGGCAGAAAATGGGACCGTTGTCTACCATTGAGGGCTGCTAAGGTTTTTTATTTCCCTGGTGTCAGGTGTTCTCCAGTCACTTTCCCATGGCCAACCTCTCGAAGATTGGCCGAGGTGTTTCGAATGCCCAACAGAGCATCCACAGACGGGAGGATGGTACTCATGGCTCCTGGCAGACAGTGGAAGGATCTATGATATGTCAAAGGTGCCATGGCTTTTTCATGTTTTAGATGTTTTTCCCCTTTCTTTCACTTCAAAAAATTGATGTCAAGTAGTTCCTGGGGAGTTTTTTGGAATTGCGAAGGAAACATGATCACCTGATAAAGGATATGTGCAAATAATACTTCAGAAGTCTATTTCAACAATATGCACATCTGGAAGGGCAATTGGTAACAACCAAGAGCTTCGAACCACCCGAAAAAAAAAACACAGATTCGATCTGGTCGATGTCACGACTCTGATCAAATATTGGAAGCGGCAGATTGAAACAAAAAAATCTAATCAACTTGCACCTAATGTTGGAAATCTTGAAACTCCAAAAAAGGTTCCCTCAAAATGACTATCATATTAGCATCCCCTCCCCAAATCACGAGATCGGCAATGTCTACCGTAGTAGTCAATCTTAAGATCGATGTGTCTATGTTTGCAGTTGCAAACAACACAACCTGGTACTACCCACCTGAAGGACCATGAAGATGAAAATCTTGCATCTCATCATCTTCACCTGTCATCTTCACCTGAAAAAATGGTAGGTATATGACATCCAAAAGAAAAAAAACAAAAAAAAACTACCATGACCATGTTTTAAACTTGGATATGCTTTGGAAAGTTTCATGACAGTAAAGCTAGATGGCTTCAAAAGCTTGAATGGTTTTGGGATGGTCTACTGTGAAGCTTTTAGAAAGATCACGAGACAAGTCGCCAGAGTGTCTGCTTTTCTTCATATCCAAAAACTGTCTGTACATACTGACAGATCAGTGTGATCTCGACTGGCTACACTAGCAGATTCTGACAATCACATCATTCTTCACCTTTTCCTGCATCAAAGTAGCATCAATGGACTTGATGTAATTTCTGAGGCGGAAGAAGAAAAGAAAAGGATCACACAGCAAGGTATGGTCCTGGCGGGTCATTCTTGGAGCTTCGGAAGAGGTTTTTTGGATAAAACCATTTGGAGCCAATGGCAGTTTCGGGAATTTTGTGGGTGATGGAAATAAAGCGCGTGTTTTGAAAATGGCTGCATTTTTGTAAATGACAGGTTCATGGGGGTGCTCATTAAAATTCTGCAAAACGGGGCTTGCAAGCATTTAAAACAACAGCTAAGAAGAAAGGCACCAATGAAAAGAACGATTTCAGGGTGCGTGTTCATCAACAAAAGTCAGGAAAGTTCAAAAAAAATGGAGCTGGCGATGGTGCCAACGCAAGGATTTGCACCGACCCTGCCTGTGGCGACCGTGCAAACATGATGGGCAAACATACAGAGGATAGCCTGGCACGGTGGAATTGTGCAGTCATGACCTGGACAGAGAAAGGCATAAGAAAAAAGACTCTGTCTCACGGATTATGAACAACCATGAACCCTTAATAATCCCTTATATAATACGGCCTTATTTCTTGGGGGAGTGACATTTCTGGGTTACTCTGAGATTCCCATGATTGATTGTGTTGAAGGAAATGTCACCCTCTCCGCCGTATCAATTTTCAGACCATTTCATTGAAAAGTTGGATGGAAAATGAAACCACCAAGGATATGGGTATAGAGTGTCATTAAAGCATGAACAAAGAAAACACCGGTTTACAAATGGGTTCGTATGGATGGCTAAATTGGGACTTTTAGCGCCCAATATGGTGAATCTCCTTTTACTGGGTAATTGACCTTTCCTTTTCAACAAACCAACCGGAAAGTTTTTGATACCTTCCAATACATCATCCAAAGAACTCTCGTTGTTTTAGATCCACTAACCTTTTGTGCTGTAAAAAAACAAGTTTGTGTGTTTCATCCACAATTTCTTGCTCATCTGGACCCAAAATTTGTTTAAAACTTGCCTCCATAGATTTTCCTCCAGCGTGCGCAACTCTTCCAAGAGACTACGTTCGTTGTTGGTCCTTGGGCCAACAACTGTTGATAGAAGATATTCGAACTGGCTAGTCTCATGTTTTCCATCAAGAGTACGGCTGTTTGTTTGACGTTCATCTGGATTTCCAGCTATAGCTGTCGTCATGGCAGAAATGCTAAGCAGCCGAGTCTTTCTGGTGACATAAGTCCCTTGATTTCAGTTGGGTGTTGATAATCGTGTTGAAACCTACTTCAATCCTGGATTGTTGTGGATTTATCGACTTTTCTCACATGGCTTCTCTCAAGTTGATGATCACCACTCAACTCACCAAAACCTTTCCTTCAACCATTGACTCATAGACAATCCAACAAACAAAAATACAAAATCAGCACCCTTTAAGCATCATCACCATCAAATACCTCAAAAAACTTTTGTCTTTGCCCGACTTCTTTTCTATGGCCAGGTGTCCGGAGTGCATTTCTGATGGCCACTAAACTGCTCACCACGTGGCTTCCCTCTGCCTGCGATGTTGGGATGGAATCCACCATTGCGAGGGTCCATGTCTTCCAAAAATGGTTTAAAAACTTCAAAAAAAAGGTGAAGTATGGTGAAATCGTGAAACACTTCATGTTGAACCTTTTCTGGCTCAAATATTTTCATGTGCTTGAACTCACCATGGATTGAGAGAAAAGTATCAGTTGATAGGTCCCATCGATTTGAAGGGAATGGTAAGTGGGATCGGCCCCTGCGTGGTAGCTGCTTTGAAATTTGTATCATCTGAAACAATATCATTTTAGCAAGCTAGTAAACTGTATACGATTTCTCTCTCTCTCTCTCTCTTACTATCCATGTTCATCCATGTTTTATGTATACAACTGTAAATACTGACTGTAATATAATCCAACAAACTAGGATGTTTCTTGCAGAGCCGTTCCGTTTCGGAGGCCTTTTGGAAATCAAATCTAGCAACAATAATGTTGAGGATATTGATGTTGACTGAACTGGTCAAATTAGAAATTGTTCAATCCAAATCAAAGCGAAGGATTCCCGTGTCTAAAATCACATCGGTAATTCATCATAATCTATCATAATTTCACTTGAATTGTTGGCTCCATTGGCACAACCTTTCACCCATGGTTGCTCGAAAAAAAAACCCTGACCCCAGCCTCAGGACTATACTTCTTGCATCAAAAACCGTACATCAAATTAACAACCAAAGCAATCAGACGACTTGTCATGCCAAAGTTGCTGATGTATTTTTTTTCGGGAAAACTTTCAAAACATCCAGCTCTTGTCCCAGCGAAGTTTAACAGTTCGCCCATGAACATTTACCATCCCAAAAGGAGAGTAGTTTTCCGAGGCTTTCGCTGTGAAACTTCGGGGGTGTATGGGTTCCGCCTCTCAGCCTGCCGAACCCGGCCTCGATGACGATGTGGGTCTTGAAGAACCATTCCTGTTGCAAGAATTGTTTTTGCAAGCCACATCCAGTGAAATTTCCGAGATTTTTCAAACCTTGGGATGTATTTTTTCATCATTTTACAGAAGGATTCCTAAAATACCAAGCATCCTTGAGAATTTGCAAATATATCGTTTCCCTATCATCTAGCATCTTCTCAATGCTCGAAAGGATCATGGACTTCTTTTCGTTTTCTTTTCTCCACTTGTTCTGGAAATAGATTTAACGGCAACATAGGCTCACTTTGCAAGGAAATTGTTGGTTTTCTTAATACACAATGGCTTACAAACATCAACAGCATTCCTTTGCACTGCACTTCGACTCTGCCTGTCTCTCCCCCATCAAAACAAAGAGTAAGAAAATCCAAAGTATTAAAACTCCCACCATGCAGTACATATAAAAAGAGATCGGGCCCCTTCTGTATAAAATTACATCTGCAATAGCAGGTCCGCAAAAGAAAAAAACAAAAACTATGAATCTGTGAACAACAAACAAAGAAGATTCCATGTCCCCAGTCCGACCAGTCCCATTTTTCCACCAAAAAAGAAGTTCGACGTTACCAAGACTCTTCATCCACCAGCCCAGTGAAACGTCGCAGCAGCCGTAGGTTTGAGGGTTTCAAGGGTCCTTCTGGATCGATTCGTTCCCAGTTATTCAAGACACAACCAGCATAGTCCAACATGGGACGCCGGTCCAATTTTTCACTCACACAAATCCAGGGCCTAGTGACTGAGAGGTGACGATTCGGGAATGCGATGGGGGAGAAACCCGAGAAACCTGAAGTGAAGATACGTTTTTTTTGTCCGTCAAAAATAATTGATGTTTCAAATCTGACGTGTGTGACGTTGCCGCATTTATGCCTGCTTTCAGGCAGAAATTTCCCTGAAGCTGAGAAGACACTGCAAACATCATCTTCAAAAAACGAAAGGAAAGTAGATTGACGAATGGACTCAACAATCAATTTTGAAACTAAGTCTAGAATTGATACTAAAGTTGCAGTCTTCCCCAAAAGAAAGCGTAAAAGAAATCTGCGAGTGGATTCTTGGCAAGACATTTTCAGTGTCTGCTACACTGAAAACTCAAAGCCCACCAACTTCCCTCCATGAAAAAACTGCGCCTCGATAGCCACACAGGTAAAGTGTCAGTGTCGGTGGGTCGTCCCATGATGTTGATGCTTTCATCAACATCTTCTTCATAGATGTCGGGTGGAGAATGAAGGTATGCCAAACATGCATAGCCCAGCACTGAATGCAAGCCTTGGAGACTTTGGGAATTTGGTGAAAGGTTCACCGATGAAAGGAAAATAGAACAAAGTCATGAAAAACTAAAGGATTTTCCCCTTTTCTCTTCTCATGCGTGGGCTTGAGTAAGAATACCGAGTAGCATGTGCTTTTTCATGGCCTTTTTTTTGTCATGGCCTTTTCAAACAACTTTCGCCAAACTTCCCGCAACCAACTCGCTATCCGAGACACATTCAAGCTCTCCTTCTGTGAGATTCTTCGTGGCCTTTTGAACTTGAGCCCAGGACTTGGGCAAATGATCTTGGAGTTCGCTATCAGCAACCTCACGAAATCGACCTGCCAAATACGAATTTTGAGCCAATGTTTTCTTGGAAGGTCGGTGAAATACATTTTTGTAACGTGTCGTTTTTTCTCTTAAAGAAAAGTGACTGTGCTCACACAGGTTTTTTAAGCCCTTAAAGTGTTTTTTTGCAGTTTTGAACTAGACGCCGGATATCCCGAGAGCCCAAAGTGACGTGTTAATGACTTGTATATAACAGCGAATTAGTTGACCACCAAATAAACAGTGAATTAACAGCAGCTCTTAGTAAATAACAGCTGACCAGCAGCAGCCACTTTCAGCAGCTATTCTCAGTTATCATGTTGCTGTGGTCAGAGGTTGGTGGTCAGCTATTGTCAGCATGTTGCTGTGGTCAGTTGTTGGTGGTCAGTTGCGCACACGTTCTTGAGAAGGACCCTTTCGCGGAGCTTTCGGGAAAAAAACCAAACCCCCATGACCTTGCACAGAGAAGCTGGGCACATAATCCATGATTTTGACCAGTTCATCCCATGGTGAGGGCAAATCCTTTACAGGATCCATGGCTGGCAAAAAACCACGTTCACCAACATCCCACATCTTCTCTTGCAGATCCTCCTGGGCGGAAGGATCCAGGCGTTTCCTTGGTTGGTTCTCTTCATGACTTGGCGTTTTTACTGCACATTTTTCTGGGCTGCCTTTGTTTTGTGACACATCCTGTATCACGTTGAAACCAGACTTGAAATAGAAGCTGAGCTGCTTACCGAAAAACAACATATTGTATCATATTTTTGTATCCCACACTTTGGGAACTTTTTGCAAAATTCACCGAAATAAACTTCAGGTCTTCGTTTCGGAGAATTCCATCAAAATCACCATTCCAAGGAGTGAGGCACTCGGTTTTGGGTTGTTTTAGACAGAACGAACCATTTGGAAATCACATCTTTTCATGGGAAAGACCTGCCAAGTGCCGCTGAATTTTAAAAAGGGGAAACATGAATGAAGTCACATAAAAATTCTTTAGACTCAATGAACAGGATGAACAGGAACTGTGATGTTTTTTTTACGTTTCGTTCCCCATCTTTTTCCCGCGACATTCCATCAACTTTGAAACGAGCCCCGTCCTTCTCTCGTGTATTGAGACGACCTCCCGTAAGGGTGAGCCTTAGGAGTTCACCAACAAAAAACTGCGGATCTTTCGGGAACAAAATCTGAAGTTCTTGATAGCCCGGGTAGATTCAGCTGAGGTTTTTTTGGAGAAGGTTAGATTAACAATTTTCCTGACCCGGGAAAAATCGTTTCTAGTTTTTTAAGCCAAAGTTTCCCATTTTCAGATTCCATGCTTTGTTTTCGGTCATCTTTCAATCATCTATCAGTCAGAATTCACAGGTGAACTAACAAAAATTGAGAGCTTCGGGCAACCTTGTTGCCTCTGTGATGTTTTTTCACAAAAGGTCAATACATTGGCTAGAAATGGTATTTTTACGAACTCCGAGATCTTCTTTCCGTTCGGCAGCCACGTCACTTACACACACACACATAATCATGACACTTAATCTACCCACAGCATTGTTTTAGGTTTGCGCCTTGGGAACTTTAGGCTAGAGACTGGGGCCGGACAGGGGGACAGGCCAAAGGTCAGAGCTAACTTATTTTGTGTTTGGTTCAGCTTACTGCTATGGTGCTTTCGCATGTGCTGTTTGCGACCTCTTTTTTGGCGCGGCCGGCAACGAACTTTGTCAGCAAATTTTGGCAGGTTCCACTTTGAACTTTGCCTTGGCTGGCAAGTGGTAGCGCCAGACCCAAGCATAGAGGTAAGTGAAGATTTTTCACTCACTGTACCACCTTGTGCTGATTTATTTCACTGAGCCCGTACCAGCATAGCATGCGTGGAATGTGCAAGTGCAAGTTCAAGGAACGTTAAGATCGGCATGGCATGCAGTGCGTAATGGCGTAAAAGCGTAGCATGCGTGGCGCGTGCAAGTTCAGGAAACGTTAAGATCGGCATGGCATGCAATGCGTAATGACGTAACAGCGTAGCATGCGTGGCGTGTGCAAGTTCAAGGAACGTTAAGATCGGCATGGCATGCAGTGCGTAATGACGTAACAGCGTAGCATGCGTGGTGTGTGCAAGTTCAAGGAACGTTAAGATCGGCATGGCATGCAGTGCGTAATGACGTAACAGCGTAGCATGCGTGGCGTGTGCAAGTTCAGGAAACGTAAAGATCGGCATGGCATGCAATGCGTAATGACGTAAAAGCGTAGCATGCGTAACGTACTAGTACGGACTGGTACTGCGACAACGTAACATTCTGTGCGCCTGCCACCAAAAGCCACGCTCAAACGCTACCGCATATTACGAACCGGGGGCGGAAGTTTCAGAGGGTAAATATTATTATATACGATGTATGCGAAGAATGACACACACACAGACACAAGAGCACCTCGTTTGTACACAAATAAGTCTTTGTATAGTCCACGGAGTAGTACTTTGATTGTACTACGGAGACATACGTTGTAATACAGACTAGTACTTTACTTTGTATTACGGAAACCTGATTTTGTAGTGTATATATAATATATATATACTTTGTATTACGGACTGAAGTACTATATCCTGCGCCTGCCACCAAATGTCACACGTGCGTAAGCGAGGTGATTTTCACGTGCGTAAGCGACGACCGCGCGCCCTTTCAGTTCCTTCCTTCAAACGAATTGGACACGTTTTTGAAAGTTTCAACCTACAGTACCAGTGGGAACCCATTGAAACTTCAACCAGGTCACTTTTTCAGGTCACCGTTCAGCAATTTCTCTTTCTCGGCTTCGCCGGAGGGATCATAGACTCCCACGAAGAGCCTTAGGGCATGCGAATGTCACGTGTTCTTCCCCAAAGAAAAGACGTAAAGAAAATGAGATATCAGCTAAAATGAGGATGTTCCTCTGAGCAAATCGGTCCACCATTTCAAAAAATGTTACCAAGATGATTATGTTCATAATTGATTTTAAACTGATTTGAATGTAATCATTTCATGTTTAAAATATGTTGTTGTTGAACATAAAATAACATGCTCTTCAGAAATCTTACAGACAGTTCATGCAGTTAGTTACATAATTAGTCAAACAAAAAAGTGCACCAAGAAAATTGAATGTATGTATCTGCCTGAAGATCTGAAAAATGCCATGTTGTAAAATTAAAAAACACATAAATATGACTCTATTTTTTCCAGATTGCCATGATCCGCGACCAACAAAAACGACGTCTCAAAAATACCAAACCGAATAGAAATTGATTGTGGTCACCTGTGTCAACCCGAAAAAATCCATCAGTTTTCTGGACCTTCACATTTTCCAGATGTTTTCCTTCCCATTTTCCAGGTTCAAGGTACCGTTCCAGCTGCTGCAGTGCTATGGCCGAATGGCGCATGGTCTCAAATTCCACGCTGGCATCACGTCCCAGGACACCCAGCAGAATGTCTTGGCCACCGGGGTGCTTCAGCGAATACCTTTGAAGGTGAAGCTGGAACTTGGAAAACAATGAGAATATGCTGATTTTATTGGGGAAAAAAAAGTAGAAAGTGAAATGAAAATTCACCTTCAGTATTTAGATGTATTTAGAACATATTTATGAAGTATTCTGAACTCTAATTATGTGATGATTACATTGTGACGATTAACCAGGAAGCCATCCCAAACAATAGTTTTCCAGTGTTTCTTCCCAGGAAGGGTAGTGCCAGTTCGATCGAAATGAGCTGGCAGGGTCTCATGGCTCCTCTACTTGGAAGCCTCGAAAATTGATTGCCAACCCGCAATCGTTCGAAAACATCTTTCACGCTTCGACTCTGTTGGGAATTTTTATTCAATCTTCTGTTGGGTGGAAGTATCTTTGGTCTGCTACACCACAGCTGAATTCGCTGTTCCCCTGTGGATTCGATGTTTCTTCGATTCGTCCAAGAATCCATGGTGAATCGACATCTCTGAAATCGTTGAACATTTGAAAGCGGTACGGCCATTTGATTAAATGTAACCCTTGGATTTCAGGTGATATCTTTTTGAAACACATTTTAATGGATGAAGTTTTTAATATGAGATCTTTTGATATATCAGATCTTTATGGCCATCTCTAGAGAGTCTGAATTTGGAAAGAAAGTGTTGCTCAGTTGGGAAAGTGGACACCATGAGACCAAAGCTCATCTGGGGGCGACTCAAATTTCCATGATTTCACTGAATATGAATAGACTTCTCAGGTTCTGCTCCTGAACCTTTTCTAATAGAACTTGTCAAAAATAATCCATGTTTTTCTGCGCAAAAGTTGCTCTTTCACATTGTACACCTTGCCAAAAATAATCAGCCATCTATTCTCACGAACCTCCTGTGCAGTGACGGTGACCACTTTCCTTGGCTTCCACGAAGCATGGAGGCGCTGAAAGCATGGAGGAAGGTAGAACCTACACTTCTGATGTTTTTTATATAGAGGATCCTCCCCAAAATGGGCCATCGTTGATGTGTCAAAGGAAGTATGAAAGAAATGTATTTTTTCATCACGAAAATAACTGCTAACAGTTGAACCACTTCGTTACCCTTTGGGCAAACTTCCATGGCAATGGACAATATCCTATGTTGCAGAGGAAATACATCTTCTGTCATGGTCCGTTTTCCATTGGATTTTTGAATACCAGTGATATTTGACAACTCCTGAGTGATTGGCCGCAATGTCAAATGATTTTAATGTTTCGTCCATGTGGGTGGTGCTACCTTAAGTGCATAGCTAGAGAATCTCTGAATTGAACAGCTCCAAGAGATTTCTCCAACTCTGAGAGTTGTCTTCCAATGAAAAGGAGTATCCAACCTCTTCAACCGGACTTTTTTTGAACAAAAATTCGGGATCTGCCGAACACAAATAGAGGCAAACAGCAGTGACATTTCCCTTACAAAACATGTGCTCCATCACTGTCCCAAGGATTTTTTGATGCACAAGAATCTGGGTCACCTGGGACCGATGTGGGCAAGCATTCCCCATCACTGTGGGCTCGAGCCTTCTTTGGCTGTGAAAACCAACAAAAATCACTGCAAGTGCCATGGATAAACTACAAGAAACTCAAGAAATCTGGACAGAATTGGAAGATTTCATTGAATTTCATTGGGATTTTGTTTAGATGTCAACACTTTTTCAACCCTGTAGGTGTAGGATTCCCAACAAACAAGCTAATTAATGCGAAAACTTTAAAGTTTTAATGAACGTTCATCGTCAATTCGATATGCTCAATTTCTAGAAATATCAGCGAATAGCCGACCTATGATGCCATACGTGTGCTCATTTAACACATCAGCAAGCTGGGAAAGGTGGGAAAAAACTCACCGGCTCACCCTTCAGTTTTGTTGGGAATCGTTCAATTTTGATGTGGATTCCCAGTGGCCCAAACGGACTCCGGTGTTTTTTACTGTACTTTTGACGGCTCAGTGGTTTCTGCAAGACTCGGCTCATGCATCAAAGCATCGAAAAGGTGCCAAAAGAACCGATGAATTTAGATCCTTTGGATTCCTGGATTCTTTTGGCCTGATGCTTTTTTTAAGCCAAAAAATAACTTGGCGAGCTAAGTTGCCTGTATTTGTTGCAAAAAAGTTCCATGCAAAATGAAACCTGGGCTTGACTCACGGAGTCAAACTCTCCGAAGTGTCTGTCCCATCTCTTTCATCTTTCTTGCTGCAGTGATAGCTCAACAGGAAGCCGAGGATTGCCATAAGACTTCCAACCACCTCACAGGAAATGCTTTGCC
>Ga0126337_10000977_pt1 | contig 16318 bp, 12 predicted proteins | sample DipCmetagenome_FD_92527 | JGI IMG/M metagenome (GOLD analysis project Ga0126337, IMG submission 92527) | Coral microbial communities from La Bocana,Puerto Morelos, Mexico - Diploria C A metagenome | ecosystem: Host-associated > Invertebrates > Cnidaria > Coral | place: La Bocana,Puerto Morelos... | reverse complement strand
ATTTTTTTTTTTTTTTTTTTAAAAATACAGTTTATAAAATTGTTTTTTGTGGAGGGAGATAGGATGTTTGAATGGGGGGGGGGGGGGGGGGGGGGGGGGGGGGGGGACGGGAACATATGTTTACCTGTGATAGATGCCAAAAAAAATTACACTGTGGAGATCGAAACGCATGTAAATTTTATTTGATTTTAGTTAGCAGTCATTATGGATTTGGACTGATGGATGCTGACAAAATGGTTCAATACGCAAAGAAGTGGACTTCAGTCCCCGAGCAGGTGACTTGTGAAGTCGACCTCAATATCTCAAGGTAACTAATCATGTCCACGTCCTATTTTTGTTATCCTGTATTTCAAAAGCATTTAAGCTACAAAATTATTTTTTATACTGCGACTTTTGCCTTTCCCGAGATTTATAAAATATCAAGGTCTAGCTGTACATGTTTTTTACAACTGTTTACAGCTGGAAGATTAGCAAAAGGCAAATTTGAAAAAAAATTTTCTTTCGTATCATTTTTTTTTTTGTGGAAGTAGAGTTCTAGTATTTATTATGGATTGAATGAATTCTTATGAACTAACAGTGAAGGGATTTTGTGGCAACCAGCTAATCTGAGAAATCTGTGGTACCTAAATCTTCCTCTAGTTCCAATCCACGGCGAATTCCTTGGAGTGAACCGAAGCAGTTATCTTTGGCTGTGAGTAAACACAACTGCGGTATCCGATACCTAGAACACGTACAAGTACAGGTCGACCTAAGTTTTCCTCGCAGAGGCTACCTGGAAATGAGTTCTTTATCACCCAGTGGAACTCGGTCCAGGCTTCTTTATCCGCGAGTGATTGACAGTATCACCGGCTTCAAAAACTTCACAAACTTGAAAGTGACTAGCTTGCATTACTGGGGAGAAAACCCTGTTGGAGAGTGGAACATCATTATAAGAAACACAAGGAAAGAAAGAAAACGCAGACAAGGTAAAATGTGCTACATTACTTGCAAAAGAAATTGGACTTTTAAATTTCGAACGTTTCATTTTAGAGGAGTAACTTTTCAGAGGCAAATAAGTATCAATCACATCGTGGTCATATCGGTACGAGAATAGGAACGAGAATATTCAAAACACGTAGCCGTACCCAGTAGGATTTCTGGACTACCTGGCATAATTCTTATTTATATCAATACCAGATACAAATGCACTTAGAATACATACTGTTCATTTCGCTTCCTGTGCCATTTAGAAAGCTTGGTAGTTCCAGCTTCCACTGGTCGTCCGTGGTGATGGCGAAGTTGTCGCTTTTCCCGCTTTCGGTGCCATCCGGAAAACTTTGATGTCAAAGTCACCAAATAAGCTAGCGCGTGTTCAGCGTAAATTCGAGATCGCAGCTGGTAATATGACCCTGATGTACATGGATCACACGGTGAATCCTTGACGAAATATGAGACTCTAACGTCCCGCAGCGGAGATTCGTATAAAATGTACATTTGTTTGACTAAAAGAGTCAAACAGTGTTATTTATAACGGGTGTTGTAGGATAAAGGCTTCTCATGTTGGTTTATTTAGGACAGTTAGGTTAGTTGTCAGTTGTCAGTAAAAGCCACTACAAATGTTAGTTAACCAGCCTTCGATCAACTGCCGGCTTGTTAAACACTTGCTCATTGTCCGAGGCCGTTTAAGAATTGGTTATTCTTTACAAATTAGCATTGTACATCAGCAAATCTGTAGCTGTATACTTTCGCAGTTACTGGAGGATATTCAGACTGGTCTTCCTGGTCTCAGTGCAGTGTCACATGTGGTAATGGAACTCAACAGCGCAACCGATCATGCACCAATCCACATCCTGCAAACAATGGAACAAAATGCAGAGGGCCTCCAAACGAAGCAAGAACATGCGCCTCCGAGTCTCAAGACTGCAACACTTTAGTCGGTAAACAACTCTCTATTTGATGCAGGGACTTTTTTTTATATTCGTTGTTTATAATCATCATCCACACCCTAAACCCCAAGGAAGAGAGTTTATGAAATAACCCGATTACCCTAGTTATATTTTTTCATAAACATTCCCTCAGTCACATTTTCTTTTTGGTTACGTCCTTGTTATATATATATGAGGAATAGCCCATGGCAAGAAATAGACAGTATTAATATAACACACGAGTTGATAACTCAGCTCCCTATACATCATTCATTAAATTCTGAGTTTAATGTTTCGCTATTTTTTTAGTGATAAATGAACACTGCCGAGATTATGCAAACAAGTGTATCGAATGAAAATGAAAAGGCCATTGTAAAAGCTTTAAATACGTTCAAATAATCTCTTGGCTCAAATCCAATGTCCGAGGACGTGTAGAAAGTGTAAACAAGGTTTGTTATGCCCCGTTTGTTAAGCCGGCAACTGACAAGCCGAAACAGTTACAACGGCTAACGAGGCAGAAAGTATTTCAACTGAGGAAGAAAACAACATCTCTGATTGTTACAACAACAATCTTTTGCAAAGAAATTTGTCAAAGTATCAGCTGGTGAGTCTGGGCTCATCGTTATTAATGACACTGTAATAAATCAGAAATCAGCGTTTAAATGTGTTCTGGCGTCAGACGAACGACAGAAATGCCAGACAATCTGACAATATGTAAGATAAGGTAACTGATAGCAAATTTAACAATATGTAATTTGGCAGATGCAGGAATGAGAATTACGTAGTCTCAGAAGAACACCAATTTGACAGGAGACTTTGCTTATGTGACTCGAGAATGATAGTTGGTCGTCCTAAGAGCGTTAGCGCTCTTAGGGGTTACCTTAGGACGACCAACTATCATTCTCGAGTCACATAAGCAAAGTCTCCTGTCAAATTGGTGTTCTTCTGAGACTACGTAATTCTCATTCCTGCATCTGCCAAATTACACATTGTTAAATTTGCTATCAGTTACCTTATCTTACATATTGTCAGATTGTCTGGCATTTCTGTCGTTCGTCTGACGCCAGAACACATTTAAACGAACTCGAGAACGAACACTCCGCGCTGTTTATTGTGACAACAAATTGACGTATGAGGAACTCTTACAAAAAGCGAAACTACCAACACTTCAAACGCGGTGACTGCAAGCCATTGCAATCATAATGTACAAAGTTAAACACGGCCTGGCGCCCCCTTACATTGCGGATTTATTTGTTGTTACCAATTCTCAATATTACCTTAGAAATTCTGATTTCACCATACCCAGATTTCGGACTGTCACTTATGCCAAACATAGCCTGACTTACCTAGGCCCTGTCATTTGGTCCAAACTCGACAAATTTATTCGATCGTCTGAATCATTGGACATTTTTAAACAGCGAATCAAACTGGGCAATTTCACAAGTCTGTTGGACAATACATGTAAAGACTGGTTTTTTTTATGTAACAACTAAGAAGAAAAAGAAGTGACTTTAACACATAGCTTATTGTCCGTTTTATATACTTCACAGTACCTTCACATGTACATATATTTTATACTTTGTTTATTAGCTTTTATTTATTAGCTAATCGAATGTAGTTAGGTGTCCCCAATTAGTGTACATTGTACCGGCTAGTGATTTTTCACACGATAATAAAGTTTTTACTTACGTTACTTATTTACCAATTCAAGAATCTGATCCGAACACTAGACGTATCAGAAGTTGCTCCATATACTGCTATTTTCAATCCATTAATGTCAATAATTGGCCTTTTATCAGAAAACTAGTGCTCTTTATTGTGTAACATGACCAGTGACCGCAGGAATCCAAGTTATTCAGTTACCACTGGTAGTATAATTTACCACTACTTTTAATAAAAACTATTAAGATTCGACAGGATTCTTTTAATGTCTGTGAATTTCTAGATGTGTAATTTTTTTACTGACATTTTATCAGTCGCACGATCATTTGTGGACTTTCTGAGAAAACCGGGAGCAGAAAGCAGGACCTAAAGTTATTACAATGAACGAACTGGACGAAAAAATACGTCTTTTTGTTTTTGATATATTTTATAGATATTATTTTTATTACATTTCTTTCCCACGTGTTCTCTTAGTTAATGAAGATTCTTCTCCATGGGGATCTTGGTTTGAATGCGAGGTCACGTGCGGTGGAGGTCGCAAATGGCGTTACCGTACAAATTGTAGGACCAGCTCTCGCCGTGTTGAGGATATAAGTGAATGTGTCAATAGTACAGCCTGTAATTTACAGCCATGTCCGCCGGGTATGTCAATTTTGCGTTTTTCTAATGACAGTCTCCAAGAGTTGTGACACAACCTCAGTCTATAATGTGAAGTAAAGACATGTTTGTGCCTGAATAATGATCAGTACCTCTAAGCTTAAAAAACAGTGTTTGTCACATGAGGGGTTCCCCCCTATCTTCTTCCTGTTTACATCCTTTTCGTCCCGGAGTGTGCTGTTATTTCCTCTTTTTTTTTATTTTATGTACAGATAAATTGAAACTAGGAGCGCGGACTCTGGATCAAACGATTGCAAGTCGTAATATTTTAGTTGGTATTATTTGTTGTTTTCTTTTTCTGTGTCAGTTGCTGAGGGCTTTTCAGAATGGTCCATCTGGTCTAAATGTAGCGTCACATGTGGCGGTGGAACTCAACAGCGTAACCGATCATGCACCAATCCACGACCACGACCAGAAAACAATGGAACCAAATGCAAAGGACCAGCTCATGAAACAAGGACATGTGCTTCTAAAATGTGCCCAATACCAGGTGACCGTTCTTAGAGTTCTTTACCAAATTGTTGTAAATAAAAAAAATCAAACTGTTGCTGATAAATACGAACATTTAAAAAAAAAAACAAAAACAACTTCTACTGTACTTTGTACGTTGTTTTGTTTAGTCATTTCTTAGTTGGTATTATTTATTGTTTGGTCATGATCAGTTGCTGGAGGCTTTTCAGAATGGTCCATCTGGTCTAAATGTAGCGTCACATGTGGAGGAGGAAATCAACAGCGTAACCGATCATGCACCAACCCACGACCAGAAAACAACGGAACTAAATGCAAGGGACTAGCTCATGAAACAAAGACTTGTGCTTCTAAAATGTGCCCAACACCAGGTAACTGTTCTTACAGTTCTTTACAAAATTGTTTGAAATAAAAAAAATCAAACTGTGGCTGATAAACACGAGCATTCTTTAAACAACAACAAAAAAAACCATCTGTTCTATTTTGTACGTTTTTGTTTGCTTGTTGTTGTTGTTGTTTTTTTTTTTGTTTTTTTGTTGACATTTCTTCATTGCAACTGACAAGCATTGGCGATTAGCTTTTATAATTAAATCAATGTTCCAAACTGATGTTAGGCCTACGGAAAATCTTTCCCCATAAGAACGTAACTGCAAAATTAGTCAATTATCATTCATAACCTCTGTTTTTACATTTTTATATTATTTATATATTTATATTTATGTTTTATACGCTAATTAATATTCAATGCGAATGGGACGCGAAAGTAATCTAGGCCCCACCATTTACCAGTATCACTTTTGTTGCTGACACAGCCTTCCCTAGCTTTGAATTTTTAGCCTGATACTTAATTAATATTATCCATGTTTTGTTTATTGTTCAAGAAATAAAAGCCACAACCAAAAATCCCTTTTTTAATCTCAGCGCATAACGATTTGGTTTTTTTTGTTTTTTTTGTTGTTGTTGTTTTTGTTTGTTTGTTTGTTTGTTTGTTTTCTTTTATGGCTTCGGTGCATGTATCTGCTTTCATAATGAATTAATTTGAAATGCCACAGGTCTCTCCTCTCGTCGGTAAACGTTGATTACAGTCCGGTTACTTAGTTTCTTCATTGTTATTGTGTTTTCTGTTTTTTTCAACTATATATAGTGACCTACATCGATCCTTGTAGAAATAAAGACCAACGGTGTCCCTCTTGGAAAATCTACTGTAAGATGAGTTCGTATGTACAACGCAATTGTGCAGAGACTTGTGGGAAATGCCCAGGTTTGTTCATCTCATTAACACATGTAACAAGTTATAGGCTTACATTATATTACTTTATATTATATTATATTACTACCAGCTGATAGCTAGTCGATGCGACAAAAGGGCGAATAACTTTAGTTTGTACATGTATGTAGACTCAGCTTATAAGAAATTAGTTTTAATTTCTTACTCTCGATCTTTAACTATTTTGTTTCCCATGATATTTTTGCATTTTTAAAATGAATAATCTCCACGCGGAATTAACTGTCATTCGATTCTGTGAACGTGCGCTGTTTGGTTTGTTCAAAGATTTTGTGTTCTGGAAGTTGCGTAGCAGTAAACCTCGTCCTTTTAGTAGATTTGTCACTTACTAGTACTTCTAGATTTTCCTTGGAAACTACGAATCCTCTTTTCTAAGCCTGTCATCACATCACATCACAGTCGCGACATAAAATGACATAAAACATTTGTTAGAGTTAGGGTGCGTATAAAGACCAAATTGAAACTGATGCCCCTCCATCATAGTTACCTTTAAAACGTTCATTCGGAAGTCTCGAGTAATAATTTTTTTTTAGATAGATAAAGAAATAGATAGATAAAGAAAAGTAGTTAATGTAAGGTGATTTTTATAACGTTCTTGACTCTCGTAGTCAAAATGCCTAAGTCTCTACTGTTTGGTTTTTCGGCTCAAATTTTCCTGTATTTTTTTTAACATTAAAAGTAATTTTATTTTCATATATCTTTATGAACTCGTTGCTCTTCAGTGTAATTTAATATTTTCCTTTTAACCGCACGAAGCAAGAACCAATTCCTTAAAATTTGGTGTTGTCAAAATTATAGGTCGCGTCTTTACTTTGAAGTTGATTTTGTACGGAACCAGAGAAGATCCCCTTTTAGAAAACAGTCATGTCGACAGTAGGAAGAAGAAAGTGGAGAAATTTACCAAACTCGAAATCGCAAATCGCAGGAAAGGTGAGTTAAAAAATAGAGAGGTAGTGTGGCCGACTCAGGTTAGAGCGCTAGACTTTCAATCCAGATATCAGCTGAGCTGATATTGTTCTTGTTATTCACGAGCTTAGCTCCTTTGTACAGTTGCAATGAACCATTGAATTCGAAAAGCTCTTTTTAGGGCAGTGCTTAATTAAGACACTGAATTCTATCAAAAAATAATAATCATCAATTTGATTGTTTGACTTGCTGACGGGCCGACGGGCTGACTTACTGACTGACTGACTGACTGACTGTCTGACTTATCGAGGGATTGATTTATTGACTGATTCACATAAACCTGGTTTGAGGAAATAGTCGAATATCATAAGTTTAGCTTCTGCGAAGGTCGATGTTACGACAACCATTTTTTTAAAAAGGCACATTAGAATCCTGAATAGTCGAACCCTCAATTTTTCGAACCTCTTGAACTTCGAACATTTTGAACCTCGCATTTAGATTGGTTCTTACTTATAATCAGTTGGAATTTATATAATAGCTCACGTGATTCTCGTATTTTGATTGGTTCTCGCCTATGTTCCATTAGAGGACAGACACACGATAGACGTCACCATCTCAAAGTTTTTCCTTCTGTGTCTAAAAATGGAGGAAAATGAATTTGAGAATGACTGGGCGAAAATAAGGTACGAAAAAAGTCTTGTCGAGGCATTGAGCAGGTACGAGAAGCAGAAAGAACTAAGAAAAAGTCGTTTCTTTTTTTAGAAAATGACTCAGGAAAGATATTCGAGCGGTCTCAGAATAAACTAAAACAAAATTGGTCTTGCTTTGTCGCCAATGTAACAAACTCGATAAACAAAACAAACATAACTTGACACGTAACCCTGCTTTCCAACGCGAATGTTCTAGTCCGTTGCTGTGCACAGCAGCACGCAAAGTATAGCTCACCACAGCTCACAGTAGCCACTGTATCGCAGCTATAAGTTGTCTTGGATACCACGTCAAACTGATTTGAAGAATCACCAACCACAGAGGAGACAATTTTCCACCGTCACTAACGCTCCTTTCATTCAAAACTCGAATCGAATTGACTTCAGTGTTGAACGTAACTACAAGTTTTCCGACCGTATTCTGTCAAATCCTGCATGTAGTACTCAAGACAACATCCAAGCTTTTTGGCTCACAGGACTGCTCTGATGACAAAAACTGCATTGATTTTTCCAGGATTTTTTTTTTTGATCTGTGGATTTCGAAGTAATTTTTCATTCCACGAGAAGCCATTCGAGTCAAGTTTGAATGGCATGATTTTTTTGGCCAATCTTTGCTACGCATGGCAACTAATGAAATTGATTTATTTTGTAAAGACAATAGGTTACTTCAAATGGTCTTTCTCGTGTTTGCCAAAGTAGGGAAAGGCCGGATTTTCAGTAAGGTTGAAAGATTTTAACATAAAAAAGCTGTGGTAGTTTGTTTCGTTATCATATAAAACAAATAGATTACATGTTGCAGTGCGTCTGTTTAGTAACTGATCACAGAGGACGTCAAAATGTGTAAGAACATGAGTGACACACTCGGCTATCGCCTCGTTCGCCACATTTTTTTTTTAGCTTGACGTCATCTGGGATAAATAACAGAACAAACGCACGGTAACATGAAAATGAACATATAACGTTGTGTTAAACTGTTGTCAGATATTCCTATTCATGGTGGTTACTCGCAATGGAATCGCTGGTGGTCTCGTTGTAGCAAATCATGCGGAGGTGGAACTCAATTCCGCGTTCGTTCATGCACGAATCCCTCGCCAGCAAACAAGGGAAGAGACTGCATGGGACCACGTACAGAAGTAAGAAGATGTAACACACGTAGATGTCCAGGTAACGATATAATGACATGAAATTTGGCTTAAGCATTAACTGCTTTGTGCGGTGTGTTTTTAATTAGTTTTGTATAAAACATTACTTCTAGCCCTCATGTTAAATATTCCTTCATTCTATAGGTTTGGTGTTTCTGAACGTAAACGAAACGTTTTTTGGATTTTCGATCATTGTATTTTATTTTAGTAACTCTTTATTATTATTATTATTCCAATTATTTCATCTGCTTGTGACTACTTCCAAGCCATCAAATCCAATATATTTTTTACGTTTCTTTTCAGTTCATGGTGGTTACTCGCAATGGTCTAGTTGGTCTCAATGTAGTCAGTCTTGTGGTCGAGGAAAGGTATACCGTTATCGTTCCTGCACAAATCCTCCGCCAGAATACGGAGGACGAGGATGTGGCCACATTGGACCGTGGAGAGAGTCCTGGACTTGTAACATTAAGCCTTGCCCAGGTACAAGTTTAATGCAAAAACGTGATGAAAGTACTAATTCGCATGACGTGCTAGGTTGTTTTTTTTGTCTTTTTGTATCGAGCTGCAGTAACTAGCCTTTTTCAACGTCCTTTCTCAGTTCATGGTGGCTACTCGCAATGGTCTGGTTGGTCTCGTTGTAGTCAGTCTTGTGATCGAGGAACGAAAAATCGTCATCGTTCCTGTACGAAACCTCGACCAGCATACGGAGGACGAGGGTGTAGCAGCCTTGGACCAAGTGGAGAATCGCGGACTTGCATCGCTCGGCGCTGCCCTGGTAAGTTTCAGAGAAATACGTATAGTGTGTAATTATCCTTTTTTTTGCGCAGTGACTTCTAGCCTTTTTAAACGTCTCTTTTCAGTTCACGGTGGATATTCGCAGTGGTCTCATTGGTCTCAGTGTAGTAGGTCATGCAATCGAGGAAGGCAAGACCGTCGTCGTTCATGTACCAGTCCACTTCCTGTAAACGGAGGAAGAGACTGCAGTGGACTAGGACGTGCTAGAGATTCACGTACATGTAACGCACATTCGTGCCCAGGTAAATGAATCAGTTTAACAAGTTGACGTCAGTTTTTTATGCATCTGTTCTCTTATTGATGATAAATTGCGTCGTAAGTTTGTCAAAGTGACCGCGGAACCACTCGCCTGCGGCTCGTGGTTCCGCAGCAAACGTTGACAATGTTATCACGAAATTTAGTCTTAGGTCTTTTGAATATCGGACAGTTCAAATCGTAATAAACTTTACGTATTCGATGTCGCTCAGTATTTACATTAGTGGTTTATCAAATGTCCGTGATAGTTTGATAACGCGAAAAAATTAAAGAAAGGGATAGGAATTGGCAGAGAAATTAAAAAGTTTTTAAAACCTGCGTAATTATAATGTATGGACCAAGTTACAGGCGTCAGTTGGTGTAATTTAGTTTTATCTTGAAGAAAAGCATTAGTTTGAGAAGGTTGATGTTTTTAGGTAATAGAAATAAATATATCTAGTTTAGAGAATTGAGATAATATTTATCGTGACTGGGCGAAGATAACGAACAAAACACTCTTGTCGAGGCATTTGAAGAGGTACGAGAAGCAGGAAGAAGTAGGAAAAAGCCGTTTCTTTTTTTAGAAAATGTCTCAGAGAAAAGTACTCGAGCGTTCTCAGTCGACAGTTGAGCGAGACTAAACAAACTCAAAATTAATGTTGCTTTGTCTTGAATTTAACAAATCCAATCCAAACAAAAATGCTACATTAATTTATTTAAAAAATCAAACCTTTGTCAGTTTCAAAATAATTGTTGACACAGATTGATGTCAGGAATGAAACATTAAATCCTCACTTTTAAAATCAGTCAGAAATAAACACGTGACCTTACTTTCCGACGCGAATGTTCTAGTCCGTTTCGGGGCACAACAGCGAGCAAATTATAGCCACTACAGCTCACGGCCAACTTTATCGCAGCTATAAGGTGTCTCCGATACTATGTCAAACTAATTTGAGAATCACTAACCACAGAGGACACAAATTTCCACCGTCGCTAACGCTCTTTTCAATCAAAGCTCGTGTGTTGACTGCAGTCGCAAGTTTTCCGAGGGGGTTCCTTCAACTTTAATATTCAAGGCAACTGATCCAAGCTTTTCGGCTCTGATGACAGAAAATGACTAGATTTTTCCAGCATTTTCTATAACATTTGTAGATTTCGCAGTTCAATTCTGCTTTCGCTGTAAGAAGCTATTTGAATCAAGTTTGACAGTGACGTGATTCTTCTGGACCAATCACAATTCCTTGCTACGCATACCAGCCAATGAGATTGCTTTATTTTGTATAGACAACGGATGACGTCAAATGGTTTTTTCGTGTTCGCCAAAGTGGTAAGGGCCGGCTTTCGAGTAACTGAGGTTGACAAAGATTTTCAAATAAAAAATCTGTAGTATTTTGTTTCTTTATTATATAAAACAAATAGATTTCATGTTGCCGTGAGTCTGTTAAGTAATAGATCACAGAGGACGTCAAAATGTGGAAAAAACATCAGTGACACACATTTTGACGTCATCTGTGATCTATTACTGAAAAGACCCACGACAACATGGAATCTATTTGTTAAGCATACGGTGGCTGCGCCTACAGTTTGAGCGGCGATCAAAACTAAGCTGTCCTGCCGAAACGTCACGATAACAGCCTTCGCAGCTAACAAAAAAAAAACAATGCGAGAGTTGCTTTGGCTCTTCTAATAGTTAACTTGAATCCAGTTCCAGGCTTAATTTTGCTTGGAACAACATATTTTTATTTGAAATAATACAATTATTATCCTACCCGGCGAGACTCGACGATCTACGAGGGAGTTACATGCCAGACGCCAACGACCCATTTTTGGCACCAAATTAGAAGCTTGGAGACACAAAATGTGTTCTATTTCTCAATTTTTACAATATGATACGGATTTTGGAATTGAACTCCCTTTTCGTGAATATTTAGCGCCATCTCTAGTGAGAAAATGTTACCTGATTTCAATGCATTAATTTTCCTGTTAATCAGGATTGCCGCCAGGACAGTGAAGTTTCTCGGCCTGTTGATTGGTTAATTCAGGTGCGCCAGCCGTATACAAGATTCCGGTTCCTATGTGTTTATGTTACAACAGTTAGTCAGTAAGGCCTGTTCTTTAAATTCATTTGTTTTCTTTTCTAAGTTGATGGAGGGTACACAAACTGGTCATCCTGGTCCCAGTGTAGTGTCTCATGTGACGATGGAACTCAACAGCGTAATCGATCATGCTCCAATCCACCTCCTATAAACGGTGGAAAACAATGCGAAGGAAATACTCAAGAAACACGACTATGTTCCTACCAAATGTGCTCGACACAAGGTAAACATCTAATTGTTCTCAAAATCGATAGACCTTTGCCGTTCTGGAAAATGAGATTTGGCTGAACCTTGGTTACTGTTTACACTCTGGAATTAACGAGACAAACCTGTACATCAGCAAATCTATTATTCTATATTTTCGCAGTTACTGGAGGATATTCAGACTGGTCTTCCTGGTCTCATTGTAGTGTCACATGTGGTAATGGAACTCAACAGCGCAGCAGACCATGCACCAATCCACCTCCCACAAACAATGGGACAAAATGCACGGGAACTGTTCAAGAAACGCAGACATGTTCCTTTCTGATATGTAAAACACCAGGTAAACATTTAATCGCTCTCGCTTATGAATGACCGTCGCCAGTCTGTCACATCTAATCAGGCAGTTCTTTCAGATCAAAGTAAAACAAAAGAAACACTGATTTATCGATTCATTTTTGAGTTATGATCCACTTCACGACTTTGAAGAGTAATCAACAAGCTCGAGGCATGAATCATTTGTCAATTTGTATATACTATTAATCAAGTCTTTCCTTTGTTGCAAATACGTATTTGAAATTTAAGTCTGGATTGGACTGTTAGTTGAAAGCCGTTCTTGAACAGTGTTATGAGCTAGCTGGGTGGTTTTCATTCGAGTGTCCGGCGAAAAGTAATTAATTTTGCAGAACTACGATAAATAATTGGCTTAAAAATCTCGCACCACTTTTTCATCCAATCAGAAGTATGACGAAACTAATGGTAATTTACTCACACTCGTTTTCCCGCGCTTCAAGTCAGCTACGTGTAATAACTTCGAGTTTTGTTTTATTGTGTACTCTCTGTGATTGGCTATAGTTATTACCATTGTTAGTAATATATCAGTAGTTGATAACCTTAGGCTGATGATAACATGTAACTTCATGACCTGCTAAGCTTTAATACTTTGGCTCTCTGATTGGCTTCTCATCAGATCTGCTATTCACCTCTGTGAAAAACAAAATGGCGTCACTTCTTGCTTAGATGTAAAAAGAAGAATATTTCTCCTGAAGTGGTCGGGAGCTTTGCGTTACCAGAGATAAACATGTGTCATGTGACTTTTCACGTTCTTGTCTCTTTACGTTTGCGTGGTATTCTCCTTTGAAAACGACTTCTGACTCAACATTAAAGCTACATCTTTGGGCTATCTAACTGGTTTGGTTAATACTCAACATTTACCACATCTTTGGTAGATCTGTACCTCGAATCGCCCCGATATCTCAGTTATTCACCTGGGCCCCAGTTGTTCGAAGGCTGGGTAATGCAATTGATAAATCGCTATCCAGTGGATAGCATGGTTTGGTCTTTTTTTATAACACCGCTAGATAGCGATTTATCCGGTGGATAGAGTTACCCAGCCTTCGAACAACTGAGGCTTTTTAAACACTTGCTCATTGTCTGAGGCCGTTTAAGAACTAGCTTCTGTTTACAAATTAGCATTGCACATCAGCAATCTGTTATTATATACTTTCGCAGTTACTGGAGGGTATTCAGACTGGTCGTCCTGGTCTCAATGTAGCGTCACATGTGGTAAAGGAACTCAACAGCGTAACCGATCATGCACCAATCCACCTCCCGCAAAGAACGGAACAAAATGCAGGGGGCCTGCAAACGAAATAAGAACATGCGCCTCTAAAGGCTGTAACACTTTAGTCGGTAAACAACCTCTCTATTTGATACAAGGACTTAGCTACTAACAGGAAAACCAAGCCACTTGCCTCAGTTCTTTTTTCTTCGTATTTGTTGTTTATAGACATCATCAACTCCCTAAAAAATCTAGGAAGAGAATTTAAACATCGACACTTCCTTAGTTATATTTTTTCATAAACATTCTTTCAGTCATTTTTTCTTTGTTACCCCCTTGTGATATTTTTAAAAAGGCTAATGCTTGTTTTTAAACGAGAATGAGGAATAGCCATTGAAAGAAATAGACAGGATTAGTATGATATATACGGGTTGGTAACTCAGCTTCCTGTACTTCATTCATCAAATTTTGATAACTCAGCATACATTATTCATTAAATGCTGAGCTTAATGTTTCACTTCTTCTGTTAGTGATAAATGAACACTGCCGAGACTATGCAAGCAACGACATGTGTACCGAATGGGAATCAAAAGGCCATTGTAAAAGAGTTAAAGATGTTCAAAGGCAGTGTCCGAGGACTTGTAGAAGGTGCAAACAAGGTTTGTTATGCCCCTTGACTTTTTTTTGTTTAGTTTGTGAACTGATCAGGAAATATTGCGGCTTTTTATGAATGTGGAGTCTTTCAGATCCAACTTTCTTTCATAATACTGGCTTTTCCAAGTAATAAGAAACAAACAAAAATATATTGACAGCTGAGAAAATCTTTTCGCTAAAAGCATCTTTTCACTGTTTTCAGATATTTCAATTGATGGCGGCTACACGCAGTGGAATATGTGGAGCTGGTGCAGTGAGCCATGTGGTGGAGGAACTCAGAAACGCTCTCGTTCATGCACGAAACCCTCCCCTGCAAACGGTGGCAAGAGCTGCGGCGTACTAGGACGAGCTAAGCAATCACGAATATGTAATCAATTCAGCTGCTCAGGTATTTTAGGGTTATTTCTCTTTTTGCGCATATGTTTGAAACAGGTTACGTTCAGCCAGAAGTTGAACATAACACGAGCGAGAGTAGGCTAACTCACATGAGGGAAGTAGCAAGGGAAATATGTTGGGCCAAACGCGCCTTTCATAGAAATTAAAATTAGCCTGCAATAAAATACAATTATGTTGACGCTTTGTTTTAGGTTTCAGTTCTCGAGTTTGTTAACATAATTTTCTTGCAATTTACTTCAGTTTGCAGGAATGCTGCGGGCGACGCTTACTGTTTTGAGAAGAAGGAAAGCTGTTCCAACAATTCAAAGTTTCGTCAATATTGTAAGCTGACATGCAAAGAGTGCACAGTTAGTGACTCTAACACCAAAAAATAATTCAACGTCGTTCTCCAAACTTTGCGGTAGATGGAATGCATACTAAGTTATCATAACTTTCTTTGATTATTGTGTGCTCTAAAATGACTTTGGATCAATTTACTACCGCTTAACTGCTACAGTTTAATTTAAACACTAAATAATCATACTTTTTGGATTGAAAATGGTTTGACCCTAGGTATATCAGTAGTTCGTCCGCGTATAATTGGCGAGGGTAATTCTAACAAACTGGTCAAAAAGTAAAGAAAGGGGAATGTATGGTAGTGGCTGGAAGGGAGCTGAACCGGAGTTCCATATTTAGCTTCCCAAGATTTTTTTCCCGAGGAAAAGAAAATACTGTATCCTAACAGTGGAACTCAATATGGTGGTATGCAGCAGTGTACCTAAATGAACAAATTCTAATCATTACGCTTGAGGCCGGATATTTCATGAGGTTCTTTACCTTAACAAATAAAGAAGCCACGAATGTGCTCTCTTCTGTTGTAAAGGAGGTCGGAGACGGTAGGGCACGGACGAAGTGTAGAGAAAATGAAGAGACATAGTCAAGGTTTTTTCCTACCTCTTGAGTGCTCTACCGCTTCCTAAATGCTTTACAACAGAGCAGAGCACAGTCAAGACTTCTTTATATGTTTTACCGTAAAGATTCCAGTAACGTCCCTACCTACTCGGATGAGTTTTAAATCCAAGCTTTATTTTTCAAACAAGGAAAAGTGGCGTCAGCATACTGTTTATCCAGCTCAGTTTTATGACATAAATACGCCAGGAATAAGACGCGATCAGAATGGTACATGTAATGCAGCGCAGTTTGAGGGAAAATAAAACATTAATTATTTCATCGACTGTATCAGTGGTCTACTTTTTAGCTGGGTGGAGAAGAGGAATTACAGAGCTGAAACTATTGGTAAATACGGAAAGGGAATAATAATTGAGTTGTGCACTGTTGAGTTGTAAGTTGTTGAGTTGTGTACATCGTTGGATCACGTTTTCGTTTATTATTTTCCATTCATCGCAGAAAGGAAATTAGAAGTATTGATGGAAGCAGGTGACTGTTTTGATACTGTTACCTCGAGACCAGTGATTTCATAGCATTTTTGTCAGCTTTCAGCTGTTAATCTTCTGACCATTACCTTTTGGCATGTGCATGTACGGTACTAGTTTCCATGTACTCATGTCACTCAGAGGCCAGGTGGAACTGTATAAATGATTTATTTATAACCTTCCTTCAATTTGAACTTCCTCCTCTCACCTCCCACTTCTTGGGGTTGTTGTTGTTTTT
>Ga0126337_10000976_pt1 | contig 16318 bp, 3 predicted proteins | sample DipCmetagenome_FD_92527 | JGI IMG/M metagenome (GOLD analysis project Ga0126337, IMG submission 92527) | Coral microbial communities from La Bocana,Puerto Morelos, Mexico - Diploria C A metagenome | ecosystem: Host-associated > Invertebrates > Cnidaria > Coral | place: La Bocana,Puerto Morelos... | reverse complement strand
GAAATTTGCTTTTATACAATTTCAAGTATTTTTAGGTACGTAATACATCAAACCACTTCCAGTGTTTCATCCCATCGATGAGCAGCTACGATTCATTATCATTGAAACGAGAGAATAATTATTTTGATCGGTATTTCCTTTTCATTTCAAGCAGAAATGTAAAACAAACCATTTGCTTTAAGATTGCTACATCGTGGTGAGATCTCAGTTGTTTTATTTGATCACGTTTTCTGTTTGTACCGACAAAGACTCTACTGCAAATTAATTGACAGAAAGCGCCCATTGTGTAGCGAATTTACCAATAATCAGAACATCACCGCGAATATTAGGCTCCGATTCAAAGGCTTTTGAAAAGGCATAATAGGACAATTTTGTAATTAAAACCGACCTCACACGTCTATATGACAAGAGAAATCGAACAGTTCTTGGTTTAAGGGACAGAAAAGCAGTGTAGGCCCCACTGAATCAGGGGATGGTTGTATGTATTGCTAGAAACTTTGCTGTAACGCATGGTTGAAAATCGAGTTTTAAATGATATTAATACAAAGAAAGGAATGTAATAACAATAAAGAGACAAAGAACAACCAACGGCTGTAAGATAAATTGTGGTTTATTACAATTTCATTGCTTCAACTATTTCTTTACAACTATGGGATTAGCGTTGTAAAGACAATTTTGCAAAACAAAGCGGCAAACACGTGAAATACAAAAGGAAGCCTTTTAACTACAATGGTTAGCTTAAGTTAGCTTAACTTTTTCTCTTGTCTTTCTTGAACGTGGGAACTCTGTTAGTTAGTTTTGGCTTGCTCTAGCAAGCAGGAAATTGAAAACTCATTTTTTTGCGCTGACTACCAAATTAGTTAAGTGCCTGGAGACTGACCTATTGTCACAGCTGCAGTCTTGGGTCGAGTCTTTTTTTTTTGTAGCGAGTTCCCGCATATAGATAGAGTTGTGGCCGTATTACAATGAAGAAAAGACAGTTTAAAGTCAAACCAAAAGTAGTACGGATCGAAAGTCTCCCTTTTACTAACTTTCTTCGAATTCGTTTAAGTTTAAACAGATAAGCCGAAATGTTTATCAGCCACAACAAAGGAAAAGCTTTTAAGGTCTTCCTCCGTGGAACAATGGGCGAACCACATTGAAAGGCGGGAAGCAGAGGATCATTTTACACATCTATACACATCCTTCCTACTAGCTATTAAGCAATCGTTTTTCGAGAATAAGTTTCTGAAGAGACATAGAAATTTTAAACTGTTCCTAAGTACCTTATCTTGGCTTGTATAAGACACTGCCAGTACACGGGCCCTCTTTAGCATCCCGTTCGTAAGGGAAAAAGGAAACTGACATTTTTTCAAGTTCTGAAATCTATATTTTAAAATAGATATTTTTCGTCAGGCAAAAGCGTTTTTCATTCTATATCATTTTAAAATATTTTACATATTCATTTTTTGCTGCATAATTTGGCCTTTTTTGTATACAACTGTGTACTTTACACTGTACCCTTTGGCAAAAATGAACAACAAAAACAAAAAAAATACTCAAATACGCACCTTTTGTAACAGGATATTTTCGTGAGACATTTGATTTTCTCTTGTATATTACGGAGTCCAGAAAATGTAATTTTACGCTGTCATTTAATATCTCGGTTCATCCGTTGTAAGGCTACATCTCATTTTCAATAAATTGGGCTTATGACGCAGATTAAAATGTTTAAACTATGTTAATTGTGTTCGGAAATTAGTTTTCGCAAGTGAAGAGGACTTTGCAATTCTGTCTGCCAGTAGGGCAGTTCTAATAGCAAGGGAAATACGAAACACATCTTTCTGAGAACAAACACAATCCTAAAAATTACCTATTTTCACTATGCTTGAGTAGCAATAACTTGTTTTATTTTCTCATAATTTTTATCCTACATGATTTTCCTAGGTTTTCTTTATTTTTTGAACAGAAAAAAACGATTTTGGAAATATAAGATTTCAAGCTAGCGATTTGTCAAAGATTCTTGCCCGGAAATATTGTTATCTGTTGTTTTTGGCTAAAGCAGAAACGAACTTAAAAAGATTATCTATTTCGCTTTTTAAACTGATTATCCAAGACATTCTAAGTATACATCGTCACTGGCAATATCAGGGAAAATCTTATCTAGTGCTGGCATTAAAGTAATACACTTGGCAAATGAAATCCATTAAATTCAAGACAGGTGTTGGTTAAATGAAAAACAGAAATGAACATCTCCCAAAGAGCACCTCAGCAAATAAGTTTTATAATTGAAAATGCAATTAGAAAAGAACGAATTTTTCATCACTCGACACCAAATACACAAATTAAAAATTCCATTTCTGGGGAAATATTGTGTGCACACAAATATATTGATCTTGAAGGTTAATAAAAACAAACTATGAGATGATAAAAAGCGGCTTGGCCTTCCGAAAATTATGAACTTTCTGAAAAGATTTTTTTGTTAAAAACTGAATCTTAACATAAAAATAACCCTGCGTGTTTCCTCTTTATTTGATATATTTTTAACTCTTAGTTTAAAGCATTAAGTGAACTTTATGTTTTCCTCTCTTCTTTGCAATGTCTCTTTTTAATTTTGAGACTGTCAAAGGAAAAGCCAAACATTTTAGCTTATTTTAGACCATTCAACACTCTTCTCTCTGCTTGATGTTACACTTTCGCCTTTTATTGCGGACTCTCATAGCCCGGGTTAAGGTACTGCTTGAGGACTATAGGAACGTTAAAATGGGTATTTCGTAACATTTATAGAAAAAACCGCAGACGAAACTTGCAAGAGCAAGCTAATATTCACATCCCAAATAAACTGTAGAAACTAAAACATTTTTTGCTTGCTCAGTCAGTTGGTTTAGCTAATTCGCCATATACATCAGCGTTTATTAACTTATTTCACATTCACACGTCTACATATCCATACAACATATATTGTTACTCAAATACAAACACGAAACAAACTCGGGTATAAATTTTTTCAGTTCTTAAATGGGAGAATGAATTTTACCATGGCAGTGTTGTAGATCCCAAAAGCTCCTGACATTGTTTAAATCCGCGCAATTGGTGGAAGACTGTATTTCTTATAGAAAACAAATTCGTTAAATTGGATATCATATTTACTTGGTGGCTTTACCTTCTGCCTTCACTTTTCCGTGCGAACATAACTGCTCTGAGAACAAATAGAATGAACAAATCTTTGTATTGTGGAGTGACGAAAGCCTTCTCTAAATGTTGTCATTATTTTAACCTGCTTGGTATGAAAGCAAAGTGTGTATTAGTGACAGTTTAGCCTGCTGACCGTTACTACCAGAGATGTCTAGAAAATAAATGGAAAACGAAGACAAAATTGCGACAAGCTAAATACGCCTACTTGCAGGTCGTGTTTAGCAGCGCATTGCATTGCTTAAGATGCCATCACTGATGATTGCTGTTTGTCTTTTCGGTTATCTTGTAGAAAATAGGGAAAAACTATAGAAATATAACTTGTACAGAAACCATCAGGACTTTTTGAAAAATCTCAGTTAGTTCTGTGACGCCTTCCCGTTGAATGCCGCCCCGTCAAAGAGATGTCAAAGAAGTCATGTTCAATTAAAATTTCTATCAGACAGCTGCGTATTTCTTTGGGTCCATTTCTGTATTTTTCTTTTTTTTTTCTCTTGGATATTTTCTCCAAATATTCTGACAACAATTCAGAAAAAGAACTAAAATCATCTACACAAATTATCCTAGTAAAACAAACCTTATGGCAAAGTTGTTTCTCAAAGGAACGAAATGTTCCTCTCATTGCTTTGGAGTTCATGTATCCTTTTTTAAAAGAAAATTACAACCAAGTCAAGTTCATGCAAGCTCACCTGAATGATCTACCAAGAGCACAAAAACAAAGTCAACATAAACTAACCTAGCTTGTTAAGCGAGAAAATATTTTCCTAACTATTTATCGAAGGGAAATTTGAGTCAACTGTTTCACGTTTCACTGTTTGTATTCGAGAGGTTAACTCGACAGAAAACAACTGAGTTTAAAGTACTTTATACTCTCACACAAACGATTTATTTAGTTTTTCCATCTGGGTAGGTCACAAAGGTTTTCTCTCTGCGCTGCGTCGCGCACAAGAACTGAAGCACATCACGCTAGAAACGAAAGTTAGAGCCTTCTGGTTACGTTCATTAGAAACTCAACGATTTGCTTCACTTCTGGTATTTCTTTCGGATAAAAAAAACCTTCATGGTTTTACTGCGAAATTTGAAAGTTAAACTACGCAGGAAGTTCAACAGCTAGGACAACTGTAAACAAGGCGACTTGATATGGTTTGAATTGAAGGAAACACGATACGAAAGACTCCTACAAACATACAACGAGTAGATATGCTCTGTCACAAATTTCTCCCAAACAGTTCGGTGCAAATGCAATGAGTAAAATTCCGCTTTGTATAAATGGAATCACTTTTAAATAGGTCAGGATTATTTTTCATCGCTGTGAAGTCTAAACCCTGAATTAAACTTTGCTATTTTAATCTCATGAAGTTGACACCAGGATTTACGGATTAGAAAACTCTCAGTCTCGATCAAATAAGCAGGAGAGATTTGCCTTGAGGCGAATATTTAGCACACTACGAAATGACTTAATACAATTATTTTCAGCTGACGGACGTGCACAGATACTTCGGGATTGCACGACATCTCTCGTTAACTTACGATTTTATCTAGTGCATTATCTTTTGCTTTTCTTATTTTTTAACTCAGTTATATATTCCTTGCGTTTGTTCGATGTTAATACCCTTACTAAGCACAGACCACATATCGAAACACTTGTTAAATGCTGTCTCCTTTAGGTCCCGAAAGCTCTTTAAACCTGAAAGGTAACAAAATGGATTAGCCCAAATTAAACGCATTGAAAATACTCAGGGAAACAACAATAACAACATGAAATTCAAAAGTTCTGAAATACTTGTTAGGATGAAAATACCATTTTCATTTTGAAATGTTCAGGGGGAGACTAAATTTCCTTTTTAGCAGCAGAATATTAGGCGGCCCATTTGAAGGCCATCTTTCACTGCTGTAATATCGCGGTTGCCAAGCAAGTTTTTATCCGCTTTAAGCCTCTACAAACACCCGCCAAAGACTTGGCTTGTTTTTCAAACATCCAAACCTATGAAATACTGTGGATTTCTTATTTTTAAAATTGCCAAATAACAAACTACCACAATATAGGGTATATACGGTATATGCATAAGGAAAAAAGGTCTTTAGTTCAAGGCAAAATTTAAAATGAGCGCAGAATAATATGGGTTAGAAACTCATCTCTTGAAAGACACTGTGTAAACATGTCATTCGCGTGGAAGAGCTCTTTCTTTAGAAAGGAAAAAAATTGTTCTCTTGAAAATATTATTACCAAACTCACTGTGTAATCTTTTTAAAGATACCACTCACAACTTTCTGCTGTTGAACGAAACTTTTCCTGAAATCTAACATCGCAGAAAAAACATTTCGAATGAAAAGAAAATTGCGATTTTACGGCGACAGCTGGAAAAACAGTTTAATGCTTGCGAGACAGATCTTCTTAGCTCATAATGTTTTGAGAATTAAAACAAAAAAGTTTCATCGCTAAGGTCAACACCATCGCAGCCGTATGAATTTGTATGTGCAATACTGAGTTACAGTTCTTAAAATTTCAGCTAGAAAAGGTATTAAGAGCTGTTCAGATAGAATCCCGCCTTTCTCGGAGTTTCAAAACCTACGCCCAAAGATAATGCCCATGTGGTCACATAATTTCCTCTATCTAATCTGCTCCACTCAAAGAACGCAGCCGATTTTTTTTCACAAATTTTCCCGCAACGTTTTTTTTTGACTTTTTTCTTGACTAAAGCTTGTTTGGTCTCATCTTTAACGCTGTCATCTTAAGCAATTGTAACCATGTCTTCAACCTTACCCAATGATCAAACAGACATGTTCGGCCATGTTTATTTGTTTGCTAGAAGTTCTGCCAGATAAATAATTACTGCCCTTCTTCAAAGCACAGATGACATTTTTAAAAAATCAGAAAATAAATTACTCTTGGCCTAAAGGATATTCTTCTAGACTGGGCAAATGTGGCCGTTTATAGACGACTATGGAACAACTCTGTCTGTAAAAACTCGGCTGTTGCATACTGCTAGTTTGTTTTACTGCTCCTTCGGGTTACCAGTTGTACCGTCAAATCTAAGCATTTCCAGCTTAATTAGACAGGTCCAACATTGAATTTACTATTACCTTATTCCCCAAACAAAGTTTTAAGAGACCACCGAGTTTTTAGCCCGTGGAAATGTAAAATCAGACTAAAAATACCGATTCTCAAAAGTAATTAGTTGATGTAATATGACAAATCTTGTTACGAGCAATACCAAATTCAGGATAATTTTACTGCAACACAAAGCCAACTCAGTCTCACGTAACTTAAAAGGATTTCGTTTCAATTTATCAGGTTTAACGTGGTCTTTCTGTTAAGACCCAACATGAACCTTAGAATCTCACGCAAGCAAAGATAAGTGCAGTTTAACAACAAGTAACATTTAACACGATTATTATAAACGAGAGAGATTTCTTCAGGTTCGCTTCCTCTTAAGAAGATATTACCATGATAACAAAAAGCTTCGCAGACAGGGAAGCAGTTTATAAACAGCCAAAGGTTTGAGATTAAGCTCGATTAGCTTTCCATAGACTGTGCACAGAACTTGATAAATATCAAAACACCATTTGCCATACCTCTTAGGTTCTTTTGTGCTTCTTGCTCCCACGTGCACTACCAGTATCCATTAAGCATATCGCTTTCACAGCTTCTCAAGTTAACTTTCGATCACCAACGAGAATTCTCCGCCGTTCAGACGCTAAACCGCAAAAAAGGAAGACTTAAGAAATCCATCATTGTAGCGGTAAAGACCTAGTTACTAAAAAGCTGGCTCTCAAATTTTGCGACCTTCTTCAATTTATCCTTGTTTGATAAAGTCACAAAGAGCGGAAATGTCTTGCTAACCCTTAGCTTTGAATAAAACAACACCGGGCTCGTTCTTGACAGAGACCCTGCTTGTAGTGAACATTTATAGTTTAGTCAGTTAACTGAGTTGTGTACTTAACAATATTTTCCCTTTGCCAGCAGTTAACTATATAACATGCAAATATTTAACTCATCAAGTTGAATCACTGGTTTATACTGTAAACTTTTATACTTCGTATGTGTCGCAACTGTTTACTAGCACTGTGGAACGTGATGATAACATCCCTAGTTTAACCGAACACAAAAAATATTAACTTTAACCGCCGAATAGAAGAGTTTAAATCTCAGAGTCAGGGTCAATTCAGAGCCGCGTATATGCTCTGCCTACGACTCCGTTTAGTATACACCACAGTTAAATCCATGTTATTTTGTGTGAAGGCTAAATACGTTCATGTTTACGTTGGCGATGGGAAAATCTAGGGTATTGTTATCAGAAATACTTTCTGATATCTCAAGGACCTTGCTGACAGCGGTCCGAGTGTTTAACCCGGCACCGCACCTCTTTTACATTCCCCTCCCTGTGGCCGCTAATGTCGCCATTTCCTCAGCTCATTTTCGAAACTTCCTTCCTGAACGCTAATCTCGTCGAGTCGAAAAAACACGAGTCCAAACAACAGATGCTACCGGGAAGGTTTTCACTTTTCAGACACACCTATTATTTCAGGTTTGGAACCTAAACATGCCTTTGACCTCAAAGAAAATACGTTTGGAAGCAAAGACAAGTTGCATGGGCTTGTTTTAACCGATATGGGTGGTCGTGATGTTTGTTCACTAAAACGATTGATAATCATTCACTCGCCCTCTACTCAAGTCAGGCGCGTGTCTCTAAACTCTTTGAGAAAATATCGGTTTAGTTTCAAGTTTCGTTTATTAAACCAATATTTCAATGAATATTACGAAAGCTTAAATTGCAGCCTCACCGGATGAATTTGCACGCCATTTTGGCGAGGCCATCTTCAAGCTGACCTCAAAACATCTTGGTGCCATCTTCGAAATTAATCTGTCTAAGTCTGCCCTTGATGAAAGCAATCATCTTCTAACGTCAATTCCTAAGTTTGCACACAATTCCCATCGTAAATGAATTAATGCAGCATCGAACTTAGATAAGATCAAAAGGAAATTTAGGTCGACTGCGACGGACGACAGCCGAACTACCTGCCCGCCGCATTCTCCATGACAATCACGCGCTGTATTTTATCGCGAAGCAGCTTTCACAGATGCTTTAAACGACACTTTCATTTTCTCTAGAGTGAAGTCACATATTGAATTATGCCCTGCAATAAATACGAAAGCTGCCTGAATAAATTGCGGCCTTATCGCTTAAACCTTTTGGCAAGACAAAACTCATGAAATTCAAGATGAACTATAAAAAGCCACTTAACCAACAAAGATATTTTCCGTGTTTCGTCTCATTGGGCTTATTTTTCATGTTTCAAGGCCAAATGAAAACCATTGTAAGCCACTTGTGAACTAAGAGAATTTAAAGCGAGTTAAATCGATCAGGTCACGAAACCATGAAGGCATGAAACATGACGGATTCTCCTATTTTTGAAAATGTATCATCTTGAATAGTGTTTTCATCTTCGCATTAAGTTATCTCGTTGTTACTTAGATCGAGAGATTTTGGTGGCAATAAATACGCGATTCATTATATCATTTCTCTGTCGCTCTTCATAAAGCTCTTTGCTCGTGGATTGAAAAGTAGAAACTTGCTTTCTCCGTAGTGTGCAGATAGGAAAAGGTAACAAATAAACATGACTATTCAGTACAGTTTTACTTGAACGTTAATAACAATTACAAGTCAGCAAAGACGATTGAATATGCCGCTAAAAACTGGCATCTTCATCCGATATGAAAACACGAAATAACTTGACCCAGCTTTGAATATAACGTGCTCCATAATTATATCTCATGTACCCTAATACGAGCAGAACAAAAGCCCATTGTTTCCAAATCAACATACAACCATCGCTTCTTCCCGACATTTTAAAATTCGATTGAATTCCTTTAAAACTAAGAACGAAATGCCGCCAGCTCACAGGCCGGGGCGAATGATAGTTTGATTAAAAGATTTCGGGGCCTTTGATATTCGACTGTTGGATAAAGCGAGTTTAAATTAGTTACTTAGCTAAACTCATTTAAACTTTTCTTCAACGCATCACTCTTTCTACCCAAACGCCCGAGGCAAATTTTTGAAGACGGTTTTTGTAAACCCCGATCGAGATTCATAAAGCTCTTTTTCTTTTCTCTTTGAGATGGAGGCGGAGGAGAACAATTGCTGAATAGCACCTTCCGGCTTCTCTAAACGTTCATTTTGCCGACCTTAGGTGATAAACATATTACACTTGTAATGATGCTATGATTCCCTTTTCTTTGGTCCTTTTTGAATCGATCCTTGAAAACCCCTCAGGAAAGAAGCGACTCTGACTCGAAACATATTTCGAGGGTTCGAGCAAAATATTAGGCTTAACTATGTACCGCACATGGAGCAATCCGGACCGGCCATTACAACGAGTACTAAACGTACCTGAACAGATGTGTTCATGCGGGGCTCTCCAGACGACTTAACCTAGTAATCTCGGCTTCGATGTAAAACGCATCATTAAAGTAGATGGCCGGCGGATAGCGTTTTACGAGCAGGTTAGAATGTTGGCGGAATTGACATTCATCTGCGGCGAATAGACTGCCACCTCATCATCACTTCACCACTCACAAAATTCAGGAACAATTTGAATTCGGAAAAAGCTTGTCTTGATATCATTACGTCGATTCTCATTGCCAAATTTCCCTTCAGCAGCTTTTAATCCGCTTACGTGACGAAATAGAGCCGCGCTAGAGCTGTGCAAAGCGCACTAAAACGCGTTCAGTGAAATCAACCGAGCGTTTACCCAGGTGAAGAGTGTCCGAAAGTCAGAAACAATAGAAGTAGGTGATTAACATGTTGCGAGCTAGCGAAACTGTGAGTAAAACGATCGCCGACCGCTTACTAAACTCAAAAGAGAGGACCGCTTTTTCCCACGGAAATCCACTTCAGCAAGTAGAATAGCGAAGACCTACGCGAATAACAGCAAAATGTATTTACTTTACCTTTAACTCAGCCTCACTCCTCTATAACTCCCTGGAGTCCCTTACAAGTTTCCATCTATCATTTATCTCAAACTTCCCAACGAAATCACAAGACGAAAACTTAGTTTGAGCGGCCGACACGAACTGCCCTACAGTCATCAATCACTGAATGTATTTTTTGAGCTAATAAGCATGCCTCAGTTCTGTGTATACAGGTTGGTGTTTAAACTAACAACTCAGTCGACTTTAGGCAGTTAAGAACCCTTTCAAGAAATTTGATCTCCTGAAAGAGGACTTCTCCAAACACAAGTTCCAAAGTTTGCAAAAGATTGGCGTGTTGACTGTTAGAATCATTCAAGAAGATCTATGTTTAGAATGTTTTGAAAGCTAGGGCTGACTTGACGCAGGTACACGCTATAGACCCTAATCTATCATCACGTCGTTGAAGAGCAAGACGCTATAGGCTTTTTTCTGTAAGCAAAAGGCAAGCTGTTATTAGATATCAATGATGTCAAAAGAAAGAAAAAACAAAGTTGAGCCGAATGTTAGAGAAAGGGATAAAGATGATGCAAAGAGGAATTTCAAAAGCACCGCTAGTCATCGGTGAGCTATTTTAACACATGTATTACACACATATTTTTACTACATGTTTTATCCAGGAAAAAGTCTCTCAAATTCGATTACTGAGGGTAAAGTGTTTTTCACACTTCGTAATGTTACCGCCACACGTTTCAGTTGCCCTGAACAGGGCCCGCACTGGGATTATTTCACGGCGGGCGCGGGAATTGTATTGCAATCCTCGCGCGCATCAGTTCATTCAGTCAGGCTTGATAATCGCGTTCTTAAATGTTATAGCTAGGTTTGCCAAGTATTTGTCAAAACTGTTACGAGAAATGTCGAACTGTTGATTACTTTTAATTAAAAAAGCTGGCATTTGGAAGGCTGTTGGCTTCGCTGCCAGCCGATAAATAATTAATTTGACTCGCTTCTCAACAACCTCAAGTTACTGCAATGGCGACAGTGAAAACAATGAATACGTCAAGAAAACTCTTCGTTAAAAATTTATTTCGTTGAACTAACAAACTGCTATTTGGGCAAGACTGTAAATTTACAAAACCTCTCCCTGCTTGTATAAATAATGGTAAATGTAGTGTTAAATACACAGTTGACATGCGAACCGCTAACCACAAGAGCAGTCTTTACCGAATAACTCGGTAGTTTAGAAAAAAATTTTTGCTATTCTTTGCCCAGCAGCAAAATAACATTAAACTATAACGTATTGACTACACAACTTATGCTCTTAATTCTCAATTGCACCAAACATAACTTAAAACGATCATGGCTTCTTATTAATTCAGTTTCAAAATATTTTGATTTATACATTTACTCTCGTCAAAATACTCAATAATCACGCTGAGCACGGCGACTGAATGGAATAGTACAAGCTATATTACACTTTATATAATTTTCTTTAACTTTGATAAAATTCTCCGATTTTTACGCTAATGTTATCGTTCTCTTTAGTCCAGAGAAAACGTCTATTTGACATGTAATCAACGAAATCACCTTGGAATTTAAGTAATAATTCGTATACACTGGCAAAATGTATCTTAACAGATAACTCAATTTACAGGGCAGCTCTGTCCTGAGGCCCACATAACATAATTAAAACGTGCGAAGTCCTGAGTGAGGATAAATATGTGTAGTTTATGAAAGGTTTGAAAATCCAGCAATTCCCGCGCAACTGGATGGTGTAAACACACAACCTTGGTAGTAAGGACTAGGCTCTGTTGTAATGGGGTTTGTGTCGTAGGGTTTTGGCAGTCCTAGAGATGTCATAGATGAAGACATTCCCGCTGGATGATAAGGGCTGAAATGCATGGGATCAAAGCCTCTGAGGTCGGCTTCATGGTCGGACGCGATGATATTCTTGATGGCGAAAGGATGATTAAATGATTTGTTCATAGACATTGAGCCCATAGCTCCCATACCCATCGCACCCATTGCTCCCATGGCACTCATAGCACTGTAAGGAGACGGCGCAAGAAAGCTTGGCGCTCCTAAACTCTTGGGTCCCTGAACTTTTTGATGGTGCATCGAAGATACGACCGGGCTCAGCAATCCGGGTTTAGGAAGATCACTCAGACTAGGCTTTTTATCCGCCTTGAAGCGTTTCTGTCTGCGGAGGTAGCAGCCGTTCTCGAACATATTGCCACAGTCTGGGTGCAGCGTCCAGTAGCTTCCTTTACCAGGTCTGTCCGGTGAACGAGGCACTTTGACGAAGCAATCGTTGAACGAGAGGCTGTGTCGTATGGAGTTCTGCCACCGCTGTTGGTTTTGTCTGTAAAACGGAAACAGGTCCATGATAAACTGATAAATTTCGCTGAGTGTCAGCATCTTGTTCGGCGACTGTTGAATGGCCATGGTGATGAGCGAAATATAAGAGTAAGGCGGCTTAGCGTGCGTGTAACTACGGCGGTAAACTTTCTCTTTCGCCTGCTTGCTTTTGCCGTCGTCCATAGGATGGCCTTGTGTTTGCGGGTTTCCAACTCCCATACCGGCTGCAGGATTACCAGGATTCATAGCTTCCATCATGATGCTACCTTTTCTCTATTCTATAAAGCAGGTAGACTCTTATAGCTGTTTCGTAACCAACTGAACCTAGCTTTCGTACCGTCCCGTCACGTCCTTCTGCCGCGGAGACCAGCGTAGATTACTCTTTCCTCCTAGCAATAAAGAAGTTTTATTTTTAGTGACAGTACGTAAACAGGCTTAACGTGACATGTCGCTTAGCTCCTCCCTTGCTATTGTTCCATGGGAAAGCCCTTTGGAGCCTTGCTACGTTTATTGACATAGGGGCCTTTGCGACCACCCGTGGGGAGACATTTTATTAAAAGTTGTGGGGTCCATTATCGCTTGTCCATCACGAAGGCCCACAAACAAATTGCCGTTTCATAATTTATGAGCAAATACAATTATTTCGATAGGACACTTTATGGTTCGGTCCTATCTCGTATCCTTAATGTCAACACTACACAAAGATCACCGTTCGTACAGGATAAACTAAACATTAACGGAAAAAGATTCAAAGGTGCTGATATCTTTGAAAGGACAGGAAGAAGGGATAGATTGAAGCGGTAAAAGGTCTCCGTCATCACACAACACCTTAAAAGCCATGCAATTTGGCGTTTGAGTGATCAAATCATTCACGTCAAAAACTGACCGCTCTAAAACCGGGGTCGTTTAACATTCTTTTGGAGCCTAGCTGTAACCTAGGTCTTGTCAGTGCCATTGGCTTCACAATTAGCATAACAACTGCGAACATAAATTCCACAAACAAAAGCAATTACCGCTGGAAACTTCTCGTTGCAATGACTTTTTCAACTTCTTAGGGACCGGCTTTTGGTACAAGGCGACCAATAGCCTTGTGAACATTTGTCTTTCGCTTAAAAGGAATTTCTCTTAAATCACCTGCTACACGTTTGGGACTATTGCCAGGATCGACCTCGATCTTGTTTCATAGTTTGGTATTAATTTAAGCTCTCGTTATGTATTTTGTGCTGAGTTTACTCGACTTACTATGATCGGTCCGGGAGAAACGCGCTGTGAATGAAACACAAAAAACCGAGTTTCATCTAATAAGTTTTGCTAACTGCTGTCAAATTCGACCAATCGTTCGGTTGAATTGTTTGAATTGATAATTCACGATCATTTTGCCACGACTCCAAACGATTCACATGCAGTAAATTTGCCAAGGATCCTCTTGTTTATTTCTCTGGAATGCTAGCACGCGTCTTGGAGCTTGCGATAAAATCTGCGACTTTTTGTGGCCAAATGGGCGCGTGGGACGGAAAGAAAAATGCAGAATTTTTAGAATCCAATTTCTCATTTCCGGAAACTGAGGCAATTAATTAACAAATTTGGCTCGCGTCAATCATTTCACAAAAGCCATTTCCAGGTGCCTCAAAAGACAGCTGTAGATGTGGTGTGATTATAATGGTAAGAATTTCAAATGACCTACATGTATTGCTAGCCGCCAATGTTGAATGAATGTGCCAAACGCTGATATCACCCTTATTTCTTGAGGCAAAAGAGGGCCTCAAAAAGCTCAAACGCAATTAAAACTTACTTAAGACTAGAGGTGTTCGATCGAGTTCTGCTACGAGCCAGATTTATCTTCATGAAATGAGCAATCGAACGAGATGAATTATTGACCGACCAACTTAACACTGCTCGCCCTTGCAAACATACATTATTTGGTTGTTTCCGACTCTTAGTGTTTAAGGATTCTTTTTCTAAATGTTTGCCCCCCTGGATCTCTATCAATATGCGAGCATTAAGGAACTTTATTCTGGTAAAGAGACTTTAGAACATTTCGCAAAGCAGTGGAGTAGTTTCAATTATGCTCAATTTGTGGTGTTTGCTTAGTGCCGGCAACATTATCTCTGTGTCGAAATGGCTTGTATTGTATAGTGTTTGCCGCAATTTAGTTTTTATTACCCTATCTGGGTTGTGAAAAAGTGCCATTGTTTAGTCTAAAGCAGATTTTTTGATCGGGCATCACCCAATGTAAAAACTGCAACAGCGTTGCGCGAACGAGTGAAATATTGACTGTGCCGCAAAAGGATTATAGAAGACTTTAGCGCGACAATTCCTTTAATACCAAGGAATCGAAAGGACGCGCTAAACTTAAAATAATTCAAGTCTATCAAAGCTTTTCAAGTATCACGATTCTTCTTCTAATTTACCACGCTATAAGTCGCCGCAATTTCTTCTATTATATTGAGCCGTTATTTTAGCCAAGCCATTTCAATGTAAAAAAACACCCCAATTAAGCGCGCTTTTCTTAACTGTCGGCTTTCTTTAGAAATTTTAAGTGATGGTTACAACTCTTGCAATTTCACTCAATAAAAGGTGTCCTAGGTTAGAAAAACGTTTATCGGTGATTAGAGGATTTTTTTGCCATCATTCTATTCTTGACTAGTTTGGCCCTACATTAGGAAGGAATCGAATTTTGCGGTTAAATTTAATTTACTTGGTACACCTGTCAGCGAGAAGTCGTGTGTTATAACCTTGCTTATGTTGGTTTTTCGCTAATCTCGCTAAACTTTTAGTCTTCATTCAATAAGTAAAGGAAGTACTCGACAGCCGACTAGCAATTGATGCGCGACCCTAATTGCAATCATTTCGTTTCCAATTGCCCGAGTTTCTGCAAAGTGTTCATTAATTTTTACGTCCTTCAATGGTAATGCGCTTGTCCCCAACAGAGTTATATACCGTTGACTTTCGAAAATTCAACTTCGTTTTTCCAAAAAATTTGGCTATTTTCGTTTAGTTTGCCCCGAAATAAATGAGACATTTCGTTTTTGTAATAAGGAAGAAAACTGTCAACTTTGGAAAGTGCTCTTTCTGTTTGGAAAATGAGCTTAAATTTTAATATGTCTTGTGTGACTTCTCAAAGGTAAACAATCCACAATTGTAGACACAGAGAGAGTTTCATTATTAACCTTTCGTCGAAATTTCAGTAGGATTTTTTGCCTCCTCGAGAACTATCCGACGTATAATTTAATAATCGGTTAACAACCCAGAATTATCTTACCTCGCCCTACAAATTCCGAAAACTTCGAGTAATGGTGTAGGAAGTCATACAGGGAACTGAATATCTGTTGTTACTGAATATACTGAACTAAAACTTTTGGCTACTGACTAAGTGAATAATTGTGGTGGAAGATGTCTAACAAAAATCTTTCTGAGACACCGCTGGACCTTGATAAGAAACTATTCACTGAATTGTTTTGTAGTTTATTTTGGATAATGTTAACATTGTATTTCTAGACAACTGACAGGCTTTGTGGACGGCTTTCTGTGTAACCCAAGAAAAGCAAAAACGCATGAATTCTATGGTAGCTAATTTAACTCTACATGCGTGCTGACAGATATAGATTCGCAAGATATACACTGTTTTCTAAATATTTGAGGGATTTAGAAAAATGTCAGCGAGCTTATTCAATTCACGAGATTAGATAAAAAAGTGTACCTTGAGAACATAATGGCCGAGCAAGCTTCCATGGCAGTTCCGAGTCATATCACTTCGGCGCGCAAATCGGTAACAGACTCACGGCTGAAGCGTAACTTATGAACGATGTATATTTAGTCACAAATTACTAGAACTCTATCGGCTTTTGATCTTCAGCTTCGATGACAAAAGGTAAAGAT
>Ga0126337_10000974_pt1 | contig 16323 bp, 8 predicted proteins | sample DipCmetagenome_FD_92527 | JGI IMG/M metagenome (GOLD analysis project Ga0126337, IMG submission 92527) | Coral microbial communities from La Bocana,Puerto Morelos, Mexico - Diploria C A metagenome | ecosystem: Host-associated > Invertebrates > Cnidaria > Coral | place: La Bocana,Puerto Morelos... | reverse complement strand
CGTGCTCTCTTACAGGAAAACATCAATAATTCAGCGTTAAATTGTGTTTGGCATCTCAAATGATTAATCAAACTGACCCTAAAACGCGATTGAACGAAACCCATCGATAAAAACTTGGTCTTGCTTCATTTGACGACGTGACGCACGTCGTGACGTCAAACGAAGATATTGTTGATTCATGTGCCCACGTGTAAGCAGAACTTGTATTAACTGTCTCTTTATCATTGCTAGAACATAATTCGATGATATAAAGCTGATATGAGTTAGTCTTGCAATGCTTTGTCGTCTATAAAAACTGTCTCCAGTTATGATAATGGAAGGAGCTTGATTGTCTTTTCGTGTAATACTGTTTGTATAGGTGCTAAGCTCCATAATTTGAATGCGTTTGTTTTTCACTACTTCCTTCGTTATCCATTGTGCCTGAGGTCACAATGTTTACCAACTTCTAGCTGCTCTCAGCGCGATTCATTTGCTGGTTTCGTGACAAAATTCACAGAGTTCGTTGTTATTATAATGCAATACCGATCTGAATCGAAATATAAATTTGTTTCTTCTTCCGTTCCATTCAGTAATGGTTTCCTAGGCCTTATTGTTCTAATACGCGTCTATGACGTCGTCGCCAGGTCAATTTAACAGGGGTGATAGAACTATCACGACTCACTGTATTTTCCTTTTTATCCTTCGCAGAAAAGACAGCAATGCGAATTAGGAATTAAAGAGCTTGTAACAAGTGATGACCTAAACAATTTAAATACAGAGAAGCCGCATCGCGTTAGCCCGTAAATTAAAAACGCCAGCACAATGTTCATTCCGTTTATACAACTGCCTCATGTTTTGCGGAGGTTTCCCCTTTCTTTTTTCTTTTGTTCAAAGTAAATACACCGGACATTCCATAAAATTCTCTATAAAAAATGTATAACTAGGTCTAAGACTAAAGTCTTTAATTCATGGAAGAGGATTTTTCGAAACCGGTTCAGTCGTAAATAGCTGTGACGCGGCAAAACATTTCGACATGCAGATGTTTCTTTAGCACAAAAGAGGAAAAAAAGAGCATAAATACACATTTATGTCTAATCCACTATTCCACCACGCTGAAAAGCTGCACATTTCGATCAAGCAGCTGATAACTGAGCGTTCTACCAAAAATAACTTTTGGCAGTGTCGCCGCATACAAGCCTAAATTTACGTTTGAATAGGTCAAGGTGTGCTTTCTCAAAACAGTTACGTCTTTCTTGTTTTCTTTCCTCTTAAATGTCATACACGCATTTTGAAATGTTATCTCCCTGTGCTAATAAATGTATTTTTTAACTTTGTTCAAAGGTTCCCAAGCTGGTCATTTGCCGATTGGGCACAGTTTGAGCTCGACACTTTGGAAGACATTTTCAAAAGATCAGACTGGCAGGAGAGGGCCCTGAAACCTGCTCTGTCCTCGATTCTCGCCCCAGCTCTCTGTGCCGTTTACGGTAAGGAATAAAGAGGATTCTCTAAGGGATTCGGGATATTACGCTCCATTCTCTCCTTGGTACACAAGGTCGGTGCTTTAAATGTGTTCGCTGGATTCGAGGCTTGAAAAAAAAACAAGACATGCCATTTATAAGATGCATTTCAACCTTCCCTACTCTTTACAAAAATATACCTTTTAACGGCTTCTGACGCCATCTTGCTTCGGGGACTGCAAAAGTGACAGTAAATGTACGGGAAAAGTTAAAAGTTCGACGCCCAAGACATTGAGAGTGGTCTAAAGATTTTATGACTTACAAGGAAAAGATATCAAGCTAAGAGGCTTTGAAATTTAATCCCAAGTACATAGTTTTGCTGTGAGATGAGTAATTACGCTTTAAATGTTCGCAAATGGCGACCCGGTTTTAAAGACAAATACGCGGAAAAATCAAAATTTTAATCGGGGGCTTTTCTAGTGAGACTATTTTCCTCAAATTTCATCAGTAAATTCTTTTACCTGGTATTTTTAGTTTTTAATTCACAAATACTTCAGAACTCAAATTTTCTGTGAGTTCATATACACAAGACTCTCCTCTTTTCCCACACATTTAGCGTAACGTTTCTCGTCAGTTTCCCGCAAGGAAAACGGAGTCAGAAACCGTGAAAAGATGAAGAAGCTCTCTTAAACTAGCTCTACAGCCTGTAAATGTTAAGAAAAATGCAGAATGTTGTAATCTTTTCTTTAAAGCTTAAAACAAACTATCGACCACAACCGGAAGCATAACTGAAATAAAAACAGCTTCTCTCTGCCGGCCGTACGGTTTATAACGCTCTTTGATTATTGTATTAATTACTATTCATAGTGCAGTATACGTAATTTAAATCCTAATTTCTCTCTGTACTTTCTCAACGTGTTTGCAGGAGTTGCGTATAAAATTTGCTTGACTAACCTAGAAGAGCCGTAGAGTTTTTAGGCACTGATATCGATTGTATTTTCCTCTTCAGCGTCATACAACGACAAGACAATCTCAAATCTCGAAGACGATCGTGCCACCTGGGATCGTCATTACACGCTTAAGGTGCGTGTAAACACTGCAGAATTGATACCTTTGCAACTTTTAAATATATATACACATCGTAACAAGGAACGCTCTCTCCACTGAAAGAAACATTTACACAATCCGTTTCCGGTTTTTTATAGTTCTGGAAATTCGCTATTCGCCCTAGCACTTCAGTCAAGAGCTCTATGATGTTATTATAAAATCATAACATACTGCTCGTTAAGTTCGTGAATTTTCTTAAAACGTCGCATCAGTAGCATGTAAATACGCGCCAGTAATTAGAAGCACGTCATTTTTCCCGCAACGTGGGCGAAGAATTTAAGTTAACTCAACCTCTCAGTTAAAGATTTAAGAGTTAACTGCTTGTAGCCATTGTGCGTGCCCCTACTTACCAAGAAACAGTCTTAGCGGAAAATATAAAAATATATAGCTAGTCTTTTTTCAACATACAAATCACATTTAGAAATGCGCCCACAGAAAGAGAACTTCAAGATGTTATCGGAAGTCACGGTAGAGCTTGCAATTTTATATAGTGTGAGAATATTTAGAAGGAAATTTATTCTACACAGCATCTTATTTTTTTGCTAATGGCTGATACGATTTGTTTCTTCCTTGCAGGATTTGTCCAGCATTGAGGTGAAGATACAGCGAGCCGACAGCCCCACCTCCCCGCGAGACAACTTTTTCCTCCCGATTGGTGATGACCGTGAGAGGCCTCGGTCACCGGAACTATTGTATCCGCCTATTGCTAACATAGCCGAGGTAATGAACATTGAAGCCTTTTACTGAGGAGCAAATTATCTTTTACAACTTTGTTTCGCAACAGTGCTGAAGGAATCCAATGATGAAAATGGATACGACAGAGGCATATGTTTATGCACAATTGAGGAAATCATTATTTTCACTACATTTGCGACCGCGCTTGTGAGGACTGCGCGTGCAGAAATATTTTGCGCGAAATATTCTGCGTAGTTTCCTTGCAGTCTTAATATATTTTCTTAAAAAGAAAATTTCTGCTGTTCGAACGCAGTTTATTTCCATAGTGTTTCTTCGTGTTATGTTGCCATCGACCCGTCTTGGTCTTTCTCGTTTTCTGTATTAAAATTTCCATTCAGTTTTAAAACAAGCACAAGGCCTACTTTAACTGCAAGAAAAGCCTGGACTTGTTCCCTTCCACTTATCATGTTTACAACGGATATGAACGCTATCACGTTCTCTAGCATTGTTCTAGAATTAATTTAATAATTAATGAACGTAATTTGATCAGACTTTTCTAGAATGCCGCTGCCGTGATCTGTCAAGAATTAAATTGATTCATAACGTAAATGATCTTCTCGTGTCTACAAATTTAAAAACAGCTTCCAACTTTTTATAGCAACATTAGTAATTCACATGGAGAATATTACACGACGGCGAAAATGTGAATTATATTTCGAATGGTAAAAACAATGTGTAAGGAAAAAGCGCAACGAGTGATTAAAATATTGTTTTAATACAAGAAAATAAAATTTTCAAGGACCGTGTAAGATTTTTTCAACTTATAGATGCGAACCTAACGGTCGTCGTTGTCACAGACTGTTTGCATAAGCAAACGCAAAAAAACAGGAAGTGACGTCATTGATCTCATTACGGGTGAGGGTAATACGCCACTCTTGTCCGGAATAAGTTTCGTGCGAATTTTACGAGTAGTGAATTTTCCAGTAAAACACTCGAGTCAATAAAATAAAATAAAAAAGATTTATTGTATCAATGTTAATTAAGACATCGCTTTTATCTTTCCTCTTTTGGCAGATAAAGGAAAAGCTTCCCCCGCCATGCGATTCCGGAAGATCTTCGCCAATCTTCGTGTCGGGATACGAAGCCGAGCGACAACGAAATGATATCAAGCAATTCGGACGCGAAGTGGCTTCTAAACTCGCCGAGAGAAGAGCTGAATACGCTAAAAGAAGAGTGAGCCAGCTTCAGGAAGAAAATAAAATAATAGAGGTAAGAATCACATGTAAGCATTTATAAGATTTCTATCTGGTGCAATTGGATTAGCCTAAGTTTAAAGCCGTCGAACTCAGAACTAGCCATATTTTATGAGTTGCCGAGGATGAGTTGTATTAATTGCAAACGTTTCTTTCTGATACTGTAGCGCAACATAGAGGAAGCAGTTAAAAGTAAAATAAAACAGCTTCAAATGGCAGATAACTTAGAGAAGGACGGGACATTTCTGAAGGAGAGGAGAGCGAAACTATGGAGAAGGTGCGCAAATATGGCGGAAATCTTAGCCAAGGAAGAAACAGAGGCGATATTATGGCAGAAAAGATACAAAGAAGCCATTACAATTGTCTCTGGGAGCTTCGCTTTCTTCTAATCTCGTCTACTAATCATGCACGTGAAGTTAGAAGACGGCCAGATGGTTCGTTATAAAGAGAAGAGGAGACGAAAATACAACGAGTCTCGTCCAGTCAGAACGGGTCTTGCCAGAAAAAAATAAGACCGACCCAGGACCACAGCAGTTTCTAGATTCCAGAAATAAAATCACGGAGTCAAAGACGGGTATTTTAATCAAATTTTGGATAATCCTTGACAATTTTTCAGAAAAAAAAAGGAATTACAAGAGAGGCCAGTCTTCAATCTAATGTCAATTCTAAGAATGAACATGAAAGCCCAACATACATACTGCCTCAATATGCCGCGATTTTGATTGTCTTTCTTGTAAAGACGCGTCCACAAAACTACATTTAATTCCAAGAAGAAGCAATGAAGTAATTATTGTGAAACAGGAGAGAACTGGAACGGATTGCCAACGGGAGAGTTAAACAAAACATAAACGAATATTTAAGCGCCAAAACAGTTCATGATGCACCAGCTATCAAACTGACGATTTATTGTAAACTTTTCTATATAAATTTTACTGTTTTGGGAAAACGTCTGACTTCAAGTACAACTTCTTTCTTGTTGGAAAGCGTAGATTTTCAATACAGTAGACCAAAGGCTACCGAAAAAATATAATGTAAAATTTTGAACAATTACTAAAAAGGATTTACTAGTAATGCAAAATGATAATCAATTATAAGATACTCTTTCTTAACACGGCAAACAGATTGATATTTAATTACTTTTTGAAATGTTTGGTGTGAGCTTCGAGAAAGTTTGAAAGTGAAAGATCGAGGTCTTAATTGCTATTTGCATGATGCAATAGGACTTAAAAATATTTTCTTGCGTTCACGTGTGCTCTATTCGTAAGTCACGCACAAAGAGTTTGCGTGAACGCGAACACGTAAAGGAAGTGCGCGGAAACATAAAGCAAGATTTCTGGTCACGATTACAATTGTGAAGTAAAAATAATAATCTTTTTTAATCTTTAGTCCTCTTCTTTTAATCTCGTATCTTTTTGGTATCTGCGTGTTTTTTTTTTTCTCAGTGCTTCTTAATGATCTCCGGCAATAAAGGTACGTATGCTGGTTGCTTAGCAACACAGACTACGCGATCAACACGCGCGTGGAAGTGTTGTCGTGGGCTTGCAATCGGGACAGAGATAATTTTAAATTAGCTTAAAAAAATGATCTCCTTCCAGTTCCTGTATACGAAGAAGGTTTAAGTCATAGGTAATGAATGAACCCAAGCTAAGACTGTTTGAATGTGTATATATTACCCTTCTCCGGCGTTTTTTGTATAGAAAACCGAGAAGCATTTAGTTTCAAATTTATGTTGTTCTTTTTAGTTCGCATTTCTGCGCAGCATCTTCAACTCTGAAATCATCTCCGCTCCTCATATAGCGGGAATTTGAAATAACCTGGAATTGAATAGACAAAGACGCGACTGCGCATGCGTAACGCCCCAATGAAGGAAACAGTACCGAAATGTCAGTTATATCACCCGTTTCAATAAACGTAATCAACGTACACGAATGTAACCATAATTCTTCATCCACCGACATCATGTTAGACATTTTCATGTAGCGCATCCCACAAGTGCCAACCAGGCCTTGGGAAATAATCCGATAAGTGGAACACTACCTCGTTATCAGTTTGGGTGATCCTTACCTGTAGCCCCTCGGGGCACAGTGAGGAACGTGATGAGTGAGAGGAAATGATTCCACGTGAGTTAGACCTCTCGGTCCTGGTGGCTGCAACACCTACCAGGAACCTACCTCTGATACCCAACTGGTGCGAAATAAATGGTTAGGAAGAACGCTCCACCTTCTGCATCTCTTCTACGCCTAAATGAAATATTGCAATTGACGATTTAAGAATGAGCAACAGCTTCTATCAGTTTGCCTAAGGTTCTCACCAACAAGGAAGGCAAAAGAGAGAGCCTGGGTCGAGGTTGTTCCCGATGTCGTTTCGCGCCATCCTTCCGGTTTTGCAAAAACCGGAAATGCAGGGCGAATAAACCACTCTTGCCTCTACGCGTTAGTTTATGTTCAACTTTCCCCTTTTAAAAAAGAACAAACATTGGAACACTAAATTAGAATTTTAAGCTTTATATGTCATAATATATGATGATCTTTTCAACCCTTCCATCCATTTTGTGGCACAATCATCCACAGAAAATTTAAGATGCATAAATATGTATTGAAGTTGATTTTATTCCTTCGTTCTAGATGAAAAACTTACTTCAACATAATAAATACTTTGTACAACTTCTTCATATAAACTAATATTATTGATGAAAATATATATTTACACATATTTACAATGTCTTGAATATTTATAAAATTATCTCAGAAGTACCCACTTGCAGAAGATACCTGTGATATTACTGATGACAGTTTCACCTACACAATTGATTCACCTAATAAAAGCCTCTAAAAACCATTTGCATTTTTGGCAATTTTTCTCAGTTGGAGTACTCTACTCACATGAGAAATGACTCATGACCCATGGAAGTGAATAATATCCTTTTAAAATAATTTTTGATTGGTCAGTGTTTTTGTAGAGAACCAATAATACTATTATTATTTAAGCAATGTTCTTTCTGGTCTTGATGCTCTACCTCATTGTCCTCTTCCTCTGAATAGAAGAGTGCGCCCCGAAGCTTCAATCAGGAGGTACAAAATAATGTTTGTCACACTCTCCATATGACAACTTTTCACATCAAATGAATCTCATAAGTGTACTGAAGCTTCAAACAAGAGGTGTAAAAGTTCCTGTACGACAGCATCCATATGACAGCTTTCCCAATCATAATAATCTTGCTGGCAGTTTCTATCGTAAGACACCAACTGATTTCCTTGATCACAGTACATATGTCTGCATTGGGATCATGACATATCCAAGGCCCCTGTTGTTATGACACAATGCACGTCTTTGCATCCACTACAACATCCACTGCATCGCTGTCTAATCTTGGAATTCCATCTAAGAGCTGGAGGTTTGGCAAAATTCTGAAAACGCTGCAGAAAAAGCAAAAAAAAAAATATTTGGTTGATTGGTTTACTTTTTTGACATAACAAGACTTCAGAATGGACTTGAGGAGTATAGAAACACCAGCTGTGGTCCACATTTTTTTTCAGAATAAAATGAAGCCTTTCAGTAGTAAAAAGGGGTTCCTTGATTACTGGAAAAGTTAATGGTATTTATTATAATCTTTTTTTTTTGGTATTTGTAACACCCCTTTGGCAAGTAACGGTCACTAAGCTGGAGCTGACAAGGTTGGATATCATCCTAGCCCATCTGTTTCAATTTATTATCACACAGAGAAGAGAAATTGCAATGTAAACCAAATCATCACTACTGGGAATTTGATTAACAGACGTATGTGACTTACTTTTGCCTGTAGTTTGGATCCAGTTCTATTGGGTTTCCTTTGAGTACGAGGGATTGTATTCCAGTTTTTCTCAGCACTTCTAGTCCCTTTAGACTTTCTACGTTATTCTGTTGCAGTGACAAATGTTCCAACATAGGGGCTCTGGGAAGTTTCTGTAAATAAAAAAAATATAGAAAGATTGAAATTATATTTTGATTTTATGACAATAACATCAACTTCATGTCATTTTTGCCATTAGGTGTAATACAATGTGTAGTTCCTGAAAATATCCACAGCAGGGCTCCCCACCCCTCTGGAAAAAATTTCAATTAAGCTTCATACATTTCTTTTTTCTTTTTTTTGTTTTTGTCTTTCAGAGCCCCTTGATCCACCCGCAGGAAATTCAAATTCCTTCTGTGGGGGAAGGGGGAGTATGGATATTTTCTGTAAAATCACATTAAACAAAATCAAGGCAGCAAAAATAAATTCCTTGACTCTTACCCTTAAATCAGTGATAAAATTTCTCTGGAGGTAGAGGTGTGTACACCTGAAATAATGAAATGAACAATTTTAGACTCTAAATACAAACTACTGAACAATACATTGTTAGTTCAAACATTAAGAAGTAAAACTACAAGATTGCAGCAGTTCTAAATATTGATTCATATGACATCATAGATCACGAAATCTTGGAAAAGACTAACAGCTAGTAGACTAACAACTAACATGCAGTAGGTTAAGGCCTCATTCGAATAGTCTATTCAATAAGAACATTTAAGATGTTAACTCACCTTGGAAGCAACACTGTGCTCAAATCTTGTATAGAGTTTTCTATTAGTTGTAAGTTTTCACATCTCAGCAGTCTTCTGAGCACTCGCTGGAATTCTTTCTTCTGATAGGGATGTCCAAGGTCTTGATATGACAGATTTACAGACTGTAAGGTTAAACACAAAGGTCTTTATTAAAATTCCGGTACATTTTCACAGTGACAGAATTTTGTTGGCTGTGGAAACTTTTTGTTGTTATGAGCAAAAGTTGATGAACATGAAATATTGTTTAGTTCCAAATAACAGGCCTCCCATTCCAATAACAGTAATTATAACAACAAATATTACATTTTTACTTTAGGGCCTGATGGTGGCAAACAGAAAAGATCTTGAATTCTTTTATCACACTTGGATTTATGTCAATTGGAAGCCACTAGCCTTTTATTCATTGTCTCACAACATTTTAGAGTAAGCAGCTTTATTGTTGCAGTAGTGCCTTACTCCAGTTTTAGCATCTATTTTCTAATGTTTGGAGGAAAGTTCAATAGAGTAACATGTCAAGATCATGATGTAGATAGCAGTTTTCCACTGGCAGTGCAAGGTAATTCCGACCAGCCTTTTGTTACATACCTCTGCGTTTTCCCAGTTTTCCATCTTGTTCTTATAGTTGCGCACTCTTTTCGGTTTGTTCTTTTTCAATGGCAAACTTACTCGGAATTCATCATCATCCGAATCACCATATTCCAATTTTTCTTCTTCATCCAGCTTTCTGATATTTTGCAATTTAAATCCCCTAGGATCTAGAGACAAATGAAACCAAATTAAACAAAACTTAGTGTGTGTAATCCACCCTAAAAGATCTTTTGTTTGAGCTACAATGTAGATGCATTAAGGAAGATATTTTATTAGGGACACAAGATCTTGAGAGCTGAATCAAGGAAGATTCAGAGAAGGAGGGGGAATACCATGTATGTCGATTAGTTTTTTATTTACCATGATTCAAAGCAAAAACTCGTGAATCCGATATATAACTTATTCTATGAACTTTATCTCCCATAGAAAGAATAAGCTAAAATCACTTACTTCTTCTAACTCTGGGAGACCTCAACATGTTCCCCTTGATATCCATGTCCTCTAGTTCATGCCATTTACTGTACCTGTACTTAGATGCAGGTAGCTAACGGTAATAAAACAAAAATACATCGCCTTAATTTTAAACTGTAGAACAAAATTACGTAAGCTTAAATGAAGTCAGCTGCTTTTATGATTCAAGAGCTTAGGTTCAAGCTTTTGCCAGCTGAAAAATCAGTTAAACATCGAAGTAAACCACAACCCTACACAAACTTTGACTGCAGAAGAAAACGATAAGAACAACGAACGACACTAGGACATTTGATCTCTGGATTGCAGTTTATTACGCAGCAGATTACAAGTGCACGCTTCATTTGCCGCGAGTTTGTATGCAAACAAGCAACTCATATCGCCTTTGACAAGGATGCCCCTGATTCCGCTCAGTCAGCTTTGAGAATGAAATAGTATGCTCTAGGGTATCAAAGCACAATGAACCACAGAAAAAGCTTTCCTTTGATAAAATTAACCTACCGGCAGGACATCTTCAGCCTCGTAACTAGCATGTGAGCGCCGTTCTTTAGCTTCTTCTTGAGCGCGATGTACTGTCAAAACCACAATCGGTACAGACGTGTAGTTTTCTCTGTCCTCGCGAGACGACCTTTATAACGTGAAAAAGATCCTCGTTAGTTTGATGCTTTTAATTATGCAGTATATAACCTACAAGAGAAGATCATAAAAGCACGATTACTTACTCTTCCCGATCAGACATTATTGGCACCGTCATGTTTGCTTCGTCTCAGCTGTGAATTTTATATGCAAAGTTTTCTCGTCATTTCGACGCGATATACAAAAAACTTCTTCAGTGTAAGGATTTTCTTGAGTCTCAGCAACCAGAAATGATCTTATTGAGTCGATGAACAAGGCCAAGTTTTGCTAAAAGTCAGTCAAAGAATCCAAAATACTTGCCGATCACAAAGGTCGAGGGACAGCCTTTGTCGTAAGAAGTCTCGCTACAGTGCCTTTGTGACGTATGGTTACCTAGCAACACGGTAAATAAACAGGTACTTTGCGTCTTTGTTCGCCACAAGGATGAACTGTAAATGTCCTGTTCATTGGTCGATAGAGCCATTGTTTGCCATGGATGGGAAGTATTTGTTTCGCTGCTGGGCTACTGCGAAAGGTTTGTGTAACTAAGCACACCAGCATATTTCTTATGAAACAGGCTGCCTGGATCGTAAAAGTTTTCATTTAAAAATCTACAGGCGCAACTGTTCCCCTCAGACGATATCTGTGGCAATATTTCAATTTTGTCCATAAGATTCTTGTGTACGATCTCTCGCCACTCTGAAGTATGTCGCATTTGTAATAATATGGCGTGACGTGATTTATATTGTACAGTCACACTTGACAAACGTGGAAACTACCGGCTAAATATTCTTTTTCATTTGCAAATCGTCCGGCAAAGCACGCTTGCATCAGTTCAATAGTGTTTGTGATTTAAGCTAGCCCAAGAACTGGCTTCCGGTGAAGATGGCGAAAAAAAAAAATATCTGGTAAAGCCTACTTGAGAGCAGTTTTAAGACGGGGTACACATGAATTTAAGTGAAATTTTAAGAACTTTAAAGAGGGGCTAAAGGGGAAAAAACGTTTTGAAACAACACCAGACAGTTGAACGGCAACTCCTTTGTGTACGTCTACCAATTTCTAACTTCAAAATGTGGAATTTACATAGAGATATTGGATTGTATGAAACGTGAGCGAGATATTTGCATCAAAACAACAGTGAAATACGGCCTTCAGGTGTAGCCCCGTCTTAGCTAAGAGGGGTCAGTACATCACCTTTGTCACTTATTATGTAAACGTGTGAAAGCGTAAAAGACATTCACAAGCTCTGTGAATACTTTGATTAGCGGTGAACACTACAAGATCTTAAAATCCTATAAAACTTTTTTCTCACAACTTTTCGGCTGCCATGACGCTAAATCGGCGTGAGTTTTGCTGAAAAAGGTGTTTTTGTCAAAAAGGTAGTTTCCCCCAAGATTACGTACAAAAGTGAACAATCCAAAACTTTTTTACCATTGCCCGTTCCGATTTTTTTTTGCGCCTTTCCTTTACATTTTCTCGGGCCTCTGCTTTTCCTAGTTTTCCTGGCTGCCGTAAAAAGTCGGGTGTTAATTATGGACAAGGCCTGGAAATAGGATCAATTACTGGTATAATGGAACTTTTTACACGATTTTTGCACCAAAACTGGTAACGTTGTGTTTCAATTTGCTACGCCAGAATGCCGTCGATATCCAAAACCGACTGCTTTGTGGATAGATCTATCATAGCCTCTACTGAATGCTTATAAATAGTATCTGGTGACTCGCTTTAAATCGATGAACTCACAAGTGGTACTTTAGCGTATAAGGGTAGTTAAGAGTCAAACTAAATGTCGTGAAAATGGTTAAAATACTGATATTCATTTCTAAACAGTTACTCACAGTTGTTTTTCCATAGCCGCCAATTTGCGCACACAGCTTAACTTAATCAAGTCCCCGAGAAGAAGAGTCTACTTCATCTTTATGCTACCCCAGCAACTGCTGCTTTCTAACTTGATTTTTGAGCAATGAAAATAACTGAAGAACTCGCATAGTGGCCAGCGGCAGTGGGCATTTTTTTTTTCAGACTAAAAAAGACGCTAAATTCGACGTCTAACATAAAATATGAAAACAGTTGTGAGAGTTTTCATACTGATCTCTGGCTCATTAAAGGACCCCTAATCAAACTCTCCCATTTCCAATGCCATCAAATTTATTGATATTGAACGTTAAAGCAAAACGTATTGCCTGTAAGTTAATGTGCCCCAGAAGGAATGTTTCATTATCTTTAGTAGTTTCAATTCACAGTGATTTCCTTCGTTTTGACATGCTCCAAATAAAATATAACAGCCAAACTCTTGTATGTAAGCAAAAACAAAAGTGTGGCTGATTAGGGCCCTTTAATGATAAAAATACAGGGAGGCATGACAAACAAGACAGAAAGACCCAGATTGTTTAGGTATATTACTATTTATTTTATGAGTATCAGCACCTTGCACTGTACTTAACGTTAACTGTTAACAACAACATAACCCACCCATTGTATTATACAATTTTATATACATATGATATGCCTGACCTAAAACTGGTCTTGAAAAAAACAACAAACCAACGAAATGGTAAATTCTCTTATCTACATGCAATGTACTATGAATAGGGAAGGGGGGAGTTAAAAACATTCCAAAGTCTTGGCATTTGCAGAAAGTGTGTTATCTATGTAAAACTAAATCGTTGTCTGAACTACATAGTCTTCTATGTAGCAGCGACAAGCTAAACCAATATTTCATCAAAGGTGGACAGTAAGTATCTATTTAAATTTAAAATTTGAAATCACACTTGTTCATGACTTTGTTAACAAAACAATTACTTACTTCCACTGAAACTATTTTAAACTGAACCACTTCAGAAATATAACCAGCATTAATCTCGAGACAATCTAATATTATCAAATGCCCCCATACTTTATAATAGAGGTTTGCTTAATGGTTAACAAAATCTTACAATAAAAAAATAATCTAATTTTATTTATGGCTCTTGGAAAAATAAACATCTTACAGAGCTGTCTCTGATATGACACATTCTAAAATATGACTTTCAAATACCTTAAAGTGAGTCTCTATCGCAGTCGTTATTAAAGATGTCCAACAGACATTATTTAGCAACTCAAGTAATGGTTGCTATAGAGACAACTGATGGTATCTATTACTGACAGTAATGACACTTGAACCACAGACACTTCTTTTTTGCCACTATGGAAAAACTCAAGGCCCTTTAAATATTGTTCAAGATTGGCATTTTACAGTGTAAAATGCAAAATGAAGAATCCTTGTTTTTACAAAAAATGTCAAAAAATGTGATATGGTTCACGTCCTCACTGTAAGCATAAAATATTGAGGTCTAGTAAAAACTGGAACTTAACAATTTTAAGTACAAGAAAACTGTCTCTGATGACTTGAATATTCCTAAAATGATTGGAAGCCTTTCTTGTCTAGTGAGACAGTTCTTCTGAGAGTAAATCTCACAGCATTTATCCCATTCCCTCCTCCAGAACTCTGCTGGGAGGATGTGGGAGACTGGTACGAGGAACCTGAATCTGAACGCGACAGTTGTGTAGCCGGTGGAGTACCCTCCATCTCATCCTGTAACAACACATGATTCATAAGTTTACGACAATGTCTTGAATACTGAGTATCTAAACCCAGAGACAGACCCCTTGCAAAAGTTGCAAATTTACCTAAAACTGCTCGTCAATTGCTGTTATGTGCCCTCCGTAAATCTATACGGCTTTCCATAAAATTTTACGCTAATAGCGTCATACTATTGGTCATCCTGTGTCTTATGACTCATGCCAAATCATTGCTTAATATCCTTGCGTGATTCCAGGACCCCTGGTCCATTTCCTCTGCCTAGATTTATTAATAGTAAGTTCAAACTTTTGAAACACATGCAGAACATTGGAAGAATATATTGCAGCTGCCATCTTGGCGTATACACCAGTGTAGATATTTCTTCAAGAGGAAAACAATATAAGCAAGCAGTCTGTTAAGTAAGTCTTCCCATTAGTCTATGTAGACATACCCTGGTTCCAGAGGCGATTTATAAGGAGAGAGGAGCGATGGGAGAGAGGGCGAGGAGCAAAGCGAGGGAGAGGAAAAATCGCCTCTGGTAGAATCCGTTGGTAATCTCACTTCCATGCTAAGCCCAAGTACAGAAATTGAACCTCAATGATGATTGGCTTACATACTCGTTACTTACTGGCTGAGAATCTGTAGAGTTCTGAGAATCTGAATTTTGTGAATTTGAATTCTGTGAATTCTGTGAACTCCTGATCCTTCCACAAGGTGGACAGCTGCAGATTAAAGAAAAGAAGGTTAACGACACAATCATTTTCATATACCACAACAAAAGAATTGCATTCTCAAATGACCACAGCAGGTCAAAGCAAAAGTACCTAATAATATTGACATTCATTCCTTGTTATGTCTGCTAGAGACTTACCTTGCTCGGTAATTATCAAGTTGAGCCTGTGGAACCATGTCCATAATGTCAAGGCCTTCCTTGATTTTTAGCAACATTTCATATTTTTCACGACCTTTAACCTGCAATTAAGGAAATACCGGCTATAAATGGTTCACTCCTTTATGACAGAGGGTTAAAATTATTATCCATACTACTGTATACTACTTTATTTAATAAAGGCCATGGCAGAATATTCTTATTACAGTGGTGTATTTGAAGGAAAACATATATTTAGAAAGTTGTCAACATTGCTCCGCAATGATCTTCAATGGGCAACAAAATTTTACACACCTAGAAAAAGATACTTAATGGTATTTAAACTCTTACCCAGTATTCTACTTCAAATGCCGATAATTGCCTAATATCCCTGGTCCCTCAACTCAATGCTGTGCAAGTACGGTGTTCTGGGCAGTCTTCAGTGATGAGAAAACCAATGTTTTGTTGTTTTCTTTTTATCTTTTTTGTCTGTACCCCTCACTCTCTACATGAAGATGGTCTACAGAAACAGAGTCCAGTGTGATACCAGGTTTTCTCGCTCCTTTTCTACAGAAGGCTATAGGAGTGGGAATTACCCAATTTATTATTGTCATGCCGTGCATTGAAAACACACTTTTACTGACCTGTATTGTAAATATCTCCTCATCTTCATTAGTCCGCAGACGCTTTAGTCTGTTTCTATCCATAGTTAATGCCCTGACCTCAAAACCAGATGACATGACAGAATGTGCTGAAAATTCAAACAAGAATAAAAACAAGTAAGAACTTTCACGACACTTCGTGAAACCATATAAAAACAAAACAGACCATTCATTTCAAGTACAGTGGAACCTCAAAAATCTGGTCACCAACAGGACACAGACATCTGACATATTAATTGGGTGGCCATATAAGAGAAGTTCTTAAAATAAGAAAGTGGCTGACTGAGCTTTAGAAGGGACAAGAATATAGCGGCCATAATAATAAGGTGGCCATCTTAAAGGGGTGGCATAATGCTGGTTTCCAAGTAATGCTAAAACCAGAATCTAAAAAGTATTTGCAACCTTAGTTTCTGATGGGCCTAGGACCGGAGAAATTATTTATGCGGCCCATCAGGGCCCATCAGATCAAATAAATAGGTTTTATTAAGTTTTGAGTGCAATTTTGCGG
>Ga0126337_10000973_pt1 | contig 16338 bp, 8 predicted proteins | sample DipCmetagenome_FD_92527 | JGI IMG/M metagenome (GOLD analysis project Ga0126337, IMG submission 92527) | Coral microbial communities from La Bocana,Puerto Morelos, Mexico - Diploria C A metagenome | ecosystem: Host-associated > Invertebrates > Cnidaria > Coral | place: La Bocana,Puerto Morelos... | reverse complement strand
TTTGATGTATTTGAGGTAACTCACTTTTTCCAAAAGCAATAAAAAGAACTAGGCAATTTTGGTGTTTGGACGTAGTTAGTAGTGATCACTTTCAACTTCTAAAGCATACATTGGTTACCTATGTAAATTCTATCTGATTGTTACTTTAAGATAAATTATGACACAATACATCATAGCTGGCAACACTATTAATTGCACACCGATCCTTTATTTATTTATTTATTTATTTTGCTTTTTAATGATTCTTATTTTCTACTTTTAACAGTTTCAATTCTACCAATTACAGATGGAAAGGAGCCCACTTCTTGTTATGCGGGTCATATATGTAGGAAGCTTGACAGGGTTTGTTTTCTTCGTTTATAGCAGGTAAATTTAAATCTTTTACCACTTACCAGCATGGAGGTAAAACACACAACACAATAATTGCTAATAACAGAAATAACTTAAAAGTGAGCAGAGTACATTTTGGTTTAGTACGTACAAAGAAACATATTTCGGACGTAAAGATCAATAACTGTATTTTAGCTGTAGAAAAATTCATAAGAAATTTTCTTTCGGCCTGATTGCATTTGTTTCGATGTCTGCAGAGAGCATGATTTCCTCTGATATTTTGTTCTGGGTTCATGTAACGCCCAGCTGTAATTGCATGCCGGAGATGATAAGATAGTTTTGAATTGAGGTAACTATACTTCGTTCTTGGCTGATTTTTTTCTATTTGCTATTTTGTTGTTAAGGATCTCATTTTTGACTGAACACAGAGACAACCAAGGCCAGGACAACCACAGGCAAAACAACCAAGACAAAGGCCAAAACAACGATGACCAAAATGACAACAATGACCAAAACAACCAAGGTCAAAACAACCAAGATCAAAACAACCAAGGTCAAAACAACCAAGGTCAAAACAACCAAGGCCAAGGCAACCAAGGCCAAGGCAACCAAGGCAACCAAGGCAACCAAGACAACCAAGGCAGCCAAGACAACCAAGGTAACCAAGGCAGCCAAGGCCAAAACAACCAAGGCAACCAAGGCAACCAAGGCCAAAACAACCAAGGCAACCAAGGCCAAGGTAACGAAGGTAACCAAGGCAACCAAGGCCAAAACAACCAAGCCCAAGGCAACCAGGGTGAAGAATGGCTTGGAATCCTATGGGTAGGCCATTTACATGTCTGTCGTTCTAGAATTCAATTGTTTATCCGTCCACTAATGAAAGGAAACAAATATGACATGCCAAATGTAACGAAACTTCTATTTCCTCTGACCTCCTTAAAACTGAAGAGTTGTAGTCATTCCTAGTTGTTACTAATAATAACACATAGAAGCCAGAGTTTGTGATTTGACATGGTTTGAATGCTTCCTCTTTGCTTCACGTGTATATGCATCAGTATATTACAAAGTAGAATAGTGTAGTTTGCATAGCAAGCGATTTTAAAATGAGGTTTTGTCTGATGACTGGCTGAGTACCCTTGCAAATTAATTCCAAGGGCATTTCAAAGACTTTTAAACTGGAACTTTTCAATATAATTTAATTAAATTAATTGGCCCATAATCTAATGAGGAAAACCAGGAAGTTAATGACTGTAGCTGTTAAAAATTTAAACATCGTCGTTAAACAACCCTATGAAACAAAAACTTGCTCGTCAGAACCTGACAAAAGATGGCCGTCAAACCAAAACATCTAAATCTCTACCAAATATTTGTTTATTTTCGTCTTTACTTAGATTTTTTTCTAGTTGCTATCCTTCCATTAGTTTAAGGTCCACAAGTCTAGTATTAAAGAAGATTGTCCACTTAAATCCATCTGCCTTGTTGTATTCTTAGAAATGTAATTTTTTATTCTGTCTTTTCAGATATCTGATGAACTTTGAAGAGTGCAATCTAGAAGAACTGTTCAGAGACCACTATTATTCTAAGGGATTTATTTATTAAAGATAAAAGTATATTATACTGGAATGATACCTCGAGTGTTAATATAAGACAGTCGTAAATGATGAAATTTACTTAGACATAATTTAAGGAAGCATCATATTGTAAATCGTTTCCGTTTTTTTGTTATTTGACACCAACTGTAACTACTGTTGCCGTTTTTATAATTGTTGCTAACACTATTAGCCAATATTTAAAAAAGATACCCCATCGGTACAAGAAGCACTGTCAACAGTTACGATTCCACTCTTTTAAGGAGGCTATGTTTATCTCATCTAATTTTGCTGATGCTTTCCTATTTTCGTTTCTTATAAATTGTAAACTTAAACAGTGAAACATTAATTTTTCCTGATGAAAATCCAGCTAAATCAAACTGACTAACGTCTACAATGGGATACGCTTTAATCTTAATCAGAGTTTGCTAGTGATTGGATGGTATTCTACAGTTTTAGACCGTTAGTAGAAGTTTAGGTCTCCTAGAGAACAGTTTCTATGATATTAAATTACCCAAGATAGCGTGACTTAGCCTCGTCACAACACCAGCTAGTTCCAAGGTTCAATTCTCCTTTATTGTTTTGATGTTCCGATAATCATGTAGTAAGGCTTTCAAATGAAGGAAGGAAAAAAATAAATATGTCTAGTGATTTTGTTGGATTTAAAATGTTTCATTTACCTCACGCTGCACCTTGGATATCGTGACAAAACTAAGGACTGTATTTCCAACACCAAGCGCCCTGGGTAGACTTGCCACTATATTAAAGATAGCGGATCCACGATCACGCTGTTCTACGACCGAATCAGTCACAATAAGACTGTTCAAAGACATCATTAAAACAACACGAAAGGACCGCACGGCATCTGCTATTTTTGTATGTTCCCTCATGCGGAGAGGGCTTCTTTTGATAAAATTGGTTTCATCAACAATTAATGATACGATTTCCAGAAACGTTGTTACTCTAAAATGGAGTTTCGTATCTTTTTCATATTTTCTCTGGACAAAATGTGCTCATATAACTTAAAGCTGCTTTCCATAAGCAGTCCTAAGATTGACTTTTTATTTTATTGGTGCTTTCACAAGTTCGAAATTGTTTGTCAAAAGTGGAGGGAACTTATTTTCAAAATAGTATAAAGATATTTTTCTATCTACAAAGATAATAAAAAAAAGCGCACCAAAATTGTTATTCGGTAAGTTTACGCAGATTACTTTCAATAATAACAAAAGGTGATGTCAAGGTCATCATGCATCATCATTTGGATTCCTCCACACGAAATTAGGAAACTTAAGTCCATTTTGATTTCCTGATTTTCGTTTCCCTTTGTTCTCCGGCACAGGAATGACTATACTTCATACAAATTCCAAACAGTTGTACGACTGCAGCAGGCAGTAACTTATAAGACAAGCAAATAAGTGATACATCGGCCCATATATAGACAATTATATATTTGGGCGTGAGATCAGAGCTGAGGTCAAAGTTTTGAGCCAACAATTAGTTAAAAAGTGTAAAGCAATCACTGGGTGTTCCAAGTTTGTAGGCTGGATTTAATTGCAGAGAAATCTCGAATAGCTAAACACTGCAGACGCCATCAAAATTCGACGCCAAGAACGCACACTTTTCCAAAGTCGTATGCAGCAGACTGAAGAAGTAGCGGTGATACTAAAGCTGGTGGCCAAATCGCTTGTACGCAGTTGGCTTGAATATAGTGTACATAAAATAACAGTGATAATGTGTCACCGTGCTCAGAGATTCCTATCAAACAGCCAGGAGTTGAACCGAACAAAAAGGTCTGACAGGATTATATTCTTTGCAACAGTCATCGACCACGTAAATGATTCTCCCAAGGCGTCTGTCCTTGAACAGCGACGAAACCTGCCTCACTGATAATCGCTTAGTTAACAAATCTTTTAGGACTGAACGTGATGGACATGCAAGAAGAACTCGCAAGAAGCATGCACATACAAGACAGATCGATTTGCTCATCCGGAAATAAAGCAAGACACTTCAAAAGACATTACAGTTGTTATTCAAGAGAGACTGGGCACAAGCTCTCAGTTTTCGTTTTCACTTTTATGTTTTGGACGACACGCATCTAAACGGCACGTTGACTTCGTTGACCTCGTCTCCATCATTGAAGGATAGTTTCATGAAGTTCAACTAGGTAGGAGGAAGCAAAAATCAAATTGATTCCTGAAAGTAGCGTCACGAATGTCTTATTTGTCTACCACATTTTTCGCGTGGTAACTTTGTTCACTGAAATAGAAAACGCCACGTGCCTTTCTCGTTGTCTTTAGGATAGCTGGCGATCAAGAAACGTGGTTAATTTCATTCGTGCAGGGGAAAACAGAGTAGGTATAGACGTGGAAGCATCTTTATACGCAGAGGTAAGTACATCTAAATAGAGTGAAGTATAGGTTCTAATATTTAGAAGCCGAAAGCGCGCACAACCGCGTTCGCTCGCTAAATATTGAATTCACGAAGTTAACACATCATCTTTTCGCAAACACTAAGTTCACCAGTTACTTGCGTCTATAATTTGCTTTAGTTCAACGTATTCTTTGATGGTGATTTCTTGTTCTTATATCAAACCATTTACACGATATTTACTCCTACAGCCCCATTTTAACAACGATACGCCCATCATGTTAATCGTGACTGTTGCTGTCGTGGTAGATGGAAGACTCAGAACAATCGGTCTAATAGTTGTCATCTTCAGGTAATTTGTTATCCTTATTAATTCCAGAGGTATTTTCTTTCTATGACTGTGAGTTATGTTATGAGCTGTTATTTAAAATCCCTTTTCAAAATGTTGGGGTCAAAGTATCAATTGGTTTACATATGACCACTTCCTGTGAAGTTCGATTAACCCGCCATACCTCATGATTATGCTATCAACAATAACACGCTTATAACAAACAGCTTAAGCGTGCTTTTTCCTGCCTACATTTACAACCGCATAGAGGTCTCCGTCATTTAATCCAATAGTCTAAAACGTCTAATATGTTAAATACAGTCTTCAGTGCCACTTAAGACGATCACGTGTAGGATCTACCTCAATAACTTCCCTCGTACATCCGCATGCTTGGGTTAGTTTCAAAATTTTCTGCTACTATCGCTGAAGGGAATTTCTGACTAATGTATTTTTTTTACTTCTTAACACAGAATATACCAAGGGTGGACAGATTATGTATGTATGTTTGCTTGTGTATAATATGCCGTCCACTGTTTACTTTCACTGTATACCAGGCTAAAGGCACGTTGTAGGACCATGTGATATCATATGGCTTTGGATGTCACGAAATTAATTTTATGAACGTCCCGAACTAAGTTGTTCACACCAGCTGAATTTTCTTACGAATCTAAGCAGTATAATTCAAAATTTATATGAAGGCACTGAAGAACGTCTAGGAAATTTATCTAAAAAACTTAGCGCGACTCCGTGATTATAATTTTATGAAACAGTTTCATCTTCCTAAACACCTATGCAGAATCATTGAAATTTCATCCTCGAGAAAAGAATGTCTTAGAAAGTTACAATTTTTTTGATTTCACAATATTGCCAATGCATTTTATATTATTCTAATGTGATTTAATTGCGTAACATGGATAAAAGTATTGCCTTGACTTTATAACCAGGGGTAAAACTTGGAAGGAGATAAAGTAATACAAATATGAAGACAAGGTTGTGATTGCACAATTATTGACGACAACTACCGTTGTTTACATGGTCTTAGTGACCCTTAAAATAAACTAAAAGGACTGTTCTAGCAAATGCAGTGAGGTTTGGTACTAAAAGATACACCTCTTTTTTTCCAGATACCCAATGAACTATGAAGTGGACACAAAAACATCTTACCCCGAACAGTATTTGTGCAAAAATATGATTATTAGTCGTTACAGCTATCAGCTGGGAAAATATCAGTTATTTATTATTTAATTTTGCATATAATTGCCCACGAGTGCAAATATAAGCTTGTTTTGTGTTGAGAGGTGGTGTACCGGTGGAACTGGAACCCTCAGTGTTTTCTGGAAATTGTAATCCTAAAACATTACTTGTAATATAATTGCACATGGACAGAAATTATTTGCCTAGTAATAATGTCTTCATTACTTGGGAAGTTTTTGATTCTGCAATTTTAACTTTTAATGACTGCCATAAGGAAACCATGAATGCTACATTGCATGATTAATCAACTACTACACTGGTAAGCTAGCAATTTCAAAACACTTGTAAATAATCAGTAAGAATGATTAAGTATTTATATCTATAATGATTAACTCTTACTTAGTTACGTTAAAAAAACAAATTTAATGTTGATTAAAGCAAAAGTGATTTTCTTAAAGTGGTAAAAAAAAATGGCAAAAAATGGTTGTCGTGGAAATGTCAAACCTTGCTGAACACATGACACTAACGTCAACACAGCCTCAGATTTTGACAAAAGTCAACAAAAATACATCTTCAAGCCTTAAAAGGACCCCAAGTCTGAATAAGATTAAAACTATTTACATAAAATTACTTACGTTTCGAGCGTTGATTCTTATTGTTCATAGCAAATATGGTACAGAACAAAAATGCTCTTACTTCCGTATTATTTCTTTATATAATTTTGTTCAACTCATCTGTATTTTGCATAATATCCGTATTGGGTCTTTGGCGTATATAAATATGTACTCTTGACTTGTTATTAATAATTATCAATAATAAATTTGATTAGTTTGCGTGACAGACGAGTCTATCGTTCAATGTATGAATTGTTGACGTCTCTATTTTTGACAGCGTGGATATTCAAAAGCTCCTAATAGAAAAACTCTCAATTCAATCGATTTTGCATTTCTTTAATGCATGTCTTGAAGGAAGAGCGTATTCGCATATTTCGATTGAGAGCAGTTCGAAGTTTGTTTTCTTTTCTTGAAATAGCTTTGAGAAACAATCCCAGTTCAAGGCTTAACTTGGAATTTTTTTACCAACATGTTTCTTATTCAATAAGTATTTTAAATTAAGCTTTTCTCCGTTTTATCGCTAAAATTACAACGAGAACGTCGCCTAGAAACCACACTTACCCTTACCAAAACCCTTACCCTATTTATTTTCAATTGAAGACTTTGCTTCAAAAGTGAAGTGAGTTATTTTCAAAGCAGCGTTAAGTTATTTTGCTTTCTTGGTCAAAGGTCGCAAAAATGTGATGAGTGAATGGTTTCTCTATCATGCGGAATCGTTTATGCAGATTGGTAACAAAACATAGGTCATCATGGATCATATACTGGATTCCTACGAACAACAACTATGAAACTAAAGTCATTTTCGTTTTATGAATTTCCTTTATCAGTTCTTCTCAGAGTATTGGCTGCACTTCACACAAATTCCAAATATTTGTAAGACTATGCCAGATAGTAGCTCATTAGACAAATATAAAACTAATACAACCACCTAGCAGCAAATATTCTTTATGCAAGCTTGACATCAGGAGGTAATCTATTTGAGCCAGGGCCAACCAATGGAATCAGTGGGCGTTTTAAGTTTGTTTGACAGATGGAATTTCTGAGAAACACTCAAATCACTTAGGGATACCTCCGTGTATATTCTAATTCTATCACGATAGTGGCTGCACTGGTGTTTTAAATCCAGAAACCGGTGCATATATAGATCGTAAGACGTTGGCTAGAGTATAGTGTAGTTGAAAGTGACAATAGGTTACTGTGCTCAGAAGACGGTCACGAGTTAAAAGGAAACAAAATGTCTGACAGGATTATATCTTTTGCGACAATCATGGACAATACAAATGGTTATCACAACGCACCTCTCCTACAGGAACAGGGACGAAATAAGTTTCATTTATCCGCGTTCAGATAACAATCCTTCAGGGCCGGGTTGTTCAAAAGGTGGATAACGCTATTCACCGGATAAATCACTACCGAGCGGATAGCGTGGTTTGCTTTGTTAACACTTATCCACTGGATAGAGATTTAGCCGGTGGATAGCGTTATCCAGCCTTTGAACAACCGGGCCAGAAGTGCGAAGGTAATGGAAGAGCTAGGAGTATGGTATATGGTCTATTTCGTCAGAAAGGTATGTGCATGTTTGTGCATGATTTGCTAAACAGATCTATCTGATTTATTATTCCGAGAATCAAATTAGCGCAGCGCCGCGTCTTTGACCTAGAAGACTGGGAAACAATATTTTTTCACGTGAATTCTTCAACAAAGTCAGATCAGTGCGTTGAAGAACGCAAAGTTACTTCTGAAGTGACGGAACTGCTCCTTTTTAATTTCATTTTGGTACGTACAACTTCAGACTGCAGCGTTTCTACTGAAAACTAATTGTCTTACCAAAGGCATGAGGTGTATTTCAATTTCAAAACAATTTCCTAGTTAGAAAACTGCTTGTTTTTGTCTCAGGGGAGGTAGCGACAAGTTTCGTTTTGGTACGTACGACTTCAGACTGCAGCGTTTCTACTGAAAACTAATTGTCTTACCAAAGGCATGAGGTGTATTTCAATTTCAAAACAATTTCCTAATTAGAAAACAGCTTGTTTTTGTCTTAGGGAAGGCAGCGATAACGAAACGGTCAGTGCGGCTAAAATTCAAGGATTCGAAGCACCTGCATGTGTTGATGTAAGTACACATATCAAGTACACTGATTTGTTCGTCTAAATGCTTGCATCACGATTGTTTCTGTACGCTAGTTCGTCGCTAGTTTCACTCCTCAATTTGCTCTGAAATAATCTTAAAGTGCACACCTACACCGGGGATGCGATATAGTGTTTTTTGGCGTTGTATCTATGTAACATAAATAACTATTCTCTCATTTAGCCCTGCAGCTTCAAAGCGCCAAAGATGCTTATAGTCCTGGTTTTCGTTATTGGCCACAATGAAGGAATCTACATTATTGTTGTCATTAGGTATAGTTATGACCTTAAAATACCTTTTGTTATTCGATGTATAGATGTATGTAGCTACTTCAACATGATTTGTTTTTTGTACAAAGTTTTTTCATTACGTATATGCCCGCTATTGACCTCTTGCTTTCAACAAAATACGAAATACAACCAGGGAATTAATTAATGAAGTTATGAAGCAGACTACAACTTTGTTATCAGGTGTAAGTTATAACACGTTGTTTCAAAACACTGAGGTCAAAGTTTGTAGTAGTTTTGGTGTAACCACTTCCTGCATGATCACACTTCAATTAACACGTCAAAATTCTTGGTTACATAATCCACAGCGACAAAATTAAAGCTAGTTCTTAATAACATCTTATGCCTCTTAAATGTAAGTTGCATGCTTCAGTTTAAAAGCGTATTGTTGTCTCATTTAAACTTGTCAGTCTAGAGTTCAACGTTAGGCAATCACGTGCAATTATTTTGGTACTTCCGCTGCATTCAGTGGAGTGTGCTATGTTATTGTCTTGTTTATGAGTTCCCTTTAATATCACTGGGTTAATGACTTATTTCTTTACTCCTTGACACAGGTTGATTCAAGAACTGCCAGGCTTTCAGGCATATGTACGTATATTTCTACTAATCTATACTTACAAGTAAACTGTGGAATTTGTCCATTGTTGCTGTCCATTGTCCATACATTATATTATAGGCATGTTGTGTGACTACAGTGATACCACCTGAAAGGAAATTGAAAGAAGACGCCATGAGCTTTTTTTTATTCAGTTAAATTTCTAGTCTAAAATCGTTAAAGTTATATATGGATACAAGAACATTACTATAAGAAGAGCATACAATAGCTATGAGCTATATATAGAACTATTAAAGAAAGACTTAGAAAGGTGACACAAATAAACAAAATACTAATTTACAGGTAAATTAGAAAACAACACAACTGCTAATAAGATCATAAATAACTAATAATACACAAATAACTAATAATAAGTCACAAGTCATAGTCAGGTATTTCATATTGGACACCAGAATGTCTCAATGTATTGACTTAACAACATTGATAAAATATGAAAAATGGTTAATAGCCTTAACAACAAAAGGTTTCCTCGAATCCCTAAAATTTCCAGTCGATTATATAGCCATTGGTAAAATTGGAGAGAGATGACTACAATTTGGAAAATAGTCTTAGTGCCTGTACAAGCAAATGCAGTAACATTTGGTACTAAAGAATACTCGTTTCCTTTTTTTCACAGATACAAGATGCTCTTTAATAATTTTGTTACAAATAATTTATTTTAAATGATATTAAGTATTTATTTTATCAAGGTCTCTGTTGTAATTTGATTCATGACTAATAAAAATTAATGTCCTTTTTCTTGAGATGTTATGTACTTGTGAACTGGTACCCATAGTGTTCCTTGCTAATTTTATAAAGCATTGCTTGCAATATAATCGCAGAGCAGATTGTAAGACTAACTAGAATGTCCCGAGATACACCCACCATAACAATCAGACATTCACCCTTCATAAATTAAATCATTATGGTAGCCTAATAGACCATTTTACGGGTGACAAATTCCCACGTAGACTCTGTGACTCCTACCCCCCTGTGACTGCTGTTTTATATTACCGCTGGTTGGCTGCAGGCTTACATGATAAAATAATATTACAGGGGGTAGGGAGTCACAGAGTCTACGTGGGATTTTACAGTTGTCTGCTCAGTGACCTGGCCTTTGGATGGCAGTGAGGCTAGAGTTGACCTTGTTTTAATACAGACCTCACTGTTTTTGTCATATAAATGCACCTAGTTAGCATCAGAACTTGTTTTACACAACAAAAGCAGTGAGGTCTGTATCAAAACAAGGTTAACTCTAGCCTCGCTGTCATCCAAAGGCCAGGTCACTGAGCAGACAACTGTAAAATGGTCTATTAACTTACGTAGCTTGTCAACTTGTACTGCATCTAGTTTCTGAAGTAGTATAATAACTGCAGTAGCTGTCGTAGCTTTAGAACCTGTATAACCTGTTGTATCTGCAAGAGCTGTAGTATAGATAGTAGATATAGTGATTGTAACAGCTATAATAGCCATAGAAGATTTAGTACTTGCAGCAGCTGTAAGAGTGCTGCAAGTATAGTAGCTTGAGTGACTGAAGTGACCGATAGCAGATATTACCTTTAACTACAGTTACTACAGGTAGTCACTACAGGTACTACAACTTCTAAAAATACTACAGTTACTATGGATACTAAAGACAACACAGATACTGCAGCTAATACAGCTACTTCAGACACTAGTTACTACAGAATCCACAGCTATTACAAATACTACAGATAATATACTACACTACTACAGCTACTTGAGACACAGTAAAGTCAAAATAGGTTCTTGTATTTTGGGGTAGTTATTGGGTTAGTTGTTAATTAGGTTCTTAATTTCTGTAAAGAAGATAAAGTTGCTGACTACCAAAAAAATTAATTAACTTGGGTTTAGTCCTTAAATATACAGTATTGATTTACAGCTGCATTATGATAAGTGTAACACAACTGATTACAGAATATATATTATAGTGTTGCCTCTGTAACAAAAGTTCATAATTTAACTATAGCACACATATAACAACCTGCCTAATCTTGCTTGACTAAACATGACTAAACATTTTTGGATTTCAAAATGATAAATTTCTGCCAGCAGGTTCTTAACCCATTAAGTATTTAGATGCGGGTCTTTACTGTACTACAGCTACTACAAATACTACAGTTACTATTAGAGCTACTTCAGTTACTACTAAAGCTACTACAGGTACTACACTTCTGCAGCTACTAGACACTACAATACTACTACAGTTACTTCAGCAACTACATATACTTCCCTACTACATATACTTCAGATACCAAAGCTACTACAGATACTAGAGATAATACAGCTATTAGAGATACTACAGCAACTACAGCTACTACCAATACTACAGTTACTATATTTACTACAGCTACTACAGCTACTGGAGACAGTCTAGAGCAAACAGACTGAAGCAAAACGTCCAGGAACTCTATTCAATATTGAACATAGTCATAGATGCAGCTGTTGAGAACACCACAAACCTGCCTCTCACAGCAGAGCTTGACATCCCGCACTCTGTGGAGGAACTCAGCAAGGCTATCGATTCCCTTGCCGGCAGCAAGGCTCCAGAAAATGATGGCATCCAGCCTGAAGTCATCAAAACTGCAAGAGAGACATTTCTCCTTGACCACCTGTACCAGCTGGCAAGGGACTGTGCCCCAGGAGATATGCGACACCAACATCATCACTCTATGTAAGAACAAGCCTGACTGCGGCTACTGCAACAACTTCTGAGGAATCTCACTCCTCCGTATTGACATCATCGGTCAAGAGGTGAGCAAAACCCCCTAAGGTTTTGGATGTTGAACTCAATGAGTGGATTGACAAAGCAGCAACAGCCTTGGCCTGCCAACCATGAATGCTGATCATCAACACTAAGATACAGGTGTACCAACCCTGTGTGCTCAGTACTCTGCTCTTTGGCAGCAAGTCATGGACTCTCTATTCCTGCCACGAATGAAGGCTGGACACTTTTCACGTGCGCAACCTCAAGCGAATTCTGAGTGTCACGTGCAAAGATCGTGTACCAAACAAGAATGCCCCAAACCAGGCAGGAATCCTGAGCATGCTTGCACTCCTGACCCAGTGCCACCTGCCATGGCTAAGGCATATCAGATGAATGGAAGATAGGTGAATCCTCAAAGAGAGCATGTATGGAGAGCTCACTACTGGTTCCAGACTTGCAAGAAGGGCCATCCTGCGATACAAGAACGTGACACGAATGAGACATGAGCGCAGGGAACATCAATCCAGCAGATTGGGAGGCACTGGATGAAGACTGCAGTGACTGGAGAAGTAGTGAAGGCATACGTTGGGAGGAACAAAGAGTTGAGAGAACAGCAATGGGAAGAGAGGAGAGAGTGCAGACAGTAAAGATTCCCTGCCCTCATAGTCAGGAGCACCTTTCACCTAAAACTCAACAGAGCCTGCCTATACAGGCAGGCGCTGCAACTCGACCACTTACTAAATCATAGCACATAGTTTCATCGTCTCCCGAGACGGATGCCAACTACAGCTACTACAACTGCTACAGGTACTACACGACTACAACTACTACATATACTAGACTAAATCAGCGACTAGATACTACAGTTACAACAGATTCTACAACTACATGTACTTCAGATACTACAACTGTTACTTGCAGCACCTGCAAGAGCTGTAGTGTCTGTAAAATGTGAAGAATCTGTAGTAGCAGTAGTATCTGTAGAACTGTTGGAGCTGTAGTGACTGTAGTAAATATAGTGGTACTTAAGATACTACACTGTGTGCTGCAACTACTACAGACTACAGTTACTAAAAATTCTTAAGTTACTATAGATAGAGGAGGCAAACGTGGCCTAGTGGTTAGGGCGCTGGACTTGTAATCCGGAGGTCCCGGGTTCAAGTCCTGCTCCCTGCCACTGGATGGATTTGTCTTCGGTGGTCTATGCTTTGTAAATAGCCAGCTCGTCAGCCTCCTACCAGTTGGGAAATTTCTGTTCTATTTGTAATATTTGTTTGCCTATTTACCAGTGGCATGCCTGTGAACTGGCTGAGTTTAGTGCTTGTAGAGCTAAGTGCGTGACCACTATAAATATGATTTATTTATTTATTATTATTTATTATACTACAGTTACTACAGATACTATAGCTAATTCAGCTACTTCAGATACTAGAACTGCTACAAATTCCACAGCTACTACGGATACTACAGTCACTACACTATTACAGCTACTTCAGATACCACCGCTCACTAGTTACTATAGATACGACTCTACATCAGTACTCCTCAGATACCTATTGACTTTTAATTTTACTGTTTTTTCACCAGCTCCAAATTGTTTATCAAAAGAGGGCAGGTGTAAAGGTTATTAAAAATAAACTTTTAACTGTTTTCATTGTCATATTCAATTCTTTTTATTTATCATAATGTTTAATGTAAATTTGTAAAGTTCTTTTAAAATCTTAAGTGCCCTCCTGTGTAAGCGGCCTTGCACTTTCAGGAAACTGGCGCATCATCAATATATATATGGGTTATTGACCGAGCGTGAGGTCAAGATGGCTGGATATTGGCTGGCTAGAACGAACGAGGCCAATATCCAGCCATCTTGATCGAACAAGCTTGGTCAATAAAGGATTTATTATATGGGATGAAACACCAAAACATGATAAATTTTACTTGCGGGACAAAGCCCGTACCCCGAGCGGGCAAGATAGCTCCATCTTGCCCGCTCGGGTAGCCAATCACAGCGCGAGATTCGGTTCATCTTGCCCGCTCACGGAGCTAGTCATATAATAATTCATTTTATAATATATTTTTCAAAGGGTTGTTCTTTTAATACTTGGGTATCCCATACGAAAGTTCATTCTCGTAAGTAATTAATGTTTTCGGAAGTCACGCAACGCTTTATATTACCGACATATTTCATTCTTATAAAACCTACACGTAGTATTTTCCCTTTAATATATAAGCGTGAGGGCTGTACTGGGGAATATTGGTCCGGCGTCGCGGCAGACCGAGGGACAATTTCCCTAGAATTTGCCGGCTTTCGAATTTTAAAATACGTCTTAACGGTTCACATGATAACGGTTCGATGATAGTTCATGATAAACCTTTACCGAAACGGACACCTTATTCCAGTTTCGCGATACTGTGCTATTAGCTTAAGCACAAAATAATTTAACTAAACTGTTAAGGTTTAACTGGCGTTGCGCTGTGCTTTTCATTTTTAACGAAAACTGCTGGTGAATGAGTTCGAGGAGCATTGTAACATGCATGTAAATATTTGCCTACTGGCCGCACATGTGATGAGCTGTCACATTTGCCACTTTGACACAGTCACGATGTAAGTGAACTTTCACAACTTTCAATTAAGACATTTCAAAAATATACTTTTAAGTACGTGTTATCACATGCGGCCCAAGCGCGAGATGAGAGGAAATAATTAAAATGTAAATGAAACGTACGCGAACGTAACTCTTGAATACGACGGTGTTGTGTTACAAAGATGCGGTGGTGTGACCACCACCAGCGCTAACTCGCTGAAAACGCTTCAAAACGGCCTCAAACACGTGAAACAACAAAGAATACGACAGGAAAGCAAGACAAGTCAGTTTTATTCACAAAACGTTAAATTTTAGGTATTTAAAGCAAATTCGTAAAGTTCCCATACAAACCCTTGTAAATCGCATCTTTGTAACACAGCACCGCTCGTATTCAAGAGTCACGTTCGCGTACGTTTCATTTACATTTTAATTACATGTATTTCCTCTCATCTCGCGCTTGGGCCTCCTGTGGTGTTATCGAGTGTACCAAAATGATACCTCACTTTAATATATTGACTGGTTGCATGAGTATAGACATGAACATGAAATGTCAAAACACTTTCTATGGAACAATTCTTAGAGAATGACTATAATTAGTAAAGTTACGTTGTTCAGTGACGTGCAGGCTACAATCAAATTCATTTTTTACAAGGCATGAAAAGGCATGAAAAGACAAAAGCGTCTGAGTAAAATCTAGAACCGAGTGTTAACCTCGCGAACCGGGAAAATAATTCTCAAAGAACAACTGGCGAGACTGAAAGGGGAAAAAGGCGTTACACGCAAGACAAAAATTTCAATTTGTCAGCGAAAAAGCAACTAGGCAGTAATCTAGAAGAAGAAAATAAAAGAGGTGTCAAAGCCTTACCAGTTAGGCCGTGTAACGTACCACATACAGGTTCTACTTTCCAGTGCTCGGTAAAATACCAGTAGAAATAACAACATATTCAGAATCTTAAGCTCATGCTCCATACAATTTGTTCCTAATTATCTGCTACACTTGGACTCGTGATTTTCGCACTTGCTACACTAAAATCACGAGACTAAAAATAGATAAAAGTATCAACGTCTGTAACTGACCTTCTCTTGAACTTGTCGATTCAGAAATACTTCATTAAGGGCGTTAAGCACGTGAAGGATGTCTATGGAACTATAGCTACGAATGCGCTGAACGAGAGGTAGTGCGTCCTTGATATGTCTTTATCGTGTTCTACAAAGAAAAAACTTACGGAATGACGACTTTGTCTAGGAATTTTGCGGTCATAGTAACGCTGCTTTCAGTTTCCGGTTCACATTTACATAGCTGTTACAATAGGCTAGGCCGGCTCTTTTTCCTGTTTTGGAAGATCGTCATAGTCAATAATTGCTGGTTTTCACCTATCATGTGATCAAACCTAAAAATCGTAACCATTCGATAAAGAAAGTCACGAATAAGGGATATGATAGATGATAAATATATAAACAACTTTGCCAAGAGTTAGGTCTCTGCTGTTTTTCATTCGCGAGTTATTCGGAGTGGTGTTTTACCCAGATTTATAGAGCTTTGTATGGAGACGCCATGTTTGTGCCCCTCGGAGGGGCACAAACATGGCCGCCGTAA